>JABUBL010000531.1_pt1 | contig 11586 bp, 15 predicted proteins | sample 7240371 | NCBI WGS metagenome assembly JABUBL01 (sample SAMN07256343, study PRJNA390944) | subsurface metagenome | isolation source: Methane hydrate marine sediment | place: Pacific Ocean: Eastern North Pacific, ODP site 1244 | collected 2002
GAGCATCAGAAAGAGCTCGATGAGGTTGTCGTTCTGTGGCTGGCTGGCTGACTGAACAATGACTACGTGTTTTCCCTCAAGTTTGGTGTCGAGGCGTACGTAGAGCTCGCCATCGGGGAAGTGTTTTAGCTCGGGCTTTAAAAGTGGGCACTTTAGCTGCGTTGCAACCCTCGCCGCGAGCTTAGGTGAGGCGGATCCAGCGATGATTATCAAGCTATCCCTGCGCAATTCTTTAGCGTGACGATTTAAAATATATGATTGGTGCCCCCATGTGGCGGGTCTTCAGACCTGATGCGGTGACGGTGCTCCGCGACCAAAAGGCACGAAAGTCGCTTTCGCGCTACTTTGCGGTCGTGGAGCGCAAGCTCCCAGCACGCTTTTTAGTGTGCAAGCGCGTGAAGGTGAAGGTAGACCTTTCGGTGAGCAATGGGGAACTCTGGAGGGCTCACGAACAAGGATTGAAGCAGTTTCGCAAGTTACTAGTCGATGTTGACGATGGTAAAGTCAAACTCAGTGATGTGAAACGGCCTAAGGTTTCGCTTCTCGACCTCAAGGTGGAGCTTGCCCGGAGGATTCTAAAGTCGTGCCACTTCTGCGAGCGTCGGTGTGGAGTAGATCGAACGGTTGGCAAGGTCGGTGTGTGTGGGGTGGGAGAGCGTTCACGCATAGCATCTGAGTTTATGCATCACGGCGAGGAGAGCGTTTTGGTGCCCTCATACACAATTTTCTTTACTGGCTGTACTTTTCACTGCCAGTTTTGCCAGAATTGGGATATTTCTCAATACCCGGACTCCGGTGTGGAAGTTTCGCCGCAAACTTTGGCTAAGCTTGCTGAGGGTGCTCGGAGGAATGGTGCACGGAACGTAAACTGGGTCGGAGGTAATCCTGATCCCAATCTCCATACCATCTTGGCGGCTTTAAACGAGTGCAAAACAAGCATCGCATCAGTTTGGAATTCTAATATGTATTACAGCTTGGAAGCCGCAAAATTGCTGTTTGGCACGCAGGATGTTTACTTAAGCGACTTTAAATGGTATGATAACAACTGCGCGCTTAGATATTCGAAGGTGCCCAAATATCTTGAAGTGGTCTCACGAAATCATAGGCTTGCATTTGCGGATGCGGAGTTAATCATACGACATCTCGTCATGCCCGGTCACATCTCATGCTGTACCGAACCAATCCTAAAATGGATAGTGAAAAATTTTGGGCCGATGGTCAGGACGAACGTGATGAGCCAGTATCGGCCTATCTATCTAGCGGATAAATACCCGGAGATAAATAGGCGTATAACCTCAGAAGAGTACGAGAATGCCTTGAATATTGCCAAGGAAGTGGGGCTACAAAATCTTGAACCGTAATTTTCCTAAAATGTCTGATGGGAGTTTTCGTGAAATTTGCAAGTGTAAATGCAATAGTGGGAAGAAATTTTTTGTACGTCTATAAAGCTTATTAAAAGGGCAATCAAAGGCTCGTCCATGCAGGTTCACCAAATCGGCGGCTTGGCCTTCGACTCCAACATTTATCTAATAATCGACGAGGTCATCACGCTCATCGACGCCGGAACAGGAATGAACTTTGAAACGGTCAAACGAAATTTGAGTAAGTTCAATCTAACAGCAAATGATGTCGAGCTCATCATCAACACCCACTGCCACTACGACCACGTGGGAGGCGACCGCGATTTTGTCGAGGCTGCGGGTTGTGAGGTGGCGATTCACGAGCTCGAGGCGGAGCTGCTTCGAAAAGGTGATCAGATTATTACACTTGCTGGTGGTCTCGGCAGAAGGCTCGAGCCCATTGAGGTAGCGCGCGAACTTCACGATGGTGATCGGGTTAAACTAGGGGAATTAATGCTTGAGGTTCTCCACACGCCCGGTCACACCCAGGGCAGCATAAGCCTTTACGAGCCCGAGCGAAAAATTTTGTTTTCCGGCGACACGCTTTTCTACGGCGGCGTTGGGCGCACGGACCTGCCGACCAGCGACGGGAAAGCGTTAGCCAATTCGCTACGGAGGTTTGCAAAACTTGAGCTGGAGCGGCTGTACCCCGGACACGGCCCGTTCGCCGAAAAGGGCGCACGCAGGCACGTGTTGGAAGCGCTCGAACTCTTCGGTTAGCGTTGGGCAATACCTCAAATAGTAAATTGGCTAAATTCTACTGATTTAAATGGGACCGCGCGATGTGTTGAACAAGCTGAAGTGGGGCGGCGAAGACGAGTTACAAAGTTCTCGAGTGACGATTTTGCATCGTGGCGCCCCAAACGATGAACGTGTCATCGAAGGTAGTGATATCCTCGGGCTTGGGCGTGGCTTCATGCGCGTAGCTTCGCCCGAGGGAGAAGTTGAAATACCTTATCATCGAATTTTGCAAATCGAGGCACGAGGTGAAATTCTCTGGCGGAAGACCTAGACATCACATAACTATCTTTATCAGAGCAGCGATTCCCGCGGTCGCTGCGGCAAACAATACCATCTTAAAGCCTGAGAGCGCGAGGTTCTCCCTCGAGACCCTGCCGATGTATATCCCTATGGAGAAGAAAAGCGCGAGTGTCACAGCTATAGACCACTCCAACGCCGGAAGCGCGGGCAGAATGAAAAACGGCAGTACGGGGATTACCGACCCGCCGATCGTCGCCAACCCATCTATCACGCTGCTCAAGAGGATCCTCTTCTCGGCAACGGTTTTCTCGGCTGCGAATGCTCCGATGATATTTGAGAGCCCATTCGCGATTCCGCCTCCAATCCCGGCGGCTACAATAATTCGTGCCGCTTCCGGGCTTAGGCCGATAGCGATGCTGGCACCGATAACTATACCGAGCGTGGACAAAGAACCATCGATTAGACCACGGATGAAATATCTGACCATCGGGTCCAGGTTCCTCCGGTTTAACCCCAGTAGTAGCTTGTATTAACTGTCTCGCCGTCTATTTCACCTACGAGAGGTTGAGATGTGGTTCGATCTGCTCGTGATCGTGGTCTGCTTTGTGGTCTTCGAGCGCGCCTCGGACTACCTGATCGAAGGTCTGGCTTCAGTTCGGGCTGCTGAGCAGCATAGTGTCACCAGAACTCTTCGCGGTGATGGTTGTGGTGACGCTTACGACGACGTTGCTCACGCCGGTGTTCTTCAAGTTTGTTTCTAAGGGTTGAGCTAGATGGTAGAAGAATTTATCCTGTACATCCTCGCGTTCGTGGCCGCCATAGTGCTCATCGCCAAGGCAGGTGATGTTTTCGTCGACTCGGCGTGCAGGATCGCCCGCGCACTCGGCGTTTCTCAAGCTGTAATCGCGCTCACGCTGGTAGCTTTTGCTACCTCAGTGCCAGAGTTCTTTACCTCTATCATGGCGGCCGGGTTCGGCAATGTCGGTATCGCGTATGGAAACGTGGTTGGCTCGAACATCATCAACATCACCCCAATTTTGGCGCTCGCCGCGATATTCGGCGTAGCCCGAGTTAAGCGGGAGAGGCTCAGCGAAGGAATTATCATGCTGGTCACCGGCGGGGCGCTAGCGGCGATGGCGCTCAACGGCGTGATCGGGCCCGTGGAAGGTCTGCTCATGTTAGTGATTTTTGCGCTCTTTCTGAGATTCGTGTTGAAGAGAGAGGCGAGGAAAACCAAGAAAAAAATCCCAAGCGAGCAGAGGAGGTTGGGTAGGTCGGTCCTCCTATTCATTCTGGGCACGGTCGGGGTGGTTATCGGAGCGAGGTTGTTGATTTACTCCGGAGTGGGAATTGCTTTAGGGGTGGGTGTTCCTGAGGCAGCAATTGGTTTCACATTAGTTGCCATCGGGACATCGATTCCCGAGCTGGTAACAATAATAATTGCTATAGGCAAGCGGTTGCCGGAATTTTCGGCGGGCACCATTATAGGCTCGAACATTTTCAACACTGCACTCATTATCGGCAGCGCAGCGCTGATAAGGCCTTTGGCCGTGGACTCTCAAGCGCTCTGGTTTAGCAACCCCATGATGTTGGTCGTGATGGCCCTGCTGCTTGTGTTCCTGTGGAGGGGACAAAAGTTGACGCGCTGGCAGGGTGCGGTGTTGGTCGTGTTTTACGCAGTTTACCTCACCGGGCTTGTCCTGTTCTACGGTCCCGCAGTGGCCACCCTACCGTGATTTTTCCTTTATAAAGAACCCCCACCTAAAGCCTCGGCGGGAGTGATGTCAAGCGGTGTGGCTGCGTCGGACGTGATTCGATCAATGATGCGCGCGGGGTTCTCGCGTGATGAGATTTACGATGTGCTAACCGGCGTTGGTTTGCCAGGCGAACAGATTCAACTGCTTATTGACCGCGTTTCGGCGGAGTTTCACAAGGCGAAGCTCGAGCCTCGGACTTCTCGGTTGGGGGTCGAGGTCGAGAGGGTTTTTGGGGGAGCTTTCGAAGAATTACGGAGTGAGATGTTTGCACGCATGGACTCGGTCGCGCGGGAGCTGGAGTTCGTCAAGGTGAAGCTCGAGAAGCTTGGCATGCAGGTAGTCGAACTCCAAACCCTCGTTGAGCGATGGCAGTTAAGTTCGACTTCAGGTCTTAGTCGAGCACGTTGCAGAATGGTTAACAGGGTGTCAACTAAAAGGAAAGTGGTTAAAACAAAAAATAATCCGAAAAGTAAAATTTTGATCCCATAAGGGGCGCCTTTAGGATATGCTGAAGGGCCTCAGGCTGATGATCACGAGCCTGAAGTTGAATGTATTACTTGACATCTCATGGCGGTACGCGAGCGGCTTGTGAGTGATGAACTCTTCACCCATCGCGTCATAAGTCAGCGGCAACGTTGGGTTATCAAAGTCAAAAATTTCCTCGATGGTCCCATCCTCGAGCTCCAGAGTTATATCCCATTGGGCCCACCATAACGTTACACCTATGAACCAGAGCGGGATCGGAGTGGGCGTAGGCGAGCCAAACCAGCCAGCAGGGTCCTCCCGCCCGTATCTAACCTTCTTGATGCTGAAGTCATGAAACACGGAGAGCCCAGGTTGGGATTGGATTGGGGGTGGAGGCAGAAGTTCGTAGAGTTGCTCGCGGTCAATGCCAGAAAAATTCCCCGCATTCAGCTCAAGTTTTTGCCTGAGCGTCTCGTCAATATCTACGCTCATAATTTCATCGAGTGCTGGTTCGGCACGCCCAGAGAGCCTCTTCATTTCGTCGAGATTATTCCTTGCATTTTGTAGGATAATTTTGAGAGTGCCGATTGTGCCATCCCATTCACCATCTATGTATACGGGAGTCATTTCTTCCACAGGGTCGGGTGGCTCCCCCTCATAGCTACCGGGCTCGGCGTAGCTGGTAAACCCGATCCAGTGCTTCGGAGCGGGTCCGGCGAGCAATTCTTGAACAGAGGAGGTAATTTCATCGAGTAAATTCATCATCGAGTTTTCGAGCCCAGCGACGGTGTTGTCGGCACCCGCCTCTTGTGCAAAGGCGCTGATTGTTGTTTCGAGGTCGTTGAGTTTCGCCAAGGTGCCCTTGACTCCCCATGTGATCTGCTCCTGAGGCGATGGATAATCCTTCCTTATCCGCTCTACGAGGCTCTCGCGTAGCGCTCCCATCATCAAATTTTGGCCCGCCGAGCGCATGGTGAAATTGATGAGTTGTTCAAAATGTTGGCCGACCTCCGACACATGATTTCGAGCTTGGGTGACGCTTACAACGGCATCCCAAAGCGCTGTTTGCATGTTTTCGAGTGTTGAGTTAGCGTTGTCCGTGTTTTCATGGATTTGAGCGAGGGCATCGTTCGCACGTTGGGCATGCTCTTTCGCTCCCACTAGCGCGCTAGATGCTTGGGCGAGTGCTTCGAGCGCGCGGTCGATATATCCGCGCATTACATCAACATCAACGGCCTTCACGGGTGAGACGATCAAGCTGGTACTGGAAAGGTCAGAGATGATATCTTCGCTTGTTTCGTTCACGGCAGTGGCTGCACTGGTCAGCCCGATCGCCGTCGCCGTATAGTCGGCCGAGCCAAAGATGTCGAGCTCATGCGCTGCCCACGCTAGTTCAAAGAACGCTTTACTACGCGAGACGTTTAGTTTGACGTTCCCACTCAACCACGCCCCGGCCCAAGCCGAAACGTACTCCATTACCGCCCAGTTTGTGCTTACGTTACCGATTCTGCTGATGAATGCCCACATGCGCTCTTGGAGCAGGAAGTATCTGGAATCGATGAAGGTTTCGAGGTTCTCACAGGGTAGTTCGAGCACCAAGCTGTTGTCCCAGGAGCTAATCTTTACACGTGTCCCTTTTGGTAGCTTAACATCAGCCAATGTGTATCCGTCATCACCCTCTCGCAGATTGAAGGTTGACTGAGCGTTTGGATATCCGAGTTCGAGTTCGATGCGTGCATCGTGGTTCGCGTATGCGTTTGGCAGCGCAGCGGCTCGCTTCGCGAAATATCTCGCCGCGAGATTTTTGATAGCCAGCTCCCTCGCCTCATCGCTAACATAACTACCCGCGTCTTTGCTCACGGTCCAGAGAGCGTCGTAAACAGCGTATCGCGCTGCAGCTCGCAGGTCATTTTGAACGCTAGTGGCGATTGTCAGAAGTGCCGAGCTTGAGGCATCATCTACCGTGTTTAGCGAGCGCTGGTGTCTCAGTCCTACAGCCTGTCCCACCATTGCCACGACGAGCATCACGATGGCAGCACCGGCAACGCTGAAAGGCATAAACCCGCGCTCTTTCACGAAGACCACAGTTCCAAGGTTATCTCGACGGCGATGTCGGGTTCGAGTTCTAAAGTGGTGTCAAGCACTTTCTGAATTCGTTGGGTTAGCTCTTCCTGCGAGATGGGCAGGGTTGCAACAATTGTTTCTGAGCAAAGCTTCCGTTGCGCACCCTCGTCGAAATTTTTGATCTCGCTCTCGAAGTGAACCCGGACAAAGCCGAGGTCCAATGGCAAAGTTCTCACGATCAGGCGATATCCGAAACGTCCACCGATGAGCTTATCGAGTACCCCCTTCAGAAATTCTCGAAGCTCGCTTTTCATGCCCCAACTTGGCCCGGGTGGTTCAAGCCCAACTCCTTCAGCTTCGATGTGCAAGTTGAAAAGCGCATCCTCAACCAAAAGTTGTGTGAGAGCTTTATGGCGCAGGTTACGTTTGGTCGACCCTTTGAGTACAGGCACGTTTGGTTCAAAACTGAGGGTGTCAAGTTGATATTCAAATCCGCCGAACTCATCCGCGGTCGAGTGTTGAAGCGCCAGTAAAGTGCTCTGCGCGAAGCTCGCGGCGTATCGAGTACTTTCAATTTTAGGATCGATGGGGCTTGCCCCGACCAAAAGTAAACTGGCGAACGAAATCAAGAGCGCAAAGACCAACATGTCTGCTATGTAACCAATGCCTTGTTTGTCCATTTTATCTCCTCCACACCCACACGACTAACTCGCAAAGCTGCGCCGACCCTTGGCCGCGCGTGACTGCCACCGGTAGGCTGATTGAACAAGGTGGCGAGAAATATCCCCCAAGCTGGTTTTGCTCGGGGCCGTACGCTAGCAACACCTCTCCCCCAAGAGTTCTAACCTCGGCTCGCAGCTCGATGCCCTCTCGAGCAAGCAGTTTGGAGTAGTCCTCAAGCTTTTTCATCGTTAAATCAATCGACCCGGGTGAAGCGGCCAACACACGATTTTTGATGTCCTCGGCGATGTTCAGCGCTAGGTCGAAGCTCTCGTAGGCGTTCTTCCTCTCCGCGTAGATGGAGTAAGAGTGCACGAGCGCCGCAATGAAAAGGCAGAGTAGACCGACGACCGCGAGCGTCGCGAATAGATCCTCGCCGACTGAGAGTTGCTCCATCTAAATCAATTCCAATCGAACCCCGCCCGTTTTGCTCAGGCATATCGCGCTCGGGCTCTCGTGACTGATCGAAAACTCTCCACCGTTGACTTGGTGGTCGAGCATCAGGGTACGCTCGACTCGCTCCTGCGACTCCACGATTACACGAATTACTTGTATTCCTTGGTTGAGTTCACCGATGATTGTTACCTTGGTTTGATGCGCGATGGTTGGCAGCGTCCTCCTCAGCTCAACCTTGCCGGGCATGCTCTCAGCGGCTCGAATCGCCCCTGCAATCGTGTCGGCGAGCGTCGCTAGGTCTTCTCTCTCCGCAGTGCGCTTGAACCCCAAGGACATCGTGAGCACAGCGCCAAACAAAGCCAGTGCAACAAGTGCGACGCCGATTTTGCAGGCGAAAAAATCGGCCAGCGCCCCGCGTTCATTTATGCGAAAGCCCCCGTACTTCCAGAAAATATCCGTCTTCGCTATCACGGAGTTCGATCGTGTAGCTCCCGGCACCGATTTCGAAGCCCCCGCCGTCCAGCACAACTGAGAGCGGTAGAATCTCGCTTCGCAGTATTTCCTCACCGTAAGTTAGCTGCACGAGGTTCATATCGACGACGAGCTTGCCCCCGTTCAGCCCGAGCTCGATCTGCCGTATGCTGCCGATGCCACCAGCGCTGGCCATGCGAGCCTGCTCAACGAATGAGTTGAAGCTCTCGATCGCGTGCTGTCGTTCACCAAGCCTTTGTGCTCGGTCAAGGCAAGCGGTGCCGATCGCCAGCGTAGATGCAGCTAGCACGGCACCGAGTAGCAGCACTACCGGCAGGGACTCGACGCCCTTAGCGTTGCGTCGCGTCATGCTTACTACCTTGTTCTATGAACTGCAGCTTCCCCTTCCCACGGGATGTAGCCGCTATGCGTTACGCGCACCGTTACTACGGTGTACGATCCCGTTTTCATGGGTATGGTGAATGTGTACTGGTTCGAGTTCGCCCCTAGCGTGTGGGCCTTCATACCCCCAAGATACTTCGCCACGACGGTCGCCCCTCCTAGGGCATCGCCGCTCGCGGCGTCATACACCCGGACGGTCAGTCGGTTGCTCGAAGTGCTAAAGGTCACTTTCATGTCTTTGAACACCGTTCGTTCGGCCGTGCCCACGAACTGCGTCAGCACGCCCATCGCCATGGTCCCGATCACTAGTGCCATCACCAGCTTTATCGGCACGCCCATGAGCTGTCCTTTCTCTTCCATCTCTCCCGCCGAGGCTTTGGGTGGAGGTTGTTTATAAGGGGAGAAATTCGCTGGATGTGACATAGCTGCGAAGATCCGCTCCATGCGGTGTATGAAGAATCTGGAGAATGGTGACTGCTTCTCCCAATTCTATAACTTTGTGCGCAATTTCTTCAGAAAAGGCAGATTGAAGCGGATTTTAAATCAGCTCGGTTTAAAGCTAAGCTTGAAAAGGTTGACGAAGCTATTTTATGTGGCAATGGACTTTTGAACCGAAATGCGCGGCCCGATCATGTCAATCAAAAACAACAGATAACTTTCGGTTATCTCAAATTTACCTCAAAAACCGCTTCACAATCTCAAGCGGCGGTCACCGAGTAATATTTCGACCAGCGTCTTGCGGATAAAAGAAGTTCGCCGTAGGCAAATTTGGGCGAAGGTGCATAGCACCATGGCCTTTTAACCGCTGTCATATGTAGCGAACAAAGTGAGCGTAGTCGGCGGAGGATGCTTATTTCCCAAATGCTTTATATGCTGGTTTTATTGCTGCTAACACGAAAATTATAGCATACCAATACCAATCTAAACTAAGCAGCGGCTCCCAAAGTTTTGCTATCATTAAAACAAAACCAGCAACACTTAGTTTCATAAACTGTATATCAATCCAATTGCACTTTTTTATTTTTGAATTTGCCTAAGTTCCAAAACTCATATTTTTGCACCTCCTTTCTATTTATTTAAATTCGACCTTTGCACTAATTTAGATGGTTTAAAAATTTGTGTCCCGAAGCCGGTTGCGTATAACGTTTTGCGTGCATCTGAAGTCGCCGAAGACGATTTAGGTGAAGGCGTTAGCCAGAACCAGATGCACGCTGTTAGGCGGCGTGCCATATTGTGTGAATTCTATATTTCCACTCGATCATGTTTATCTCGATTACACTTGAAGCAGGTCAAGCGAATGTTGTGTTCTCCAGAACTTCCACCTTTTGAGATGGGAATAATGTGGTCAAATTCGACTTCATTATCGAGAAGATGCTTACCACAGACTTGACACGTGTAATTATCACGTCGAACTACTCGCATTTTAACTTGAAATGGGATATACCTTCCACGACGGCGAAGTTCAGCGGTTTCCGTCGCACTTTCTGCAACGAAAACTACAGGACAAATATGACCAAAAACTGTGCATTGTATCTCGACGATTTCTTGAGGAATTTCCTCTGGATAGTCGTTAGGATTGAATTCATCAATCTCTGCTTGGAACATTCGGCGGCGGTTATCATCCAACGGTTCTCCACTTCCCAAGACCCCGGTTCTCAAGCATTCCTTTAGATATTCTTGGTGTTCCTCAGCCTGTTTGCGTGTTGGTGGCAAGAGTGGTGACTCTTCAACCCAAGGTCCGTACGGACAGTATTTGAGCTCCCAACAAGGTTTACAAACACGAGCGGCCGCTGCTTTCCACTCGACAAGAACCGCTCCATCAGGTTTGTCGGGCTCAAATCCAAGCAGAGTTTTGATTTTCGGGTCAATCATAGCACACCATATCCTATTTGGCATGTCGCATAACTCCTCATATCCGAACTTGGTTCATATATCCTCTCAATTCAATGGCATATCTGAATGATTCGGATATACATCCTCTTGGTCGAACTCTTTTGTCTTCAACCATTTTCCCTCCTTTCATTTGCAAACTAAGGGACTTTTAATTAAGTCCTTATTGCTTACATGAATACATACCTCCGTTGTCTTTGAACTCTTAGCGCTGTGTTTATGTTTACAGCACGATTATCCTAAAGCGGAGTTTAAATGGCGACCTACTTCGTCTACATGTTGAGGAGCCTGAAGGACGGGAAGTTTTACACCGGCCACACAGCAAACATTCGAAACCGACTGGCGCAGCACAACAAGGGGCGAGTTCACTCAACCAAAGTAAGGCGGCCGTTCGAGCTCGTTTACTGGGAAAGTTTTAGAACGCGCAGCGAGGCGATGAGGCGCGAGCGCCAGCTCAAATCGCGCGGGCGGGCCGAGAAAGAAAAACTAGTTGGGAGATTTAAATGAGCTGGGCAACGATTTCAGTGTCTCAACTTCAAGGTTTTTATCAATAGGGAATGATGTAAAGTGGGATTTGAGTGGGTGAAAGAGCCTTGGGTTGGGGCCTCAGGCTGCTGGGGATTGCCCTCATCATCGGACCATTGATCGCAGCGTTTTCGGCCCATGACTGGGACATCCAAGCGGCCGTGATGCCTAGCCAAGCGGAAATAGATGAGGTGAAGGAAAAGCTCAGTGGGTTAGTTGCCGAAGAAGGGTTCTCAGAAGATCCGTTTACACTCGGGACCCCAATATTCTCCAATAATTCGGTTAGGGTGACTGTGGGATTCAAATCTCCCCTCAAAATACCAATGAAAATCACAGATATCTCCGCGTCGATATACGATCAGGGGGTTCAAGTAGCCCAAGTGCAGATGGAAGAGTCAGAGGTAGATGTCCCGGCCAATGGAACGGCGAATTTTACATTAATTGGGTCGTTCACGGGAACGCCCCCAACTGATCCAGAGCCCACCGAAGTGAACATAACACTTGAGGTGTATGGC
>JABUBL010000532.1_pt1 | contig 11586 bp, 25 predicted proteins | sample 7240371 | NCBI WGS metagenome assembly JABUBL01 (sample SAMN07256343, study PRJNA390944) | subsurface metagenome | isolation source: Methane hydrate marine sediment | place: Pacific Ocean: Eastern North Pacific, ODP site 1244 | collected 2002
AGCTTACGCTCTAAAATATACCAAATTTACGCTATCGCTGGAGGTTAAGAGAGGGGAGTTTTTCCTCTGCTGCCTCGGCCCTGGCTGCGGCTACAGCCCCGAACATGATGCCCGAGCACACGACACAAGTAGCCGGGTTCGATATCTGAGCCACGTCGTGGAGCTCACCACAGAATTTACATCGTATTTTAACCGGGGGTCTCTCCTCGGGCGGTGTCTCCGGTGGCACCGCCTCCTCAACTATTTCCAGGATGCTCTTTATGTAGTCCTCGAACTCCCGTATCGGCCAGTGGTAGAGCAGCCACTGGTTAAACACCATCTCCTGGCGAGCTGGATCCTCGATTTTAGTGAGGGCAAAAGCGTGACCCACGCCGATCTTTCCCTGGTCAAGTACCTCCCTTATTAAGGGAGTCAGCTCGGAGAGTTTCTGGAGCTTCTCCACATAGTCCCTGGTCAGCCCTGTCTTTTCCGCTATCTTTTCACTGTCAAGCCCGAGCTCCTTCCAGAGAGTCTCGATAACGCTTACCATCTCTGACACCGGGGTTTTACCCCTCAGGTGATCCAGGAAGATGTTTTTGGTGAGGACGTCCCCCATGTCCCCCGGGATTATGGCAGCCATTATGGTATTATCGCCATTGTTTTTGGCCTCGACCAGCCGGTGCAGGCCGTCACAAAGGACCAGCTCCTCCTCGACCTGGTAGACAATAATGGGGGCGATAGCCCCTGTTTCCTTCATAGAGTGCTGGAACTGCTCCCAGAGCTCGGGGTCAAACCTGGCGGTCACCCTGGTCTCAGGGACCTTAACATCGTCAATCTTTACCCTTCGTAGTTTCATATTCCTTCCTCAAAAAATAGAATTTAGAACGCCTGTGCTGCCCGCTCATACTTTCTTGCCGCGGCATAGTTCTTGACCCTCGCGATAGGAAATCCCCTGCCTACGGCAGTAGGCTTGAAAGCTCGCTGCTGTCCCTTGCCGGCGCTTATTTTGTGGCGACCCCCTCGGCATGCGCGGGGGTATTAAGCTTTGGAGCTTTAGTAATCTATTGATGTCCATCTCTAACCTCCTTCACAATATCGGGTACCTCGGGTCGTTACTCATGGCCATAACCTTGTAGCCGCCCAGCGGGATTAGTTCCTGGCAGCCAATACATTTATGCAGCCTCTTCCTCATATTGTAATCGGCTACCACCTTATTCTCGGCTCCACACTGAGGGCAGCGGCACAGTATCTGGACTATTACCTGTCGATCTGCCATCTTACTTCTCCTTCTCTCTCCCCCTCCTCTTAACAACTCCTCCCCCTCTCTTAACCTCCAGCGATAGCGTAAATTTGGTATATTTTAGAGCGTAAGCTCTCAGAGAGGGGGTTGTTAAGGGGGAGAGGCACGACGACTCGGGTAAAAAGGCACAAAGAACCCCCTGGCGCTGACTGAGTGACTTTTGATGTCCTTAGCCCGGCTCTCGCCGGCGCAGAATATCGCCGCGACAGCTTGAATTCTACCGCACCAGGGGGCTCCTCTGTCAATACAACAGATGTTCTAATTACGCTCATACCATTATATACCGGTAAAATATTCTTTGCTACTCCTTTAACCTAGCTCCTGGTAGAGGCAGTAGAACATAAGTGCGAAGATGGTAGCTAGGAATACCATCCACAGTATTAACTCCTTCATGGCACCTCTGCCTGTAGTGCCTTTACCCTTTCCTTGACGTTCAATAGCTGTTCTCCGTCGGGAACTATGTGAAAGAACTTGGTACGACAGCCCCGGCAAACGAACTGCCGCATCATCGGGTCATATCCCAGGGTAGGGAGCCAACCGGTAGGATCTCCAGTACCACCACACTCCGGACATTTAGCAGTACCTCTAAGCGTGCTAAGTATCCCCATGCTGCTCCTCCTTTCCCGGTAGATCTGCCGGGTAAAACCTCTCTTTTATGGTCAGGAAGGCCTCCCAGGGCGGGATGGTCATGTCATTTCGGCCGCCGCCCCCCAGCTCCTTGTAGAGATCGGCCGGCTGCATCTTACACAGGTCCCAGATAAGCGGCTCCAGGTGGGGGTAATCCGGGACCATATCAGCGGTAATCCTCTCCCACTCCTCCAGGGGCTTGAGCTGAGATTTGGTCGGTGCCTTCCTCCTCTTTGCCCCCTGGGGCAGCTGCCCGACCTTGCCGGTAGCTTTCAGAAACCGGTCGATACACTTGGCAGCGTAGTCGGCCGGTATACACAGCGTCAGCGCGTTACGCTGACACTTGCTGAGTCCCTTCTGAAAGCAGTAAGCATCGTCCTCGAAGTGGTGGCCGGTTACCTCCCCGGTCTCCTGGTCTACGTCGTTGACCCTCATCTTCCGCGGCTGCTGGCAGCCCCCGAATACGGTGAAGTTCCGGGTAAGGTCCGTCGCCTTGACCATGATCCGGATATTAGCGTCCAGGTCGGTAACTATCGGCTCAGAGAGGATGATATTGCCCCGGGACCTGGCCACTTCTTTGGTGCCGGCCCAGGATAAGCGGACCTTCCGGACCATCTGTCTTTTCCTCCGGTCGTATACTTCGACGGTGTAGATCATCTCCTCGATCAGCTCGCCGGCGAGCTCGGCTAAAACCTGGGTCTCGTCCCTCTGCTCGATCTCGGCGATCTGCTTGAGCATTACGCTGTCCATTTCCTCAGGCATCAGGCTACCTCCTTCTTAACCCTAACATACCATTCCCCTTTGATTAACTTTTCTTCGTGGCTAGTGAGGAGTAGTCTTATCCTCTCAAGATTATCAGGGTGTCCTCTCGGCTGTCTCTCAGGTAGCTTTACCCACTTATAGTCACCTTTTATCATCGCTAGCCACCTCTGGGGAAAATGTTTCTTATCTCAGCTAACACTCCAACGATACCAGCCAGCATCTCATTTAGCTCAAGGATAGCACAACGCTCAGTTCCCTTCTCCCACCAGGCGCACTCCTCTTTGATACAGGCCCACGTGTCTATACCTACTTGTTCGTCAGGGTAATGCGTTGTCGTAGTCCTTAGTGGACACTTCATAGTTCAACCTCCTTTACACCTCTAGCGACATTATGAGCTCGTTAGCTTCCATTAAGTGGCTCTTTAGCTCTTCCAACAGCTTACGCTTAATTGGGTTAGAGGGAGCCATACACAGATTAAATACAAGGTAGACTTCCCTCCAGGCCTTTTTTAGCTCCTCAAGCTCTCCTGCCGTGAGTGGATCACCCGCCTTAACACCTATTCTGTCGAATAAACTCATAGTTAAACCTCCTAACTTAGTCGCTCTCGAGCTCTAATACCTCCCCGGTATCTTGGTAGGTCTCCACGATCATAACGGCGTTGGGGTACTCCCGTCTCAGTTTGGCCCGGTTGCGCTGGTCAGCCTTAAAGATAAGACGTAGTAATTGAGTCGTGAAGTTGGTGGCATTATTGGGGCCGTGAACGATATGCTTCATGTCTATAGTTAGACCCATGTCCTCCTCCTTTCTATCTGACCTGCAGGTCCCGGATCCTCTCCGGTCCATGCTTAAACTCCCCCTCTGGTCCATGGCCATGCCAGATCCCGGCCAGGGTGTCTGCTGCCTCCTTGGTGGTCAGGAGCTTGGCTACCACATTAGAGAATGTCTCCCCCTTACCCCGGAGCTGGTCCAGCTGGTGGTATACTTTGTCCTCTATCTTTATTGCCTTACTCATGTTACGTTCCCTCCTTCTAGTTTTGATGGCAGTAATCGGGGTCGGTGTACTCGTCATAGACGGGGAGCTGGGGGAGCCAGTGCTTTCCCCGTTTACCGATGAGCATGCACAGGGCATGGAGTGGCGCACTATAATCGATAACAACCGTCCCGAACATTAGTCAACCTCCTTTCTATTCCTCTGTCTCACCTGGGAGTCGGAAGAAGTCAAGCGTACCATTAGGTTCACGCTGTCTTTTTATCTTTTTCCCAGCTTCAATGAGTAGCTTAGCTGCCTTCCTGAACTCGGGTGTTACCCTGATTAGAACGACATCATCTGGGATGGTCAGCTCTTCCATGGCCTTTACTAGCTTCATTCCTCTTCCTCCTCCTCAGGCCTTTCCATTACAGCTTCGGCTAGTCTCTCGGCATAGACCGGGGATAAATGGTGATACTGTTCTAAGTGTAATTTAAGGTTTGACTCATTACCGCAATAGCAGCAGTATTTAAACGGGCATTGTCGAACTTCCATTCTCAACCTCCTTTTCTGGTTTACTGAGTACATCCCATCACCGGTAACCAGTATACCAAGTAACGGTCCTGGTGGCAATAGTACACTTGGTAACCGTAGCTGGTACTTTCGTACTATAAATCTTATGACAACAAAAAAGAGGGGCGTTCGCCCCTCTTACCAAGGTATCAAACCATCAACCAGGTCAAAAAAAACGCTGTATGGGTGTCCTAGAGCTTCCCCGCTGCGGCCTTAACGGCCTGCTTCCACTTTTCATAGTAGGGGCCCGAGTGGGCATGCATTTGAGTTATATCATCTCTCATCGCTGCCATGGCGCACTCAGGACACCGTCCCATACGGTTGAGCTCCTTCCTGGGAAACTCACGGTCACAGTCGATGCACTTGACTATCTTACTCTTACTCACCTTCCTCTCCTTTCTCGGCCAGCCGGACGTCATCGTTATAGGCAGTAGCCGTAGCCTGGTCGACCGGCATACCGATCTCGAGGAGAGCTGCTATCTCCTGGTCCCGGCTGATGAGCAGCTTACGGCGCTGTCTCCGGATAGTATCTACCATTACCCTGCCGGCATCGGTCTCGTAGTACGGCTTGGGGGGAGCGATTACCGTGGCTGCCGCCTCGGGCTTTAACCTGGCTACCTCCCGGAGCATGTAACCGGCTATCCTCTCCGGGACCAGGCCGAGCTCGGTTAATCTATTCCGGTATTGGTCAAGGCTGATGTTACCCTTACGGACGGCATCCCGGTAACCAGCGAGCAGGTCCCTGAGGAAGTCGGTGGCATAGTCCAGCCGGGCAACGGCCAGCTCCAGGTCCAGCTCCTCGTCAGAGACCCTCAGCAGCTTGAGTTCCTCGATAAACCTGGCCTCATCGGTAAACCCCTCCTTAAACCTGGTCTGGGCAATACCGATACGCCCGGTGCGTACCGACTCAACCTTACCCGCGCTGATCCGCTGCAGGCCCCGGGCAAAGTAGGTGTCTATCTTGTTTCTGGTGCTGGGGGGTATGAGCTCCTGACCCTTCTTTACCATGGGGCCATCACTCCTCGACTCCGATTATAGCCGGCGCTGCCGGCTCAGTGGGAATAGATATCCTCCGCAGCAAGCCCAGCTTCTCCCTCATGAAGTGCAAGTCAAGCATCGCCTCGGGAACCCCCAGGCCGGCTAATCCCTTCCTGGTTTCGGACTCCGGGGTTATACCCCGGCTGAAAGCCCTCATCATAATATCGAACGCCATCTCCTTCTGAGCAAACTCCTGCTCCAGCTCCATGGCAAAGAACCGGCTCTCGGTCAATGTCTCCATGGCGGCAGCCTTCTCCAGGTGTGCCTTGATCTCCTCCATGGTGGCAAAGCCCTCTCGAGATAGGCGGCGTATCTGGGACATCACCGGGAGCTGTCGGGCAGTCAACACCTGCTCCCGGTACATATCCAACAGGGCGGCGCGTGCCGTGGGAGAATAGCCGCTCCGTGACAGCGCCTCGGTGAACCATGCCTCATCCCAGAAACCAACCCGGGCAATACCAGCCAGGGGGAAGTACCTCAGTGGGGCAAAGGAGAGCTCCTTGAATAAGCCGTAGTACTGGGCCGGGTAGCCGTAGTAACCGATCATCTGCTGCTCAAAGGCAGTACCGGCGCCCCGGGTCAGCTCCTGGACACTTGATGTCAGTGCCGGCTCCCGGAGGAGCTCGGGGTGGTTCCAGGCATCCCTGGCCATCAGCTCCATGAAGTCACCGATCCGCAGGATATAGGGCCTGAAAATATCGTTGAAGTAGTAAGTCAGCGGCTGCCGGAGCATGGCAAAGGTCAGGGCGCCCATAAAAACACCGGTGATAACCTTGTAGTTGGTCATGTCGTAGATCATGGCCGAGATATGCCCCAGTCCCAGGTGGGATATCGGGTTAAGCGTCTCGCCGGCTATGGTCATGCCGGCGAGTCCCCCCAGGGCAACCATGCCGACCTTGGCCATGGCCGAGTAGCTGTCGACAGCAATACTCGGGTTGGTGGGTCCGATCTGCCTGACAATACCCATAATGGCATCCATGAAGGTCTCGAAAAAGGAGTTAAATGCGTCACCGACCCACTTGAGCGACGTGGAGATGCCATAGGCTGCCTTCTCCGGGAAGTTGGTAAACATATACTGGGGGAACTTGACAAACCAGGTGTAAAACCAGTCCCCGACAGCCTCAAAGATAGCGGTCCACCGCGGGGAATGGCCGGGGACCTCTTCCATCAGCCAGGCGGTAATACCGTCCATGAGAGGACCGATCCACTGGCCGACATCGAGTAACCGGTCGAGGAACTGGTCCCACCAGGTGGCCAGTGGAGCGACAATATTCTCCCGGAGAAAACCCCCCAGCCAGGTAAAATGAGACTCGAGCTGGCCGGTCAGAGCGGTAATAGACGAGGATATGTATGTATGTATTGAGGACCACCAGTCCCCGAGCTGACTAAACCAGGTTGAGAGTAGCGCTGATATCCGGGACCACTGCTCACTAAACCAGGCTCCGATGGTGGTGATGACGTTAGATATCGATGAGGTGATCCAGGACCAGAGCTCCCCTATCTTCCCGGTGATCCAGCCGACTACGTAGTCCCGGACCTGTATTAGCCGGCTGAACACCGAGCTAAACCAGGTGGTGATATTACCCCACAGCCAGTCGATCCAGCTGGTGACGGTGAAGGTGATCGCTGACCAGGCCCGGCTGATCCAGTCGGTGACAGTGGCGACTATCCTGGCAATTGCGTTCTGGATCCAGTCGAAGATATCATCGAAGATGGAGTCGTCGGGACCCGAGAGTATCAAAGCTGACTCGAATTGACTCGGAGTAGCCTCTATTTTCTCTCCTGGTGACATTTTAGCCTCTATATTTCGATAGTTTCCTCGGGAGCCTTGAGCCTTTTCTCGATATCCTCTTTGATGAGCTTGGCCTCCAGCTCCTTGGTCCACTCCTTTACCGGGATATAAAGGAACTTGGGGGGCAGCTCACCGCTACGGTACTCGATCATGTAGACCTTTCTCTCCGGGTCATCGATGGTCGGCACCAGCAGCTCGGTCCTCTTAACGGTTACTGCAGTCATTAGTCCTCACCTCCTGCTCCCGGTGGCCTGGTGACGTCGTAGCCGGCTTCCTTTAGCATGGCCAGGGCATCCTCGATCCCGCCGGGGTTAGCCGGAGAGGGGTTAAGGGTCTCCTCGGTCATGGAGTCGGCTGCCTTCCTCAAGAGCTGACAGGACCGGCACTTGCAGGTCCCTTTGCAGGCCTGGAGCTGGGCCAGGTAAACCGCCTGGGCATACTGGGACTTACCGTTAGGCATATTGTTTACTCCTCCTTTTTATGCTTCTGGTTCCTCCCTATTCTAAACCATGGGGACAGGTCAATGCCATAGTAGGCACCGACCACTGCCAGCAGGGACCAGCTGACCACATCATCATGCCCCAGGCACTTGAGAGCAATACACCCCAGGACAATAATGCAGGCTATTATATCTCTCGGTGTCCACTTCATTGTAACACCTCCTTACGGTGGTAGGTAGTAGGTAACGATGAGTACGGTCGGGTCCGCATTCAGATAAATTCCCTCGACCGTTATCAAGGGCGCAGCGGCGTTGATATCATCTATAGTCCTCATGCCCCACTTGGTCTGTCCCCCTTTAACGATGGCGTTCAGCCCGGCCTGGTTGATGAACCATGTATTGCGCCGCGCAGGTGCCATATCAGCCGTCTCGAGTACCCCCAGTGAAGTGGTCAGGTCCAGCAGGTAGCCGTAGTCACCAACCACCGGCGGGTCGTGAAGGTCGGGAGCATCGACCAGGTGGATATCCTTCTCACTGCCGGCGACGAAGTCGCTAAACTGATAGAGAATGACTGAGGGAATTACGGCGTTAGCCGGTATAGACGAGGTATCGAAATACAGGGGCTTTCGGGCTATGTCCCAGTAGTTGGCAGCTATCTTAGACTGGCTACAGAAGCGGGTATGGGAACTACCAATGTGGGTAGCGTCTGGGTGATCGTGGGCTGTGAGGTATGAGACATCGCCACCGAGGTACCTCAGCCACTTGGTCCATCGGCTGTCAGCTACCTTCAGCTCGAACGGTCCGGTATAGTCCTCAGGGAAGGGGGGTGCCACCGGCGGCGAGAAACCCTTACCTCTACCAAAGCCCATGGCCAGGTTCGCCTTTCACTTAACCTATCTCCTTACCCAGTATATCACCATCGACGTTGACCGTGGTGGTGTCAGTTGAGCTGGCCTCGAGCAGAACCACCGCCCCGGCAGCCAGCTTGACGTCTGGCCACTCCAGGGTGAGAGCTGCCCCGATCACCATATCCTTAAACTGCTCCACGCCGGCGATGGTGAGCCTGAACCTGGTATGCTCGTAGTCATCGCTCTCAAACTCTACAAAGCGTAGTATCCCGATCTTAGTGGGAGATACCGTCCAGGACACCACCGTCACATAAGTCGTCGTTGCTGGGGACTTCCTGTCGAGCCTGGTTATGGCCGTTTCATGGGCCGGAGCCCCGGGTACCGGCGTATTGACCACTACGTCGACGATCTGTATCCATAGCGTGCCGTCGGGAGCATCCTGTATCGGCATGACTCACCTTATCCCTATCAGCTGGAGTAGTTTTGCTAGCCTGGTATCCGGCTTTTGATACTCGGGGAAGGCCTCGGGGGGGAGGATGCCGATGCCGACTATGACCTGGTGGTCGTACTTCAAATTCTCACCCCAGCCCTCGAGCTTGAGGGTGAAGGGTGGGTGAAATAGCTCGATCCTCTCCTCCATGACGTGGGTATAGTTGTCGTAATGGAACGAGGCCTCCGGGTTGGTGGGTAATACCTGGTGCTCACGGTGCTTAATAATCAGGTGGACCAGGCCGTGGGGGCCTGGCCACCAGAATAAAGTCACCTTGTGGACCACGCCGTAAGGCAGCTTGAGCTCCATGACCTCCCGGTCGTCAGCTGTTTTTAGCTTGCCTATGGTAAAGCTGAAGTCGTAGAACATACTCTACTCCTGGTAGTCCCTCCTCCTCATGGGTGAGTATGGTACCTGAGTGAGATCTCGCAGGTAGCAAGTGCTGTCTCACACTTCATGCGATAATATACCGTCTCCCCGGCCGGGATATCAGCGGCCCTGATCCTCATGAAGTTTACGGCGTCCAGCTTCTTAACGTCCCAGGCTACGAACCGGTGTCTCAGCACATTGGTCTTACCGGCTCCGTAGGCGATCTCCAGGAGGTAGTGCTTATCCTTGACCGACATATCCTCGATCAGGATGCCGGAGATGTGAGCGTTCTCAGTGGCCACCTTTGACGAGAAGGTGGTGCCGTTGCCGGCGACCGCTATCTCGACCCAGGAGCCAAAGGTATTGATCGTACTGCCGGCGGTAAAGGCTACCGACTCCTCGGTCTTTTCCGGGAATATGTCCGACTCATGCTGAGCGTCCCGATAGAGCCAGTCAACCTTGACGGGATCAGCACAACCTATCTGTGGCATGGCTCACACCACCTGCCCTTCCGAGCCAAATATGACCACGCCGTTGAGCTTGAGCTGGAGAATGTCGCCGGCAACATTCGTTGCCTGTCGGACTCCCAGGATCTCACCCTCGGCCAGGACTACGTTCTCCACGGACCAGTAGAGGGTAGCAGCCGCCGGGCTCTTCTGCTCCCAGAGCCAGTGATAATAGCCGTCTCTCCGGATATAGCCCCGGATAGTGCCCCTGGCCCCGGTCTCGTTCTCAAACGAATGTGACCAGATCTCATGGACCTGGCCTACCGGCACCGGTTCAGTCTCCACATACTCAAAGGTGGTACTGACAGCCGTCCTGGTCCTGGGGACGCGCTGCGGATACTTTCGCCATTCCATTTTAGGCACGATCACGAGGTGTGACTCGCCACCTGATTGTGGCACTCTGCACCTTGGTATCTCGGTAGAAGTAGATCCCCTGTTTCATGTGCATCCCACCAGGGAAGTTAAAGCTATGTGAGTATTGAGCCTTCAAGTCTAGCTTTAGCTCCCCTTCATCGTTCACACCATCGTAAACCTTAAATTGTGCCGTGCCTGTAGTGTGAGTGACTATTATCTGGAGCAGATCACAGGGAACGGACGATATTACCTCGCTGTCTGTCACCCTCTTACTGCCGTACTCCCTGCCGTCTTCTTTCACTTCCCTCGCTCCTTACCTTTCAGTAATTACAGGAATGAGAGGGGAGGATCGGCAACCTCCCCTCTCTCCCCTCCTAACTCCTCAGGTTTACTAGACCGGGTGTGAAGCGTACTGCTCAAGCACTACTGACAAGTTCTCATCTGCTAACCACTGAGTATGCTTGAGGTGAATGTCAGCTGCCTGGTCATAGCCCCAGCAGTCCATCATGGCCTCGACGCCATCTTTCCCTGATTGCCTCTCAAGGTCAATAGCCAAGGTATGCCACGGAAGGAACCCCTCCTCGGCAATATGAGCATGAACCAGTGTGGAAGCAGTAAGAGAATAAAAAGGCGGGTCCATTCCGTTTATGACCGGTGCGGCTCCACCCATCCACGCACCAACGAAAGCATTGGTCATCCAGCCGATGGGGGAGGACATAGTTACTGCTGCGGCAGCAAAGTAGTATCGCTTCCAATGCCTCCATATAGGATTACCGGCAATAGCGTTCTGGAGACGCATTAGCTCATTACTGGTCATGTTATCGATAGGTTTACGAGCTCCGTTGTTGATGTCAATTGTTATGTATCTCCACGCCTGAAGGAACGAATACTTATCATGGGTTTTACCAAGTAGTAACCTACGGTATGGGAAGTCAGTCGGTAGCGCCAGGTCCTCAGTCCCATCTGTCGCTGTAACGTAGGTTTTCTTTTGCGCTTTCTTGAGGTAGCCAACAGGGGTGAGACCGGCACCATCGGGAGAGTAAAGGCCAATACAAATAATAGTGCCTGTATCGGTAGTCATTCCAGTTGTACCTAACGCGCCACCGGCAGTCAGGTCATAGGTGATTTTTAGCTCCAGGGAGTCCCACTTCGAGCAGTCGAGGGCATACTTTTGATCGCCAGGGAAGCGACCGAAGCGGATATCAAAGTAGCCATAGCAACCTGCGGAAGGTGATATCTCCTTGTCCATGGGCATGGCCTTATCATCCCATGCTGCTGACGCCTGGATCTGTGCACCAGTAAGAGACTGGATTACAGTGGAACCGTTGCCTATTACCTCCACCTTGGAGATAGCATCAGCCATAAAGATATCTGCGTTGGTACTGCCTGAGTATGCCATAAGCTCTAACAAGAGGTTAGAGAGTATGCCACTTTTGGGAAGGTTAAAGACTTCAGTCCCACTGGTGACGTTAGCAAAGTCTCTTTTGCTTATAAAAGTTTTATGTAGCCAAAATCCCATTTCTCACCTACCTCCCTACTTCC
>JABUBL010000533.1_pt1 | contig 11576 bp, 8 predicted proteins | sample 7240371 | NCBI WGS metagenome assembly JABUBL01 (sample SAMN07256343, study PRJNA390944) | subsurface metagenome | isolation source: Methane hydrate marine sediment | place: Pacific Ocean: Eastern North Pacific, ODP site 1244 | collected 2002
AATATTATCAAGTTCATATTCGGCGGTTTTCTGGTTCAGCTCTGCCTGGATGAGGGCGACCTCATCTAGGGTAAGTGCGTATTCGGCCTGGTCCCTGGCCAGTTCCAGGGAAGCGGTATCAAGCTCCGCCAGAATGTCGCCTTTGGCGACCTGGTCGCCTTCTTCAATATATATCCTGGCGATACGTCCATCGCTGCCAAAGCTCAGATTTGCATCCTCTGATGTCTCAATGTTACCGCTGCCGCTGACGGTAACCAGCAGGTCTCCTATTCCCACTTCAACATACTGTTCCTCTTCTTCATCTTCCCCCAGGGGATTACAGGCAGTCACCGTGGTTAAGATGATTAACAGTAATAAAGCGGCGATGATTCGTAGCTTTTTCATTCTATGCCTCCCGAAAATGATACATAATGGCTTGCTAGCGGCCTCATTTTACCGTTGGGCCAACCTCCTGGTGCTTTTTCTCCCATTTTTCCAGCAGGGTAGGGAACTCCTGTTCCAAAAAGGTATAAACATCAAACATCTCCTCCAGCCACTTCCTCGTAACGGGGGTATAATCACCAAGCAGCTCAAGCCCGCGCTCGGCAAGCTGCCGAACCATTCTGATTTCGTCGGTAAGTCCGCGACCTATCATACGCCGCCAGGCATCGGAGCGCAGTCGAAAATAGTCATGCCTGACTCCAGGCAGGCTGAGGCGCTCAATAAGGCCGAACTGAATGAGAAGGCGGGTCATGGTGCTGATGGAACCCTTGCTGGCCAGTAAGGCTTTGGTAAGCTGTTCCGTAGATTGGTGTGGAGGGTCGGAGATAAGGAGCCAGCCCAGAATGCGGCCGGCCATGCGGGGCATGCCGGTCTGTTCGAAAACGATGCCGACTTCTTCGGCGAATTGTTTTTCTTCTGCCTGAAGGTTATCCTTCATCCCACCCTTCTCCCAGTCATATTTCTTTTCCATATTATAATATGTATAGAATGTTTTGTCAAGACTGAAACCTTTGAATTTTATAAATTTATTAAAAAAATTAGCGGACAGGTTCGGCGGCGCGAGGCGTGGCAGTGGATTATTTGCCGAGTTCTTTGGCTCTGTGGTAGGCAGCGGCGACGGCCTGATAGACCAGTTCGCGGAAGTTTTCGTTTTCAAACTGCTGCAGGGCGGCAGCAGTGGTACCACCAGGAGAAGTGACCATACGGCGCAATTCGGAAGGTGATTTCCCGGATTTTTTCAGTAGTTGTCCGGAACCGAGCATGGTCTGCAGCACCAGTGCCTGTGCCGTATCCTCGGGAAACCCGATACGGACCGCAGCCTCAGTAAGGCACTCAACAAAGAGGAAAAAGTAGGCCGGACCGCTGCCGCTTACCGCGGTGGCCATATCAAGATACTCTTCAGCAGGGACAAAAATTTCCTTGCCCATGGTGCTCAGGATAATCCTGGCCTGCTCTTTCTGCGTTTCGGTTACCTCCGGAGTGGTGGTCCAGACGCTGATTCCCTCGCCGATCTGGGCGGGTGTGTTGGGCATTACCCGGACCACCTGGCGATGGTCAAGCCCTTTACATAATGTATCAATTCTGACCCCGGCGATAATGGAAAGGACAAGCTGTCCCGGCTTAATCCGGCCACTTAGCCCGGGCATTATCTCGGGCAGATTCTGTGGCTTGATCGCCAGAATTATGACTTCGCTCTTTGCCGTGGCATCAGGATTGCTATTGGTAACCGATACCTGATAGGTCTGTTTCAGATACTGGCGGCGTTCATCCTTGACGTCGCTGACACATATGGCCTGCGGAGTGCTCAGGCCGTGGTTCAGTACGGCGGCCAGTATCGCTTCCCCCATCGCCCCGCCGCCGATAAAGGCTATCTTCATGGTTTCCATTGCTATTTACCCCTCACTGCACGACGAAGTTTATCAGTCTGCCGGGCACATATATCTGCTTCAGGATTTTCTTTCCTTCCAGGTAGGCGGTGGCTTTAGTGGCCTTCTCCTGAAGCAGCTGCGGCAGCTCATCCTCGGTGATAGAAGCCGGCACGGCGATGCGGTCGCGGAGCTTGCCATTAACCTGGACCACCAGCGTTATCTCCTCATCCTTGGCCAGAGTTTCATCCCACTGCGGCCAGGGCTGGTTATGGATGCTGTACCGGCGCTCCGTCCTCTCCCAGAGTTCTTCGGTGAGGTGGGGGGCAGTGGGCGCCAGGAGGCGGAGCAGGATATCAATTGACCCTTCCCATGTCTGGGTGCTGACGGAACCGGTCTCCTTTACTTTGGCCAGGCAGTTGCTGTACTCCATCAATGCCGATAGCATAACATTGAAGCGGAATTTTTCCATGTCCTGCGTTACCCGCCGGATGGTTTGGTGAGTAACGCGGGATAATTCTCTCTCCGCTTTCTCGGTGTCGCTGGGCGTAGCTTTTCCATCGGACCGGTAGCCACCGAGTGTCAGCTGCCATATCCGGTTCAGCCAGCGGCTGATGCCACTGATGCTACTGTCATTCCACTCGCCACCCTGCTCCCAGGGTGCCAGGAACATGAGGTAGGCACGAACCGTGTCCGCCCCCAGCTCGGCCACGTACTCGTCCGGGGTAACCACATTGCCGAGCGATTTGCTCATCTTCTGCTTCTCGGCGATTATAATCCCCTGGTTGAACAGGCGGATAAACGGCTCATCGAAGTCGACTATTCCAATGTCCCGCAGTGCCTTGATAAAGAAACGGGAGTAGAACAGGTGCATTACGGCGTGTTCCGCTCCGCCGGTGTAGAGGTCCACAGGCATCCAGAACTTGAGCTTATTATCGTCAAAGGGGGCATTGTTAGTGTCAGGGCTGGTATAGCGCAGGAAGTACCACGAAGAGCACATGAAGGTATCCATGGTGTCCGTCTCGCGCTTGCCGGGCCCTCCACAGCGCGGGCAGGTGGTATTGACAAACTGCTCGTGGTATTTCAGCGGCGATTCACCGGTCGGCCTGAACTCGGCGTCTTCGGGCAATAATACCGGCAGGTCTGCCTCGGGGACGGGGACAATACCGCATTTATCGCAGTAGACCATGGGGATAGGCGCTCCCCAGTAGCGCTGGCGCGAGATAAGCCAGTCCCGTAACCGGTAGCTGACGGTCCGCTTACCCCAATTCTTCTCCTCGAGGAAGTCCGAAATGGCCTCGATGCCTTGGTCGCTGGGGAGACCGTCGAACTGGCCGGAGTTCACCAGGGTTCCCTCCTCGATGTAGGCTTCTTCCAGCTCTTCACCATGCCAGTCCGGTGGTGCGATCACCACGCGTATCGGAATACCGTATTTTTTGACGAAGAGGAAATCACGCTCATCATGAGCTGGCACGCCCATCACCGCCCCTGTACCGTAGCTTAAAAGCACGTAGTCGGCAATCCAGATGGGTACCTTTTCCCCGTTCAGGCGGTTGGTGCAGTATGACCCGATAAAGACACCGTCCTTTTCTTTCTCGGTGGATAGTCTCTCTATTTCGCTGAGACGTCTGGCTCTCTCAATGTAGGCATCAACCTCGGCTTTTTTATCCGGCGAGGTCAGCACGGCAACCAGCGGGTGCTCGGGCGCGAATACCATGAAGGTGACGCCGAAGGTGGTGTCCGGACGGGTGGTGAAGACCCGGATTTCTTTTTCTGGCACGCCCGGGTGGTCAAGGGCAAAGGATATTTCCGTTCCCTCGCTTCGGCCTATCCAGTTGCGCTGCATGATTTGAATGCGCTCCGGCCAGTCGATGCCGTCGAAGTTCATCATCTCATCGGCGTATTTGGTGATGCGGAAGAACCACTGTTCAAGGTCGCGACGGGTAACCGTGGTATTACATCGCTCGCAGAGACCACTGCTCAGCACCTGCTCGTTGGCGAGCACCGTCTGGCACTTGGGACACCAGTTCACCGGAGCTTTGCCACGATAGGCCAGGCCGGCTTCGTACAGCTTCAGGAAGAACCACTCCGTCCACTTGTAGTACTCGGGAAGGCAGGTGACCACTTCCCGGCTCCAGTCGTAGATAGCGCCGATGTTCCGGAGCTGGCGGCGCATGTTCTCAATGTTCTGCATTGTCCAGGTGAAAGGGTGAATGCCGCGCTGGATGGCGGCGTTCTCGGCAGGAAGTCCGAAGGCATCAAAACCCATCGGGTGGAGAACGTTATAACCCTGCATTCGCTTGAAGCGGGCGTGGACGTCTGACGGCGCCAGGGCATACCAGTGCCCGATGTGAAGGTCTCCGGACGGGTAGGGATACATCGTCAGCGCGTACCATTTCGGCCTCGGGTCATCATCGCTGACCTGGTAGAGTTTGTCTTTTTCCCAGCGCTGCTGCCATTTCGCCTCGATTTCCTGAGGGTTGTACCTGTCTATCATGTATTCTCCGATGCCAGAACGCTATCCGAATGCTCAAAGAGGCAATGAATGAATCTAAAGAAGGGAGATAGAGTGAAAAGAGGGGTATAATCCCCTCTCAGAATACCTCTCTTCCTTGTGGTTCACGACATAAGTCTAGCTCAATTAACCGAGCCTCGTCAACAAGCTGGCCTTTGCTCAGCCGTGGGGCTTTGAAAAGCAGAGAGACTGGATACTCGCTAGCTAGTTATCCAGTCTCCCCTATATCCTTTTTATAATATTGAGATTTATTTAGGCTTTGCCAATTCGGAACATCTTGGTGCCGCAGTTTGGGCATATACCCTGAGTGGCTGGCTTGCCATTCTTCATGGTGATAGATTTGGCATCTTTCATTTCCCGCTTGGCGCGGCACTTCACACAATATGCCTGCATAATTCCCCTCCTTTAAGTTTATTAGGATTAGTAGCAAGAATAAACTATTCATTCCGTGTTGTCAATAGCCAAAATGATCAAAGAGGGATGAATTTGAGTGTCAAATGGAAAAATAATCCCGTTGACTGGCCTCATTTCTTATCTAGCCTCTGTCCTTTGGCTTTATACTTATCCGCTTGGGTCTGTCAAAGGTGAACATTGCTCATCCCCTAAAATATCAACTATAATTAGTGGATTCAGGGCAACTTCTGGAACTACACGGGCAGGTTAAAAAAACCTCTCGCTGACCGACGGAAGGACTGAGCATTGCGTTCTATTTGGCGATTTAATGACGGGCTATTTTACGGATGGGTGGTGGTGGCTGTTTTTCTGGTAATTGGCATTACGCTCTACGGCATACATTTCTCCTTCGGCGTGTTTTTCAAGTCAATTGAGGCAGAATTCAGTCTCACCCGGGCGGCGACCTCCACCATACTATCCGCCAACATGTTACTGGCCGGTCTGTGCTCTTTCTTTGCCGGTTGGGCCATGGACCGTTACGGGCCGAGACGTGTGGTTCTGCTCATGGGTATCTTTGCCGGCCTGAGCCTGGTGCTGACCAGCCTGACCAATGCCTTTTGGCAGCTGTTCATCACCTACAGCCTGTTGTTGGCCATGGGCACCGGGCCTCTCTACGTGGTGCCGATGTCGGCCGTCTCTAAATGGTTTGACCGGAAGAGAGGGCTGGCTCTGGGTCTCTCCAGTCTGGGAATAGGGCTGGGAATGATGGTCATGGCACCGTTTGCCACCTATCTCATCACCCATTTCAGCTGGCATACCGCCTATCTGGTGATAGGGCTGCTTGCCTGGTTAATGGTGGTGCCTCTATCAAGGCTCTTAAAAAGAGACCCGGGTGAAATCGGCGCTCTGCCTGACGGAGTAAAAGTGGGTGATATTGAGCAACCAGTTAAAACAGAGACTTCGCCACTGGCTCAGCACCCGGTGTTAGCCATTGTTCAAAATCGCAATTTCTGGATTTTCGCGTCTATCTGGTTCTTATTTGCGGGCTGCCTGTTTCTCATATTTACCCACCTGGTACCCCATATCACCGATATCGGCTTTTCTCCGCTGGAGGCAGCAACCGTACTCAGCCTCATGGGTGTGGCTTCTCTTCCGGGCAGATTACTGATGGGTATTGCTTCCGATAGAATAGGGAGGAAGCTAACACCCATTATCAGCACGCTGGTGCAGGCGGTGGCGATAGCGTGGCTGGTATGGGCTCAAAGCCTGTCGAGCCTGTATTTATTTGCCGTTATATACGGCTTCTTTTACAGCGGTTTTGGCACCAGTGGGGCGGCATTAATAAGCGATACTTTTGGTACGAAAAATATTGGTACCGTGTTTGGTTTGCTGGAAGTCGGTTTTGGCATCGGGGCAGCGCTCGGCGCAGCGATGGGCGGATATGTCTTTGATGTCAGCGGCAGCTATAAGGTAGCTTTTATGTTCGGTGCTCTGGCCATGCTGGTGGCCACTCTGCTGTTTGCCGTGGTACGGCGGAGAGCGGCTACGTCGTATCATCAATAGCGGCAGATTTTTATGTTATTATCAAAATTTAAGGACAGGATATTTTACGGCTGGGTGGTGGTGGCCACCTTCTTTATTGCCGGTACAGCCATCTGGGGGATTCGCTTTTCCTTTGGCGTTTTCTTTAAATCACTGGAGAGCGAGTTCGCATTGAGCCGAGCGACTACGTCAGCCATCTTTTCCGCGCAGATGGTGCTGGGTGGTATATTCACCATTCTGGGCGGCTGGGCTCTGGACCGGTTCGGTCCCAGAATAGTTATCCTCTTGATGGGTATCTGCACCGGCCTCAGCCTGTTGCTTGCCGGGCAGACCAGTGCCCTGTGGCAAATCTTTCTAGCCTACAGTCTGCTAATGGCGATGGGAACCGGCGCTATCTTCGTCGTGGTAATGTCAACGGTCTCCCGATGGTTTGAAAGGAGACGAGGCCTGGCACTGGGCCTCGCCAGCCTGGGCGCCGGAATGGGCCCGTTGATGGTGGCTCCCTTTGCCACCTATCTGCTCTCCATTTCTGACTGGCGAATGGCGTTCACCATACTTGGTGCCATCGCCTGGGTGGTGGTTATTCCATTGTCACGGCTTCTAAAGCGAGACCCCCAGGAGATTGGCATGCTGCCTGACGGAGCCGAGTTCTCCGCAAGTACATTCCTGGAGCAGAAGCCGGTCGTATCGGCGGACCACCTTTCTCCGCGGCAGGCATTCCGGACAAGGAGTTTCTGGCTCTTTATCGGCATCTTTTTCCTCTTTTCCAGCAGTCTGTTTCTGGTTCTGACGCATCTGGTGCCCCATATAACCGACCTCGGGTTTTCCGCGGTGGAAGCGGCCACCGTTCTTAGCGTAGCTGGCGGGGCAACTATTGTTGGCCGGGTGTTGTTTGGCATGGCGTCAGACAGAATGGGCAGGAAAAGAGCGGTAATGGTCGGTACCCTGCTCCATGTTACTGCCATGGTATGGCTGCTCTGGTCGCGGGAGTTGTGGATGTTCTACCTTTGGGCGCTTGTTTTCGGATTTGCCTGGGGAGGGACGGGGCCGACGATGGCGGCGCTAATCGGTGACACATTCGGCCTGGGCCGGATAGGGGCCATTCTGGGCCTGCTCGAAGTCGGTTTTGGTACCGGGGCGGGGTTAGGTCCGGTTATCGGCGGTGCCATTTTCGATTTGAAGCAGAGCTATTTTCTCGCGTTCTTGCTGGGGGTGGCGGCGATGCTGGTGACAACTGTGCTGGTATCATTCATCAGGCGAGAAAGGGGCAGAACTGTAGCCAGCAGATGAGTGGTATCGTTAGTAAGCGAATATATTAGCCGCGATTTGAGCCAGCTTTATCGCATAGCCCGGGATGATGCCCAGCAGCAGCACGCCAATGCAGCACAGGAATAGTGCTAGTCGCAGCGCTCCGGAGGAGGGTACTTTCTCTGCGGACGCTGCCTCACCCAGCCACATCACCTTGACCACACGCAGATAGTAGTAGGCGGAAACGACACTGTTGATTACGGCGATTATCACCAGCCAGAGCAAACCATTCTGTATCGCGGCGTTGAAGATATAGAACTTGGCCATAAAGCCCGCCGCCGGCGGCATACCAATCAGCGAGATAAGGCAGAGCGTCAGCGCCAGAGCCAGCAACGGTGCTCGCTTCCCCATCCCCGAATAGTCCTCGATGAGGTCACTATTCAGCTTATTTGAGATAGCAATAATGGCTATGAAGGCACCCATATTGGTGAAGGCGTAGCTGGCGAGGAAGAAGAGGACGCCGCTCTGCCCGAGGATGTTCTCTGCCGAAGCCATGCCCATGGCTGCCAGTCCCACCATGAGGTAGCCAGCCTGGGCGATGCTCGAGTACCCGAGCATGCGCTTGATATTGGCCTGTGGTATGGCGATGATGTTGCCGACGGTCATGCTGATAGCGGCCAGCGCGGCAAATATAAGTCCCCAGTTCAGGCTCAGCCAGACAGGCAGGCCAAAGGCGGAGAAGAAAACCCGCAGGATAACGGCAAAGCCCGCCGCCTTGCTGGCCACGGACAGATAGGCGGTGATGGGGGTTGGGGCGCCCTCATAAACGTCAGGCACCCACATCTGGAAGGGAACGGCGGCAATCTTGAAGCCGAACCCGGCGACCAGTAGCACGATGCCCAGCAAGAGTCCGGGGCTGGCCAGAAGTGTCATCGGTGGCAGCGACTGGATAACCTGAGCGATTTCACCCAACTGCGTTTTACCGGTGAAGCCGAAAATCAGCGCCATGCCGTAGAGCAGCACCGCCGAAGCAACGGCCCCCAGCAGCAGGTACTTCAACGATGCCTCGGTTGACTTTTTATCTTTTAAGAAACCGACCAGGGCGTAGAGGGAGATGCTGGTCAACTCGAGGGCAATGTAGATGGCAATCAGGTTGGTGGTGGCGGCCATAAGCATCATGCCCAGCGTGGCCAGGAGCACGAGGGCATAGTATTCACCCTGAAATTTTGAGAACTTGCTTACGTAATTGGTGGAGGAGAGTATCACCAGGAAGGCAATGCCCAGAAAGAGCATCTTGAAGAAAATGGCAAAATTATCCACGGCCAGCATGTTGTTGAAGATGGCCGGGTAGCTGCCTCCCCACATGGCGATGGTGACGCCGCCGGCAATCACGAGGCCGGAAATGCTGACCTGTGCCAGCCACCGCTTCTGCTCGATAAACAGGTCGAGCAGGATAACGATGGCCGCGATGGCCAGCAAAGTCATTTCCGGTATAAACAGGGTCAGGTTCAATTTATACTCCTTGCCATCATTCTAGCCACCCAGCAGCCCAATAACGGGTGCAATGCCGAGCTTGAGCACGTCGGTGATAACGGCCGGATAGATACCGACCAGCATAATCATGGCCACAAGGGCGAACATGTAGACTTTCTCCAGGACGTCGGCATCAGCCGTGCCGTCGTACTGCTCCAGCGGTGGACCGTAGAACACGCGCTGCAGCATCCAGAGGATATAGCCGGCGGTAACTACCACCCCGAGCACGCCCAAAATGGTATAAATCTGGATTCCAGGCACTACAGTGGACGAAAAACTGCCGATAAATACCAGGAACTCAGCGGCAAAGCCGCTGGTGGTCGGCAGTCCCAGAGAGGCCAGCCCGGCGATGGAGAACACCACGGTGATAACCGGTATCTGTCTTGCCAGGCCACCAAACTTACGCAGGTCACGTTCGTGAGTGTTATGCATCACCAGCCCGACCATGGCGAAGAGCAGCCCGGTGACCAGACCGTGGCTGACCATCTGGAGGGCAGCACCGACCAGGCTCACCCTGCCAAGGGCGAAAATGCCCAGTAATACATAGCCCATGTGGCTGATGCTGCTGTATGCAATCAGCCGCTTAAAATCGGTCTGCCGCATTGTAACGGCGGCACCATAAAGCACGCCGATGATAGCCAGTATGACCAGTATGACGGCATACTGCTGGGCTACCGTCGGGAACATGGTAACGCACAGGCGGATCATGCCGTAGCCACCCATCTTGATGAGCACCCCGGCCAGCATGACGCTGACCGCGGTCGGCGCATCGGTGTGGGCATCGGGCAGCCAGGTATGAAATGGAAAGACCGGCAGCTTGATGGCAAAGCCGATGAGGAGCAGGAAGAAAATGGCTGCCGCCGGCATTATCGACTGCACCAGGCCGAGACCTTGGTTACCGATTTCCAGCATACTCAAGCTACCGGTGGTAAAGTACAGGCTCAGGATACCGGCCAGCATAAAGGCACTGCCGAAGAGGGTATACACTACGTACTTGATGGCTGAGTATTCCTTGCGCCCCGCTCCCCAGATGGTTATCAGGAAGTACATCGGGATGACTTCTATCTCCCACATAATAAAGAAGAGCAGCAGGTCAAGGGAGAGAAAGACCCCGAGGATGCTCGTTTCCAGAAGCAGGAGCCAGGCAAAGTACTCGCGTACCCTCAGGTTAATCTTCCATGAGATGAGCACTACCAGAAAACCCAGAAAGGCGGTGAGCGCCATCAGCGGCAGACTCAGGCCGTCGACGCCCAGATGATAGTAGGCGTTGATGGGGGCAATCCACAGCACCTCTTCCTCAAACTGGATCAGGCCAGCGGCTTCAGGCGACCGGTCAAACAGGGCGAAGAGGATAATGGACAGGGCCAGGGGTACGAAGGTAAAGATAGCGGCTGTCCACCGGATAACCTGCTCACGGTTGGAGAGCACGAAGGCAATGAGCACTGCACCTGCCGCAGGCAGGAAGAGTATCATTGTCAGATAACCCGAACCTATCAATACCAACTCCTATCTTTATTTAGCCAAAGAAGTAGATGACAAAAATGATTGCCAGAATACCGATGCCGATAAACAGGCCGTAGAGTTGAAGCTGCCCGGTCTGGGCATATCTAATTGCCCGGCCACTGGCGATGACGCCATTGGCCACGCCATTGACGGCACCGTCCACGGCTTTGTTATCAAACTGCTCAAAACCACCAAAAAGGCCTCTGAACAGAGCATTTTTCACGATAATATTCTCGTAAAGTTCATCAAACCAGTACTTCCGGTAGAAAAGGGTATGGAGCGGTTTAAACATGCCGCCCACGCGCTCTGCTGAAATCCACGATTTGCTGTACATGGCGTAGGCGAGCAGAATTCCCAATCCCGCCAGTATCAGTGATATCCAGGGAAGCGACAGAGTGAAGGGATGAAAAAGACCTTCAAGGAAGCCATGTGTTTCCCCGTGTCCCATGAAGGCGCCAAAATGCCCGGTCACGTTCCAGAGCCCGGAAAAGATGGAAAGAACGGACAGAATTATCAGGGGTATGGTCATCACCCTGGGCGACTCGTGGGGCTGGACGTGGTGGCTGTCATTCCCGCCGTGCCCGTGGGCGTTCGGGTCGCCACCCCGGTACTCCCCGCCGAAGGTCATAAAGACGGCGCGGAACATGTAGAAGGCGGTCATGAATACGGTAATCATCGCCAGGTAGAAAAGCACGGGCTGGCTGGCGAAAGCGCTGATTACGACTTCGTCCTTGCTCCAGAAACCGGATAGCGGCCAGATGCCGGCGATGCTCAATGAAGCGATAACAAAAGTGGCATAGGTCCAGGGCATGTACTTTTTCAGGCCACCCATCAGGCGCATATCAAAGGTGCCGGTGGCATGGTTGACGCTGCCCGCCCCAAGGAACAGAAGCGCCTTGAAAAAAGCGTGATTGAACAGATGAAAAATACCGATGGCCACCCCGCCGGTGCCCAGCCCCAGCATCATGTAGCCGAGCTGGCTGATGGTGGAGTAG
>JABUBL010000534.1_pt1 | contig 11572 bp, 22 predicted proteins | sample 7240371 | NCBI WGS metagenome assembly JABUBL01 (sample SAMN07256343, study PRJNA390944) | subsurface metagenome | isolation source: Methane hydrate marine sediment | place: Pacific Ocean: Eastern North Pacific, ODP site 1244 | collected 2002
ATTGCTAATTCCTCATCCTTACCCCTTGCAAATCTTATTTCTTTAACATCATTGGTTATATCTTCATTGGCATCTGAAAAATCACTATCGTTATTCCAATCAACTTCAATCTTATATGTGGCTGTTGCCATATCTATTCCTTATATAGTTACCTCGTGATAAGTTATGACTACTGAGCAACAGCCCGCAGTCGTTCCTGATGTAGTAGTAATAGCAATCGTTAAAGTCTTTGCGCTTATATCAAGGTCAAAATTATTGGTAGTGGTGCTACCGTCTGTATCAGGGTCTGTTACATTCACCGTCATAGTTGTTGTGCCATCGGAAACAGTCACGGTAACTGTTTTGCCACCCCCACCTCAGGGGGCATTTTCTAGAGTCACCCCAACTTTATCTATGTGAATATCATTGGGTAAAATACCAGCGGCGATTGCAGCTATATGGTCACTAGATTCCCCGCCTGCTATATCAGCCTTGAAAAATAGCTTCTTGGTAATTATTTCCCAAGTCCATGAGTTTTTATCGCCTTTAGGTCTTAAGAAATCCGTACTCATCCTATTGACACCTGCACTGCTGAATAGTTATTGTCTGCACCCTTCATAACAATATAGAGTTTATCAGCCACATCTACAGTACCCTCGGTATAATAAAGCCTTCCTCGGTTGGTTGCAGTAGCAGTCAAAGTCGCAGTGCCAAACACATCAGCATATCGCTCAATAGGTTGCTCACCAGTGCCTTGCCCAAGCATAAGTTTATCAAATTCCATATCGGGCATTTTACCCATTGTAGAGCGCCCAGCTAATGTTTCAGCCACTATATGCCTTCCCGAAACTTAATCTTTGTTCTTGTTTAATCTTCATATAAATTCTATCAGCCAATTTATTGATTGACTCTTCCCTTTCCATGAAGACTGGCTCAGTAAAATTGATAGTTATATTACCACCAAATTTATCCAGCGGCACAACAGCCTCCGGCCCAGCCTCACCTAGTAAGCCCATAGTCGGTCTAGTTACTATACCGCCGTGTTGTAAGGCTGGCTGCCCTGCCACTTCTCTAGTTGTGACACCACGCCTTTCAGCTTCTTCCCTTCTCGCTACGTGCATGGCCAATACGGCTGCCTCCCATCCGGGGTCTCCTCTACCTGGTATTGCAGCTTTTAAGGCAGCTAAACTGCCAGTTGTAGAATTGATTGACTTTTCAGTTTGTTCAAAGGCTTTAGCTAAATCAGGCAATTTCCCAGTTAGAATATCCATTCCAATGCCAGCCTCTTGCATAACCTCACTAAGCTCGGTAAAGCCACTTCCACTGATAACTTTCCCTATTGTATCATAGATTGATTTGAATGGTCCGATAAGGCTTAGGAGTTTCTCTTTTACAATATTTACAGCAGAAGAGAATATGTTTTTAATTCTCTCCCAAATGCTCCCGAAGAAACCCAAAATGGCATTCCATTTATCCTCAATAAAGGTTTTAATGCCATAGATTGCAGTATTGATTCCAGTTTTAATATCATATATTTTCATCAATACGAAATCGCTAATCTTAGTCCATATCTTGGCAGCAAAGGCTCTAATCTTATCCCAGTTCTTCCATATCAAGACACCAACTGCTATAAGAGCTATTACGGCAAGTATTATTAAACCTATTGGTCCCATCAAAAGGGTAAAGGCAGCCCCCACCAAGCCGATAGCAGTGGCAATACCCGGTAGCATTATTAGGAGAGGTCCCAATACTACCAATAACAAAGCTAATACTCCGCTTGCGATAAGAATTGCCTTGGTTAAGCCCGGGTGTTCTTCCATCCAAGCAGATGTTCTAGCTATGATAGTTTCTATTCTTTTAATAAGTGGCATCAAGACAGGAATTAGCTTATCAGCAATTGCCATTTTTAGCCCATTGGTAGCATCATTAACTCGTGTCAAAGCATCATTAAATTTAGCAGCTTTATTAGCTGCCTCTTGGTCAAATACTATACCCAAATCGTGGGCTTCTTGACGCATTGCATTTAAGCCCTCAGCCCCATTGGCTAGTATAGGAAGCATCGCCGTCCCTGACCGCCCCATAAGGTCGGCAGCTATATTTGGAAGAAGTAAGCACGATTCTAACTAAGGCAATAGGTGGAGAATAAATGGCTGGAATAGCTGAACATAAGTTTCCAATTCAAAGCCAGCATCAGTGATAGCTCCTGACAGTGTTCTGGATGCTTTTTCAATGCCTTCTAACGAAGCTCCTGACAATTCAGCAGCGTGCCTTAGTTCAGATAAAGCCTCTGTGGAGAAGCCAGTCCTCAAAGCCATCTTCTGAACAGCATCACCCATTTCGGCATAAGTTTTAATACTTAATACACCAACGGCTATAATTGCCCCACCCATAGCTGTCATAGCCATACCGATGGCTTTGTGATGCTTTTGAATACCAGCAGCAAATTTACCCATTCGGCTATCAGCTTTATCAAGCCCCGCCTTGAGTGCTTTAGTGTCAGCACTAATTTTTACAAAAAGTTCAGCTATTCCAGCCATTTATTCTCCACCTAATGCCTTAGATAGAATCGTGCTTACTTCTTCCAAATTGTCTAAGTCAACAAGCCCCCCTATTTTATCTTGTGTCATATCAGGGTAGTTATCTTTTAAGAGAATATAAATCAGCTTAAGAAGCGAGGAGGCTTGCCGTTTTTCTAGCTTCTCACCCAATTCTGCAAAAGTGCAATCAAATTCCTCCTCTATTGAAGCCAATACATTCAAATTAAGTGGCGATAATTTATATTCCTTTTTCCCTAGTTTGATGGTGTTTCCTTTTGGTGTACTCAGAATATTCCTTTCCATTTTATTCCTCCTTTGGAATTTCAATCCCCTCAGCTTCAGCAGCTTTTGCCAAGTTAGAGTCCATCCTCTTGGGTTCTGCCCCTCCTAGAAAATCCCTCGGCTTGAAAGTCTTACGACTCTTGGAAGGGATTGTATTATAGACAGCTGCCAGAATAGATGCTATTGAAAAGTCTTGCCGGTATTGTTCTTGAGCTTCCTGAAATTGTAGCTCCTCTAATATCTCATTAAATTGTGTGAGGGTTAGTTCACCTATTTCTTCTCTTGACCAGTGGAGTTTTCGGGCTATATAAACAATGGCTTCGTTATTCATACCATTTCCAATGTTGAATTGATGATTGTATTAAGCGGATAATCTGAAGGTAGTTTAACCTTTACCTTATTTGAACTAGCCGGAAGTAATTTGCCGTTTTTATAGAAGTAAAAAAGAGCCTCCATAGCATTCGTATCAGGGATTTCAAGCATCCAGAACCTATGGGCCCTAGCATTCCATTCCGTAAGTGCATATTGTCTAGCCGAACTGGCGGAGACTTCCCGCAAGCCTATATCTAATTCCCAATCTAGGAAGCCTCCAATCTGTCTACCATCAATGCTTAAAACACCCAATTCCCCATTCATTTTATGCCGTTGGAGGAGCTAAAACACCTGTGCCTTGAAAATCGTAGGACAACCCAATTATACCATCTACGTCAACTGTTGGATGACCACCAGTGATGATGGCTACACCTGTCCATTTCTGTGTAGAATTAGTGCTTTCCCTGAGTTCTATAATAGCTGTGTGATTGACAACTATATGGGGTGCTCCGTCTTTATATCCTTCAAACGAACCTGACCAACCATCTAATCCTGGAATGTAAGTTCTATGCCCGCTATCCCCGAAGTCAGTCGTCTCCAAGGCATCACCCACATAATCCAAACTCCAAGATTTCATACCTGTAGCTGCATAAGTTGTTACTCCTGTCGCTGTAGAATAAACTGCTCCTGCCTTACCTGATATGTGTCCCATATTTCACCTCCGTTATCCTGTTGCTACGCTTAAACCGCCTGTGCCCTGAAAGTCATAGGCAATTCCCACAACCCCATCTACATCAACTGTCGGATGGCTACCTGTTAGAATAGCTTGCCCTGTATATCTTGCCCCAGTTTCTGTTTTATATTCCCGAAGGATTAAGGCAATTTCAGAACCGATACCCTTTGGGGCACTATCCTTAAACCCCTCAAAGCTCCCACTCCAGCCATCAATCCCTGGGATATATGCTCTGTGCCCCGAATCTCCAAAATCGGTTGATTCCAGAGCATCGCTTACATAGTCCAACGTCCATGATTTAATGCCAGCTACAGTTGCCGCAGCTACTAAAACCTCCCCTGCTTTACCGCTTATTTGAGTCATTTCTTATACCTCCTACTGTCTAGCATAGACTATCAATTCAAATTCAGTGGATAGATAATTTATCCCTCCGAATGCCATAAAACCAAAACCAAGATTCCTTTGAAGTTCGCAATCATCGGCCGTTCCATTAAGCGTGCAATCCCCATAAATAGCTGCCTTGATTGAATTAGTCCCAGTCGGCTCCATATAATCTATCAGCTTATTTAGGGCTGAGGGTGTATCCTGCTTGCTTATAAGGACTATAATGCGCCAGAGAGTTTTAAACAATCCATCAAATGACTGGTCATAATCTGTTGGAGCGGGCATAATGATAGCACTAGGAAAAGAGTTTATAGAATCTCGCAATTCATTGGGAGCATAAACTTTCCTCAATGCACTGATTGTTTGAAGTCTAGTTTTTATTCCTGTTCCAATAGTTTCAATCCCCATTATTTTTTACCCACTTGACAAATTCCTTTTTATATGCCTTACTTATACTAAAGGAGGAAACGATGCCCAGTACGACATTTCAATTCGAATTAACCCCCGATTGGAGCGAAACAGATTTCCTTAATACAAGCTTCCAGCCCCCCACATCCCTTGAATGTCTTTTATATGTTAAGAAAAGTTCTGTTTTACCCAAAGGTATGCAAAGTAGAGGTAAGGGCAAAAGTGAAAAAGAGGCTATTAAAGATGCCTTGCGCAATATGGATGTTCCCATAACGCCTTATACTATAGAACGGCAGGGTATAGCGATATATTATGCGCCTTAATGCCACTTAGCCTCAATCGCATTAGCCACATCGCCCAAGAGTCCTGCCATTTTATCTTTTAACCTCTCAAGGGCGTAGGCAAACATACCCTTGCCCAGAACTTTAGTCCCACCCTCCATGTGGCGGGCTTCCATTGTTTGCGTACCATATTCTACAGATTGAGCATATTGAACGTTGGTTCTCACCTGCCCGAAATCAGAAGCAAGCTTAGGTGTTATACTGGCTCTTAATCTGCCAGTATCAACAACTGTCGCCATCATAGTTTCCCTTTGCAAAAGGAGGGTTGCCTTTTTAATTCCCTCGTGGAATGGCTTTAGCATAACCTCTTTTTGGAGCTTCTTTTGTAGTTCTTCTAAGCCCTTTATTTCTAATTTAATACCAATGCTCACATTCTCCACCTTTTATATGGCTTAAATATCTGAGCTATATCCGGGTCAAGTCCTTTATACATACTTATAGTGCCTAGCTCACTGGTTCCAATAACATCACCAAAGGCGCTGTCCTTACGCTTAAACCATCTGCAAACCTGAATTATAGATGCCCTCCTGATTAGTTCAGGGACAGTAGAACCATATCCCCAGGTAGCTACTATCTTCACACCCTTTTTAATACCGGATGCAAAGCCACTATAATTTGAATTAGGGCTTATCCTTGCTATCGTTTTTGGGGTATCATTAAGGGGGTAAAGGATATAATCGGTTGCTGTCATTGCTGTTGTAGCAAAAGTTCCATCCCCATCCTCATCAAGGAATATCCCGTCACTACCACCAGATATGCTTGTTAAGTCGTCTATAAATAAAAGGGGACCCGCTCCATCAAAATACCTGGTCGCTGCTATAGTATCAAATTGGCGGTCACAGAAATTATCTATAAACTCTTTGGCTTGTCCAATCATACCCTGAAGCATATCATCATTTTCTTCAGAGGTTATGTCTAATTCACTTTTAACTTCATCTAAAGTACAATAATCAGCCATTAATTAACCTCCACCTTACAATGTGGACAATAACCGTAAACGCCTATGGCAAAGTTGCAGTTCATGCACAATACTCTATATCCCAATGGATAATTATTACTTTTAAGATACTCATAAATATGCGACCGATTGTTACCCATATATAAACTAATAATCAGACTACGAGCATACAACGCTACACTTAGCGTTCTTGAATACAGGGAAAGAGTTAGCTCAATAACCTTTGCAACAGATACAATACTGCCAGAGACGATTAAAGTACCTACCCCTGATAAAGTGGCTTTACCAGAAATGATTAATCGCCCAATGCCTACTAGAGTTCCTACCCCTGTCAATGTAGCAACCCCTGTGAATATCCGCCTTCCAATAGATACTAAAGTACCCGTTCCTGCTAAGGTGGCTAATCCAGTGAGTATTTTCCGACCTACTGTTGCTAAAGTCCCGACTCCAGCCAACGTAGCTGTGCCAAAGAAATTGCGCCTGCCTACTGATGCTAGAGTACCCACCCCCGAAAATGCAGATTTACCAATAAATATACCACGCCCTATACCAGCTAGAGTTCCTACCCCTAATAGAGTAGCGGCACCTTCTAATACTTCCCCTGCTGGTGAATATTCAATATATAACTTAGGTCTTAAAGTGGTATCGCCAGGAGTTCCTTCAGATGAATAAAAGTTTGCTATATGATTATCGGCTGCCCCAAAAGTCTCAAGTGCAAATTTTATCAGAAGTTCAGCAGCTACAGAGCCATCATAGGCATCTTGTACTATGTCTTTAACATTAAAGGCTACCCAGCCAAAATCAGCAGGCATAACTGCGCTTCCACCAGCAGGGTCAGAAGTAACATAATCCCCACCAGCAGCTGTCCAGTTATTATCGGTCTTGTAGATATTCCATGTAGCCTCGCCTTCCACCCAATCAAGTCGTGATAGTTTATAAGCCCAAACAGTTAGCCCAACAGGGTCATTAGTTACAATGCCACATAAGCTGCTACTTGCGTGCCAGCTACGTTCCTCATCTGGTCAATAATCATGTCTTCCATATAGTCAGTAAATTCAGCCATGTTCTATCTCCTAATTATCTGCCTCTCCAACCGCATATCGGGCAGCATTTATCGCCATTCTCCCTTTCTTTTAAGGGCCCATAGGCACAATCAGGGCATTTAGTTATAGGTTCTGCCTTTTCATCTTTGGCTATTTTTCTATTCTCTTTCAGGATTGTCCCCAATTGTTCCCAACTCATAATCTACTCCTAAAATCTTTGTGAACCCCTTATATTTAGGGGCTTGACAAGTGCCAACAAGTGGTCAACCAATAATAAATCAAGTCCCTGTTCAATCACCTATTTTATCCCCCTGCGGTCTCGTTCTCCTAGGGGTAATGATTCAGTCCATTTAGTATTTCCTGCCCATCTTTCTATAAAGCGCCGACCATTCTCACTACATTCCGCTTGACCATCAGCCCCAATTTTACCCTGCGAAGAGCTTAATTCGTGAATGGCTGCTCCTAACCCACAATATATAATCTTCCAACCTCTTTCTCTCATCTCTAGGCAATTATGCACATCTTCCCATCCCCTGAAACCTATGTAGAAGTCCTCTTCAAAATTCAAGGCTTCTCTGCGGAGCAAAACTACAGCAAAGCCGATAACATCTACTTCTCTAACATGACAAAATAAATAGCCTGCCTCGTGCATCCCAACATTGCCGCGCTCTGCCGTGGCAGGGTTCACCATTGCCCCAGCTTCTATTATGCGTCCATCGGGATAGAGGAGCTTAAATCCAACAGCACCCGCATCGGGGGTTTCCTCCATTACTCTTAGAGCCTGAACAAGATAGCCTAGTTGTACATAAGTGCTTGCTGTAAGAAATAAGATAATTTCAGAGGTAGTATACCTTAATCCAATATTGATTGCGTGTCCCGCACATTTAATGGTCTCTTTGGGTCTGATGTAGTTGACATTGCCTTTTTCAATTGCGAATAGATTAAACCATTGCTCCGTCAAATCGGTGGAATCATCAATGACTGTTAATTTGAATGGCACATGAGTATATCCATATAAAGCATCCAAACACCTTATTGTCTGGTCTAATCGGTTATGTGTTATCAGGATAACATCAAGAATTTCGTCCATTTATTTTCCCCTTTTCTCTTTTACTATCATCCTTAATTCCCTTTACAAACCCGATGACTATATACTTATTATCTTCTATGTGGAGAGACCATATTTTGTTAGGGAATATTTCATATCCATCTGCTTGAATAGATTTGAGTTTAATAGTTCGTTCTATTTTCATGCATCCCCTGCTAAGGGTATCTTCCCAAACCATTTATTGCTAAACCGCCTATGATTCTCTAACATTTCATCTTTCACCTTTTCATTAGCATACTTGGGATCTGAACCATGGGGTTCATGATATACAGAGCCAAAACCATTATAGAGAATCCTCCAGCCTGCTTTTCGGATAGTTAGGCAATTATCAATGTCTTCTACTCCTCGAAACCCAATATATGTAGATTCATCCCAACCCCCTTTGGGTATGGCTGCTCTTCGCATAAGAATAGCACAAAAGGCAATGGCATTAACTCCTATTACACGAACATGATGATGGGAGGGTTCACCCCTACCAATATTGATAGCTCTAGTATCCAAGAGAACATGATCTCCAGCCTCAATAATAGTATTCGTTTCCGGTGAGATAATTTTAAATCCAACCATGCCCACTCTTGAGTCTTTTTCAAACAACCTGATTGCAAATGGGGCATCTCCTTGTGGGGTAATGCTTATTCCCAACCAGTCCGGCTCAACAAAGGCACTGCATATCAAGTAAGCCACTGGGTCTGATTTGGTTAGCTTTAGCCCGATATTGATTGGCTGATTTCCACTAACAATCTTTTCTTCCGGTCTTACATAGTTGATATTACCCTTCTCTTTAGCCAATCTCTTGAAATAGGCTGGCGTTAAATCCGTAGAATCATCAATCACTGTGAGTTGGAACTTAATACCCGTATTCTTATAGAGGGCGTCTATACAACGAGTAGTAGCCATTAAGTTGTTATGTGTTAAGAGAATAATATCCAGTTTCTCCATTTAATTTCTCCCTTCATTCCATTTTTCAGCTACAAGTTTTGCCTCCTTAACACAATCTGGGAACTTAGGACATCTCTCTTGAATACACATACCATCTGCCTCACTCGTTAGACAAGGATAAAAATCCTTGCTAAATTTAAGGGAAGGCAATGCACATTTTGTCATCTTGAACAACCTCTTTTATTTGCTGATGATACGAAGAATATATACATCTACTACAATCTCTTGATGGGACTATATTTTTAATCATCTGCCTGTGTTTATCACTACCCCACCAAGTCAATATTTCATATGGATCAGGGTAGGCAGAACCCAACCGATATTTCTCTTCCATTTTATGTTCTACGCAAATATAAGAATTGCCATCTGTGAGAACTGGGAGAAGAATTGGCGCAGCAAGACAAGCTGGGTAATCATATTTGACATGGAAATTCGCATCAAACTTGTGAGTTATGGTATAAACATGGAAATCCTCAGTTTCCAACTCATGGCACAATTCAAATTGCCTTTGTACAAGCGGAATATTTATTGGTAAAGGATGGGCACCTACTATATCTGGGCGTTCAAAATCGACTGGTCGAGCATGGAAATCCTGAACCCCAAGGTTTTTTGCTAATTTACAGGCTTCATAAATTTCGTATTGATTTTCAGGTAGAATTAAGAACTTAAAACATAAAGCTGCCGTTGAATTCATCTCTTTTCTAAGATTGGTTAATTTTTGGATATTGCCACATACATCATCAAATTTATCCTTGCCCTTGACTTTCTTATAGGTTCTTTTATTAGACGCATCTATAGAAAGAGATACCCATTGGCAATACAGTAATTCATCTATTGGATTTGTGGCATTGGTAGCTACTGCTACACCCATTTTATCCTTAGCATAATTCATCAATTCAGGCAAATCTGGATGTAATGTAGGCTCTCCCCCACCACTGATACATAACCCTCGCACTCCCCACTCAGCAAGGAAATCTACCAATTCTAGCATATAACTCAGGGGAAGTTTTCGCATTGGGCCGACTTCTTCCCTCTGATTCCTAAGATATCGTTGTGTGATACAGAAATAGCACCTTAGGTTGCACTCTGCCATAGGGTCGAGATTGCATTCAATTGGTGCAGGGAGGTAGCTATCCCCATCAAGCCATTTAACAATCTGCTTGTAGTTCTCATAGTAAGTCAAACCCTTGTACGAGTTAAAGGAATTGTATTTTGATACAGTACTCCATTCCATAAAATTCTCCTTTATTTTGAATCCTTTACATTACTGATAAATGAGAAAATTCCCATTTTAATTTGATAGAAGAGATTTGCCTTCAAGGGGTACATCTTCGTACCCATCCGTAAGCTCCTGAAAAGGCTGTAAAGCACCACAAACAGGAAATTAGGTGGGATACGCCTAATAAGCCATATAACTGCCCTATTTAGCCATTCTGGTGAACTGGCGGCTAATGCACCCAACAATAAAACATTGCGTGAAACCCTTTGCTGTTGTCGGGTGAATCCTTTTAGTAATGATGGTTTAAACAGGGATTTAGGGATAGCCTCTGCATCATATAAGCCCCTATCCTTACAATATTGCCAGATTTCCGTTCCTTTAAAGGGTACCAGGGCACTATAATTGGCGTAAGCTATTTGACCCCCTCTGCTTATTTTGATAGTCTCAATTTCATCTTCTTCTGTGGCAGTAGGAAGAGACGTGATATAATTGACATAGGCGTTCATCCCATGCTTCTTGATTTGTAGTAAGGACTTCATCAATTCATCATTTGATTTTGACATTGAGCGATGTAATATCTCTGTCCTTATCCTATCAGAAGCACTATCAATTGCTACTATAATCGAGAAACACCCGGCATTGGCCAGCATCTTCAGTAAAGGTTCCGTTACATAATCCAACCGCAGGAGACAATTAAATCGCAATCCTATTTCGCGGGGGAATCTGTCCGAGAATTCCTCCAGCCAGTCATCGGCTTTCATGGCAAAAAGGTCATCATCAAATTTCACAAATTCCAATCTATACTTGGATTGTATGTCCTTAATTTCATCAAGGATACGTTCTACTGAGAAACGGCGACACCAAGTCCCTTTGCCTTTAAACATCTTCCGAAAGGTAGGATTAAGGCAATATGTGCAACTAAAAGGGCATCCTCTTGAACTAAAAAAGGTCTTGCGCGGAAACTCACCGAGAAAAGTATTCCCAAGCACAAGGTCTCTATCAGGCATTGGTAAAGTGCTTAAATCAACTAGATTATGAAGAGGATTAGATTTTTTTACAGTTTTAATGCCCTGGATATTATCAATACTTGAGCCACTTTCCAGCGATTGGAGGACTTCTGAGAAAACCGCCTCACCTTCTCCAATGCAATAAGCATCTACTCCGCTTTCCCCAATAGTATCTGGATAAAATGTCGGATGAGGCCCACCCATAATTGAAAATATGCCCTTGGGTCTTACCCTATCCCTATGAATCCTAAAAACCCTATCAGCTTCGCCAGAATTCAACGAGTAGGCAATTATATCGGGTTTGGTTTCAATAATGCGTGGG
>JABUBL010000535.1_pt1 | contig 11556 bp, 9 predicted proteins | sample 7240371 | NCBI WGS metagenome assembly JABUBL01 (sample SAMN07256343, study PRJNA390944) | subsurface metagenome | isolation source: Methane hydrate marine sediment | place: Pacific Ocean: Eastern North Pacific, ODP site 1244 | collected 2002
CGAGGTGAAGTAAGAATATTCAGTAAAAATAACCCAAGGTTTACAATTACATAGATAAATAGATGAACATAAAAAGATTTTATTTCTGAAACTCTCTCCTTCGCCGCTTTATATCTTTCATCTTCTTTCATGTTATATCACCTCCTATTTAGTTATTGAGTTATTATGTAATTCAGTTAATAGGCAAACAGGTAATTCGTTTATTTCGCTTACTGCGTCTCCTGCGAATGAAATGATACTGCGTATCTTGGGTTTCCTATGGCTTAGAAATCTGTTTGCTTCCTTCAAACGAGTTGTGCTTTGTAGCCGTAAGCAATTACTCCTGTTTTGCCTTCTGCTTGAAGTTTTCTATAAACAAGTTTTACTTCTTTCCCTGTTGAAACTTCCTTCGGGTCTACATCAACAACTTGTGTTGTTACCCTTACACCATTATTAAATTCTATTACTGCAATGATGTATGGTGTGTCAAGTTCCAGGAATTTTGGACCAACATAGACGGTTGTATAGGTTACTATCTTTCCAACATCTGGCATTTGTTCTTCATCGAAATCTCTTCCACCACACTCAGGACAGATAAGACGTTTTGGAAATAGCACTTTTCCACAACCTTTACATTTCTGTCCAATTAGTCTATACCTTCCTATCCTTTCTCTCCAAATTTTTTGTGTACTCATTCTGCTACCTCCATTATATGAACAACTGATGAGGCACCTGTTCCGCCCATATTCTGTGCCATTCCAATTCTTGCATTCTTTACCTGTCTCTCTTCCGCATTACCGATAAGTTGTTTGTATATCTCTATTACCTGTGCAATACCACTTGCACCTACTGGATGTCCTTTCGCCTTGAGCCCTCCGCTTGTATTGACAGGTATCCTTCCACCTATCTCAGTATTACCCTCCTCTATAAACCTTCCACTATTTCCCTTTTCAACAAAACCGAGTTCTTCTACAACAATAAGTTCTGCAATTGAAAAGCAATCATGCACTTCACAAACGTCTATATCCTCCGGTTTCCTGCCTGCCATCTTATATGCCCTTTCTCCTGCAAGTCTCACCGCTTCAAGTGATGTTATATCCTTTCTTGAATGAAGTGCAATCGTATCTGAAGCAACCCCTGAACCTGTTATCTTTACAACCCTATCTTTCATTTTCTTTACCATATCAAGGGGTACGAGTATTATAGCGGCCGCTCCATCAGTTATGGGAGAACATTGAAGGAGCGTAAGAGGGTCAGCAACCATAAAAGAATTAAGTACGGTTTCTAAACTCACTTCCCTCTGAAATTGTGCATCAGGATTTTTTGCTCCATTCTTATGGTTTTTAACAGAAACAGCGGCAAGTTGCTCCCTTGTTGTTCCATATCTATCCATATGTGCCCTTGCAATGAGCGCATAAAGGGCGGGGAATGTTGCACCAAAAAAAGCTTCATTTTCTATATCTGCAGCAGCAGCCAATGCACTTGTCGGATCATCACAGTCTGTCATTTTCTCAACACCTGAAACAAGCACAATATCGCTCATACCAGAAGCAATCTCCATAAAACCCAGTCTTAATGCTAACGCACCGGATGCACAGGCAGATTCAACCCTCACTGTTGGCACATTTTTTAGTCCAAGATAGTCAGCAAGTAGCGGTCCAATATGCTCCTGTCCAACAAAAAGCCCACTCGACATACAACCTACGTACATCGAATCAATCTCAGGAGTCTCTGCATCATCAATTGCTTTGAGCGCTGCTTCAACAAAAAGATCCCTTAGAGAACTATCCCAGTGCTCCTTAAACCTCGTCAATCCTGCACCTATGATTCCTACTTCTCTCATTCATACCTCCAGATAAAACCAACCACAGAGCACACAGAGTACTCAAAAAGTATATTATTACAATATTTCTGTTTTCTCATTATAACCTCTGAGATCTCTGTGGTTCCCATGTTATTCGTTCAATATAATTTTTTCTCTGAACTTTGCATACTTTCCATAATCAAGATATATCTTCTTCTCATCAAGCATCTCCCTCACCTTCGGTGCAAGATTACGCACATCTTCTATTCTTTTAGTAATCTCAAAGATAAATGCATCACTTCCTGCGCCAGAGCCAAAGGATACTATAAGTATAATGTCTCCTGGTTTTGATATATCAAAGGTTGCTGAGAGTCCTGTAGGTGAAGAGCCTGAGTACGTATTTCCCATATACGGAACTATCCATCCAGGCTCCAACTGTTCCTTAGTAAATCCTAATCTCTTTCCAATTGTCTGTGGGAATTTACCATTTGGCATATGAAAAACTGCGTAGGTAAAATCCTCAGGTTTCATATTTGCTTTCTTTAATACGCCAATCCCTGCATTGTATATGTGCTTGAAATATGCAGGTTCTCCTGTGAACCTGCCACCATGTCGTGGATAGTATGCGCCTTCCCTTCTCCAGAAATCGGATGTGTCTGTCGTAAAGGAAAAGGTCTCTTTTACTACTGCAATAATCTTCTCTTTTCCGAAGATAAAAGCAGTGCCCCCTGCAGCAGCAGTATATTCAAGTGCATCACCTGGCGCACCCTGTGATGTATCTGTACCAATTGCAAGAGCATATGTTAGTTCACCAGATTTAACCTCGTTGTATGCAACCCACATTGCCTCTGTTCCTGCCTTGCAGGCAAATTCAAAATCTGCAATATGAACTTCAGGAGTAATCCCAAGTGCTTCTGCAACAACGGTCCCAGAGGGCTTCACAGCGTAAGGATGTGATTCTGAGCCGACATAAACCGAGCCTATCTTTTTTGGATCAATCCCTGCTCTCTTTAATGCATTTCTTCCTGCTTCAACAGAAATTGTAATTGTATCTTCATCGGTTCCGGGAACAGTCTTCTCATTAACCAGGAGTCCCCTTTTCATGATTCCAGGGTCTTTTCCCCACTGCTTTGCAATATCCTCAACCTTTATTCTGTATCTGGGCATATAACTTCCATATCCAACAATTCCAACCATCAAAACCTCCTCTTTCTTATTTTCCAAAAATAACAATGCATCGTAAATGAGTAATTAGATAACTAAGTAACTTTGTTATTATGGACATTTACGTCAATATTTCGTTTAGATCGTATCAATCAGTAAATCTATAAAGCAAGATATTATAATTTTGGACTTACAGTACATAACTTAAAGCACTTTATGACTTTTATCCTCCCTTTTCACTGAAGCCTACCCAAGAATATCCTCTGCCTACTGCCTAGTCCATACTAACTGTGCTACTCAACCTTTCTAAATATCATAGCGACTACCGTCTTATCATTACCGCCCATACTCGACATCATTCCAAATGGCTTATCAGTAGAAATATTAACCTGGCAATCACCTGCCTTACCTGAAATCTGATGTACAACATCGACTGCCTGGCGTACGCCTGACGCACCTGTAGGGTGCCCATAACCGATCAAACCGCCTGTAGTATTTGTAGGAATAATTCCGTCAGCTTTCGTATTGCCGTCCTTCACAAAATCCGCACCTTCACCATAACCAGCTAAACCTGCTGCTTCAACTGCCAGTATACCAGCAATTGTGAAACAATCATGGACATCAAGTACGCTTAAATCTTTTTGTTTAATGCCAGCACGTTCGTAAGCATACTTTGCAGCAATTTCACATGTTGTATTTTTCGTAAGATCCGGTGGGGGTGTCGTTAGATTTTCCTGAACCTGTCCATAGGCAATAACTTCCACAGCATCTTTTTTCTCAACGCCGATCTTTTTCAGTCCCTCTTCCGAAGCAAAAATCATGGCTGAACCTCCGTCAGAAACCTTTGAACAATCAAATACATTTATGTACTCACAAAATGCCTTAGGATTTGGAGGAGTCATCGCTGTGACATAGAGGTCAGGATTTGTATTATGATATTCCTGTGCCTTGGGATTCTTACGTGCATTCTCGATCGCATTCACATACCACTGAGCCATACCTGCACGTACTTTCTCTTTCCCAAATTTTTCAAAACATGCACCTGCTCGTTGAGAAAACTGATCAGGAAAGAAATAGGCATGACCATTCTTTCTATTACCAGAATACCAATCCGCAGCTGCAAGGTAGTCTGCACCATAAACTGCTTTTACAGAATTTTGCACTTCAACACCAATAGCAAGAACAACATCAGCAAGGTCTGCGAGGATTGTCTTGATGGAGACAACCAGAGCCAAACCACCAGAATCACAAGCACCCTCAACTCGAGTACATGGTTTGTATTGAAATGTTTCATGAACCATAGGAAAGAAAGCACCAAGATTACCCTGTTTACAGAATCTTTCTGCAATAAAATTTCCAATAACCCCTTCATCAATGTTTTCAGGATTTTTAATTTGTCCAATTGCTCCAAGCCCAGCCTCTTTTATATAATGCTCGATTCCAGGACGGGGTTTCTTAGGATGGAATTCCTTCCTGCCGGTACCCAATGAGACAGTATTAAATCCAGCACAGGCATAAATCTTTTTTCTGAAAAACGGCATAATTTCTCCTTTCTTTTTTATATGTAATTATTAATTGGACCATAGAGCCAGAAGAAACCGTTAGTTAAAACCGCATTAATATCATCCGGTGTGTTTGCAACACCTTGATTTACCAATCCTTCTGCAATCTCCTTCGTTCGAAGCAAGTACGCCCGTGCAATATCAGAGCCTTGACTCTCATCCTTCTTTAGATTACTGAAATACGTAGAAAGTTTGTCCTCCTTTTTAGCATCTCTGAGTAATGCCCTCCATGGTAAAAAACCTTCAGGTGGATTACCCACCTTTTTATCAAGTTCGTCTTTCCATCCTTCATAGAGTTTATAATCTCCTTTTTCAAGATCATAAACACCAACAGGTCTGCTTTTCTCATACTTGAGAAATCCATCCTTCTGAGAACCATCCGGTCGCTGTCCACCAAGAACCCCTTTTTCTACATACTGGTTGACAAGGTCACTATTGAGGGTCTCATCACCGAGATATTCTTTCATTACCTTTAATATGCACTGAAAAACATCAATTCCAACATAATCTATCAACTGGAAAATACCCATAGGACGCACAAGAAAATCCTGGCTCACCTTATTCATTATATAAATTGCTCCTGGAAGTGTGTATGTCCCCTTAATCTCTTCAACTTTTTGTATTGCGAAAAGCCCATCCCTCATGAAGTGTCCGTTACCAATAAATCCTGCTATATCATTTGCAGGAACAAGTTTCTTTCTCAATCTTTTCCCTAATTCAGTCCCAAACTCTACAAGTTCAGATTTTGTATTCTTTCCCGTGATAACTTCAACAAGCCTCTGAACAACAGGTGGATTATAGAAATGATAACCAATAATTCTTCCATCAAGTCCAGCTTGTTCATCCAATATAGTTATAGGAATTGATGAAGTATTCGTTAAATAGAATGTTTCATCTGAACACAAATCATTAAGTTCCCTGTAGACTTTAATTTTTATCTCCTTATCTTCTACTATTGCCTCAAAAACGATCTTTGCATCCTTTGCCATGTTAATGGAAGTGCCAAACTGCATAACTGACAGTATTTCGTTTGTAAACTCATTTATTACTTGCCAGTTCTCAATCAAGTCTGCTCTATCCTTATATACATCTCTTAGCATGACAATACTCTTTTCAGAAGCCTTTGTAGAAATAGTCCTTAAATATCTCCGTAAACCATCAAGGGCACTTTCACTCACATCAATAAGATTCAATCTAAAAATCTTATTTTTGTTCTCTGGTTTTAATTTCAATTTTGCCATTTCCTGACCAATAAGAGCAGCTATTCCACTACCCATCTTACCTGCTGCACCTATAACTGCAACGTTTTCGAGTCTTTTATCAAATTCCATACAACCCTCCTTTCACTACAGTGGTTAGTGCTCAGTGCCGAGTGCCTACTTTTTTCTCCAGATTTGTTATCATTACCTTCAAATCAGTAAAATGTTTAATCTTCTCACTCATCTGAACTCACCTTTTGACAAAAGGCACCGGGCACTCGGTACTAACTACTGCCTTTATTGCCAGGAAGGTTTTCTTTTTTCCAGGAATGCAGAAAGTCCTTCCTTTGATTCTGGATGCGAGAAACATAATCCAAAAACTTCCGATTCATAGGCACCTGCAGTTTCAAAGTTCGAATCGAAACCTCTATTAATTGCCTGTTTTGCAAGTTTTACTGCAACAGGTCCCTGCGATGCTATTTTTTCAGCGAGTCCCTTTACCTCATCAAGAAGTTTTTCAAGAGCAACAACATTGGTAACGAGCCCTATCTCCATAGCTCTTTTTGCATCAATAATATTTCCCGTTAAGATAAGTTCTTTTGCAATAGCTGGACTGCATAATCTTGCAAGTCTCTGCGTGCCTGCAAATCCTGGTGTTATACCGAGACTCACTTCAGGTTGACCGAACTTTGCCTTCTCGCTTGCCCATCTAATATCGCAGGACATAGCAAGCTCACATCCACCACCGAGCGCAAATCCATTCACAGCAGCAATAACAGGAATCCCTAAATTTTTTATTTTATTAAAAACCTTCTGTCCAAGTTGTGAAAACTCGCGTGCTTCGAGCTGGCTCATCTTTGTAAGTTCTGCAATATCTGCACCTGCAACAAACGCCCTTCCTTCTCCGGTAACGATTACAACCCTTAGTTTATTATCCTTTTCTATCTGCGAGAACAAATCGTGAAGTTCGTAGAATGTCTCGCTATTGAGTGCATTAAGAACCTCTGGTCGATTCATTTTTACATATGCAAGATGCCCATCCTTTTCATAGATTAGGTTTTTATATACCATATTTCCTCCTTTTAGTTCAGTTGCTAGGGGGTTAGTGCTTAGGCTTCTTCTCCAAAATTCCAATCAATTTGTTAAAACCTACTCACTTGATGCTATTCTCCAACATTTAGCCACTGGTCACTTTCCACTGCCTTGTTCACTACTTTTTAATATTCCTTTGCTTCCTCTTCACCCCTTAGCACTCTTAAAGCCCCAAGTGCTAACGCTTCGAGCTCGTCCTCACCTGGGAAAACCAATACTCTCGTAATTTTGTTCACATATTTTTTAATCCATTTTGTAAGCATCTCCGAACGTGCAAGACCACCTGTAAGGACTATAGCATCAAGCTCAAACTTTAAAACCGCAGCCATAGCGCCAATCTCTTTTGCTATCTGGTATGCCATTGCCTGATAAACCTTGAGCGCTTCCTCATCCCCATCTTCTATTCTCTTCTCCACTTCTTCAGCATTGTGTGTCCCGAGGTAAGCGACAAGCCCTCCTTTACCAACAAGTTTTTTCTTCAATTCTTCAAATTTGAGTTTTTGTGAGTATGCAAGTTCTATGAGTTCAACAACAGGTAAAGAACCCGTTCTTGTCGGAGTAAAAGGACCTCCACTCAAACCATGACTGCAATCAATGATTCTTCCTTCTCTAACAGCCGTTATGGATGTACCCCCTCCAAGGTGGGCGATTACAAACCGCGTCTCCCAGAATTTCTTTTTCAGTTTCTTAGCTGCAATTCGTGCCGTTGCATGAATATTGAGCGCATGTACTATACTTGTCCGCGGAAGTTCAGGTAAACCTGAATACCGTGCAAGAGGAGTCATCTCGTCGACTGACGGGGGATCAACGACAAAAGCAGGCGCATTGATTTCCCAGGCGATACCATAAGCAAGAATGCAGCCAAGATTTGATGCATGTTCACCATAGGTAGCCATCCTTACATCCTGTATCATTCTCTGGTTCACTCTGTACGTTCCACCCCTGAGGGGTTTAAAAAGACCACCACGAGCAACGACAGCATCGACAGAATCTCTATTAATATTGTGTCTTTCTAACAGATCAAAAATCAAGGATTTCCTGAACGCATACTGGTCCCAAATCCTTTTATATTTTTGTAATTCAAAAGGAAAGTGTTTTATTGTTTCAGAAAATAGTGTTTTTTCATTCTCAAACAGGGCAACCTTGGTAGACGTTGAACCAGGATTTAAAACAAGAATCTTCTGTATCTTTTTCTTCTTCATCAATGTCTCTGAATTCTTTTTATCTTAGCTATTTTTTCGATCCTCTCATTTGCTATCTTGATTGCTGCTTTGAAAGGGATAGTTTTCTCTTTTTTAGCAAGCTCGAAAATCATTCCCATAATATTGTATATTCTCCTGGCACTTTCAAACATACTGGATTTTGACATTGCAACAGATTGAACAGCTGCAACAACAAGTTCTCCACCACCAATGGCAAAATCGGGTGCAAACAAAATCCCTCTTTTATGGAGCTCTTCTGCCAACTCCACGCTGCAGTCTTTAAGCATACAATCAGCAGAACCAGCAATAATTTTACATTTTAGTTTTTCGATCGTCTTCTCTGTGATAACGCCACTTATTGCACACGGTGAGAAAAAATCACATTTTATGCCATAAATCTCTCTTGGTTTTACTGCTTCAACTTCGGGGTAGTTATCCTGTATCTTTTTAATTGCATCATAGTTGATGTCAGTTATAACAAGGTGTGCTCCCTCTTTAATAAGGTATTCAACAAGCTGTGAACCGACTTCTCCAACCCCCTGAATTGCAAAAACTTTATTCTTCAAGGAATCAATTCCAAAAAGGCAATTATTGCATGCTTTCATACCCCAATAAAGCCCGTATGCAGCCAACTTTGCTGAATCAAGTACTTTACCATTCTCATCGCGTGTTACTAACACATACTCTGTCTCCCGTGCAATCTGTCCCATATCAAACTCATCCGTTCCAAGACCTGCATATGCAATAAATCTTCCTCCAAGACCATGAATAAATCTTCCGAATGCCCTCAGATAAGCTTCATTCTTATCCTGCCTTTCTCCCCAGAGAACAGCCTTTGCCCCACCGAAATCGGCTCCTGAGATAGCACCCATATACGTCATGCTCCTCGAAAGTCTCAAAGCTTCAAGAAGGACTGTTTTTTCATCTTTGTATGGCCAGATTCTCACACCACCCAGTGCCGGTCCAAGCGTTGTATCATGGATTGCTATGATTGCTCTTAAATGTGTATCCTTATCAGAAAGAAATAGCACCTCTTCATGCTCAAATTCTTCCATATGTTCAAAGACATTCTCTTTTTTCATTACGCCTCCATTGGGATGAATTTAGGTTTCCCCTCTTCAATGGATATATGACCTGAAGTATACTGAGGGTCATGTTCGAAGAAGGAAATCCATCCCTTTTCAACAGCACTTTTAATAAACCTTTCCTTTTCCCTGAATACATCAAGGGGGAAAAGGTCGTATCCCATAATGTACGGAATTCTTATATGAGATGTTGTAGGAATAAGGTCTGCCCAGTAAATAGCACCAGAATCATCATCTTCTATGATTACTATCTGGTGCCCTTCTGTATGGCCACCTGTATGAACACACCTAATATGAGGAAAAATTTCAACCTCACCATCGATCAATTGCAGCTGATTATGAGATTCTAATGGCATAAAATTTTCCTCCAAGTAACTCGCTCCTGAACGGGGATTGGGCTCGAGTGCAGCATCCCATTCCTTTTTCTGAATGATATATGTTGCATTGGGGAACTTCGGCACTGCTTCACCTTCCTTAGAATAGTAGGTATTACCACCAGCATGATCAAAATGGAGGTGTGTTATAACCACTTTATCTATATCAGATGTCTTTAATCCATACTTTACTAAACTGGCTTCTATGGTTTCTGATTTATCAACTACGTATATCCCCTTGAATTTTTCATCAAATTTATCCCCTATACCTGTATCGATTAACATGTTTATTTCAGGATGTTTTATTAGCAAAGGATGAAGACCGAGAAGTATACGGTTTTTTTCATCAGATGGATTTGTTTTCTGCCAGAATACCTTTGGAATAACACCAAACATAGCTCCGCCATCAAGCCAGAATTTTCCGTCAGAAAGTGGAATACATTCAAAGTTACCAATCTTTGTGATATTTTCCATAGCAAAAAAACATATCATAATTTTTTTTTATTGTCAAGAAATTTAAGGTGGATTTGTGAAAAATTTATCTTATTTTAGATAAAAAGGGCAAGTAAATGGGTCTGCCTTTTACCCCGTGTAATAGAAAAATATTTGTACATAATGCTATTACACGGGGTGAACAATACATTCGCAGGCTGACCCTTCGACTCCGCTCAGGACAAGAGCCTGCGGCTACTAATATACCTACATCTTACATCTTACATCCCATATTCGCAGTCACATCCTACTTAACAACTATCATCTTCCTCGTGAAGGTCTTATCTCCTGCAACAAGACGGTAGAAATAGACACCACTCGCATATCCCTTCGTATCCAATCTGATAGTTTATTACTACTCTCTTACCACAAGGATTGGGATAACCATTCGATAATCCATATACCTTAGGTAGATTCAATACACTAACTGGCTCCTCCTCAACCCCAACAGTTATACCAAAGAATTGCATTATTGAATCTGCAAGTATCTCCTTCGTTAACGGTGGTGTACCATCAGAAAGTCCTCCAAACTCAAAGGATGTTCCAACCGTCTTATACGAACCTGCATCGTAAGCCACTCCACAATCATATTGAGGAGATGAATTCCTGAAAATGAGAAAGGCTGGGGATATCGCACTTATATGGTCTATATAGCTGTTCTCTCCTGTGTAAGAAAAGCTCATCCCTTCTGTAAATGTCCCACTCTGACCGTTAACAGTTACAAGATTACCCGACCCATCAGCAGTAGGATTGATGCCAAAGAGCGGTCCAAAATCATAGCCACTCTTATAAAGTGGATCCCAGTACCAGACATCACCCCCCTCAAGATACATCCTGCCTCCAGCAGTTACATAATTCTCAAGCGCTGTTGCCTCAGCACTGCCATCAGATATAACATAGTTGCTGTTGTATATACCAACACAAACAAATACTGCTAAGTAGTTGTCAAGATCTGTAATCGGTAACGATGTATTGTAATCACCCACATAACCGCAAGCCTGAAGTGCTGCATCTATCGCCGGACCACTCGAATGATTCGGGTCAGGATCCCAGATAATATAGTGCATACTTCCGACTGTCGCACTGAACTCCAATGTGTCACAATATATACCACTCATTACCTCAAGAATAAAGGTAACCAACTCACCCATAGGTGTCATTGCATCTGCATGTACCATAAACGGGTCAGAGGAATTATCACCCGTACCACCTGAAATGATATCCCCAAAACTACCATCAGGGTCAGGAATATCTACATAAGGTGAATTCTCGGATAGATATCCTGTAATAGATACCGCATCAGCACCACCCTCATTCTTTAAGGTCACAATAATATCTGTCGTTTCACCAGGATCAAGCCTCCCATTGCCAGAACCATCTATCACAAAATCTTCTATTGTAAGCACAGGTGCAAAAACCGTTATCGAAGGATGGGAATACCAGATTGTATCATTTACATCGTGTACATCAAGGTCAAATGAAGTATTGTATCCATCAGGACACTCGTTTGCAATGGAGAAGACATATGGAACAGAACCGGTAGCAGAATCACCAGAAGGAATGTTACCATACCAGCTTGAATCAACAGAGATACCTATGTAGG
>JABUBL010000537.1_pt1 | contig 11547 bp, 11 predicted proteins | sample 7240371 | NCBI WGS metagenome assembly JABUBL01 (sample SAMN07256343, study PRJNA390944) | subsurface metagenome | isolation source: Methane hydrate marine sediment | place: Pacific Ocean: Eastern North Pacific, ODP site 1244 | collected 2002
CACAAATCCCGATCCCTTTTTTTGTCCTTTTAATTCTATGAATTATTGGTGCCAATGAAGGGGCTAACTCCCTTCAAAAGGGAGGGATAGTAAAACCATCAGCCTACCCCGAAAACCGCCTATTTTTGGACTACAGCGGCTGCCAGGAGCACTTCCCACAGTCCCTCTTTTAAGCTCACCCCCTTTCCTATCTATGGGGTTTCCTCTTTTTCAAGAGCACTGCTCTCTTTTATCTCTTGCCCACCACCATCCCACTTCACGGCCACAGCTCCATACTCGCCAAGCCTCACTACTGTGCCTTTCCTACCAAAAGAATCACTTATCCGGTCCCCGACCCTTAGTTGTTTCTCTTTTTCAACCATAACTCACCCCAATTTATTGTGCCGCCTTGCACGAGCAGCCCTCATCTTGGCCTGATACTCGGGGGCTTGCCACCGCTTCTTTCTAATAGCCTTCATCTTGGCCCGATACTCAGGGTCTTGCCACAGCTTCTTCATACCAGCGCTCACCTTGGCCCGATACTCGGGGTCTTGCCACCGCTTCTTCATATCCGCACTCACCTTGGCCCGATACTCGGCGTCTGGTCCCCGCTGTGTTTCAATTAGAAGGTCCACATACTGTTTGACGACTGTGCAGTATCCTTTAACCCGACCGTCTGTAGCCACAGCTTGAACTTGCTGTCCGCAAGCAGGGCAGACGATCTGGACTCGCTCCAGCTTCAGCACTCCTCCACCAATCACCTCGCGCACAACCGGGATCCCCTTCAGCTTCGCCATTTTCCCGCTTCTCACCTTGCGCAGGACTAAGCTAGTCATTTACCTAACCTCCAATACAAGCGAAATTATGTTAGCTACCTTTACCTCTACCAGTTACATGTAACACCCTCTCTAATACGCCCTTTCTTACTCCATATAGCTGGTCGTGTATGTTAATAGCGCAGGTGCTATTGTTAGGCACAATTTCCAAGCGATCGCCGATATGCAGCTTTGGCTTAGTGGGATCCATATAGAAAACGTGGGCACTCTCGGCACTCATTATTGCTGCTCGTAGGTCTGGACGTCCTTTAACAAGGCCAAAGCTAGGTAATGGTTTTCCTTTATAATCCCAGAAAAAGTCTGGCTCTTTCATAGCTCCTAGGAGATAGTCGGGGCCAAAAGACTTATAACCGGCATCAATCATGAACCAATCTGGGTGCGTAGTGCTCATCACAGTAACTAACATGCTGAGAGCACAATCCTCTTTTTTGTTACCGCTAGACTTCCAATACACAAGACTACCTATTACGCAATTTCCTGGGTGAATCTCGTTTATCTCGGGGAATTTCCCTTCCCTTAGATATTTGCATGTATAGCGGAATGTAGGTGAGGCGCCGACAGAAACATCATTTACTTTGATACCCGCCTTCTTGAACATTTTGGCTAGGTTTGACATTATCTCGAGAGTTTTGTAAGCACACGAATCTAAACTTTTTTCCATGGCTTCTGCACCCATTTCGTGGGCATAAATACCGGTCAACTCGACACCTGGAAGCTCTGAAATCTTCTTAGCCAGGATTAAGGCAGATTCATCTGGCTGAATACCATAGCGTGCTAAACCACCCGCTGCACTTGTATCAATCTTTATGTTCAATGGAACCACTCGATCAAGGGCTTGACCAATCTGGGAAATCTGCTCGGCTTGCTCGATCATATCTACAACAGCAGTTACTTTTACATCTGAGTTGTAAAGGATTCTCCTAAGTGATTCACCATTAAGGCCACCATAGAAGCTAGGGTGAGCAATTTTTATGTCTTTAATCCCTTCATTTATCATACTCTCTGCTTGAGCCACAGAACCTACCTCTATAGCACAGGCTCCTGCTTCAATTTGCATCTTGGCTATAGCTACACACTCATGAATCTTAACATGCGGCCTTAATCTAACGCCTGCACTAGCTGCCAGCTGAGACATCTCTTTTATGTTTGCCTCTAGCCTATCCATATCCAGGAGTAGAGCAGGGGTACCTATAGAAGGATAAGGAATTTTTTGTTTTCCCATCATAACTACCTCCTTTTTGCTTAAACATGATATATACCCAGTAGGTAGGGAAGTGCGAAATATTATGTTAATAACCGATTTTGAAGCTAAACTACCTTATCAAGGTAGTGCCGATGGGTCCCTTCCCCTTGATAAGGGGAAGGGAATTAGCTTTGGTTTTCCCACTTTCCATAAAGTTTCGCACTTCCCTACCGTAGGGATAGAATAACCAGTGACGCGACACAGAACGAGACCAGTACCCATCCATAAGACCGAGGCTTCTCCCGGAGAAATGCTATAGATGCACCTAATAGTGCCAGCAAAGCGCAAGAACAACCTATTACTATTCCAAACTGTCTCAAACCCCAGCTACCTCGCCCAATAAAGGTAGTCTTCTCTTTACACACAGGACAATAACGTTCCTCGCTATGCGTCTCACCCTTTATAATATCCCTGTCTTGATAGATTAGGGTAAGATCAAAGTCTTTAGGGAGGTTTGCGTATCAAGAGCTTCTGCTTCCTTTTCAAAGACATCTGCTATCTCATCTAGTTTGTACCTCACCGAATTCTCTAGTATTATGTTTAAGTTGAAGACTCCTCGTTGAACCGCTCTATAAGCCTCTCTCATATTTTCTATTGCGCGTAGTTTAGTATAGTGCATCGCGTTGAGGTTCCGTATTTCTAATCCATCTTCGTGGAAACGATGGAAGCAGAACTCCTTAACTGGTGCATAGTTATCGCCATAAAGAGCCATGATACCATTATGCTTAACCATTCCTAGAGCTTGAACTATTCCTATCCCTGTGCCTCCGATAGCTTCTACCGCTACGTCCACACCCACACCGTCTGTAAGTTCAAGCACTCTTTTTATGGGGTCCACTTCGTTTGCGTCTATTGTAAAGTCTGCTCCCAATTTCTTAGCTATGTCGAGTTTGCTTTTTACTACGTCCACCGCGATAACTTTGGAAGCCCCAGACTTGATTGCGCCTTGTAGCATAATGTTACCAGCAAAGCCAACGCCATTAACCGCAACCGTATCCCCTAACTTCACCCCCATATGGAGGGCCGCCCAAGTAGCGCAGCCTAAGGGCTCATAGAGGCATCCCACCTCAAGGGGTACACCTTCAGGTATGGGCTGCACGTGAGTTGTATCCGTGACCCAGTAATCCGTGTAGGTGGGATAGACTAGACCACCTATTTGGTCTCCTATTGACACCTTTCCGCCACCCAAATACTCATCAACATCGGAACCCACCTCAACAATGGTCCCCCCTCCTTCGTGACCTAGGGGACCCATTGGATAAGCATGCTGGCCTGGTCTGCCTCTGGCTTCGTCTTGAGGTCTTACGATTATTCCACGGTAGAAGTATCTCTCCGAGCCGCAAACCGATGCCTGGTGAGTCTTCACCAAAACCTGGTTAGGTTTGAGCTCGGGGAGGGATATCTTATCAATGGTGATTTTCCCAACATCTAGATAAACTACTCTTGTATCCATAATCATTTCACCTCGTTGAATTTTATCATTTTATATCCTAGCTAATGGACTGTTACTTATATTTACCCCCCAAAAAAAATTATTTCCTGTTTTCTCTGGAGTATAGTACGACCCTTTTATCGCTCCTGTATCAGTTGTAGACTAAAATTACCGACCTTTCGGGTGTCGAAGTGAACAGTGCCAGCACCACCGGTAACTCTGGCTTTGATTTTGCCCATTCTAATAGGGCGCTCTTTCATAACAGGAACCCCTTTTTCGGCCATTTTAGCTATCTCCCTATCAAGGTCATCCACAGTGAAGGCAATGTGATGAAGGCCCTCCCTTTGGTCACCTAAGTATTCCTCCTGGACGGAGTTCCCTTCATCATGCTGCATCAATTCAAGTGGTGCTGGGCCTAGGTTGTAAAACTTCAATGTTTTAGTGAGCACGCGCCCAGCTGTGCCTATGCCTAAAGATTGATAAAACTCAATAGCCTCGTCTACATCCCTAACTATTAATGCAATGTGGTTTAACTTCCAGTTTTCCACATCTACCTCCTTTTTATTTCCTTAGCCGTGAATATCCGCTCCTCCTAGAGTCGAACCTCCATCAACAACTAAACAATGACCAGTAATCATCCTGGCATCTTCTGAAACTAGAAACGCAACGGCACGACCAACATCCTCCGGCCAAATTTCTTTCTTCATCAGTACGCGGTATGTACGAAACTTCTCAAAATAATCGGCAATGCTCATCCCCTTAAATTCAGGTCTCGTTTGGAGCATCCGAGTTACTCCCCTCTCTACGGTTGGAGTATGAACCATCCCAGGAACGACACAATTAACATTGATATTATACTCAGCTAGTTCCACAGCTAGTAGTCTGGTGAAGTGATTTACGCCAGCCTTAGCAACACTGTAAATCATTTTCGAGGGAACACAAATTTGGCCATTTTCCGATGATATATTTACTATCTTTCCACTTTTCTGCTTCAGGAAATGGGGCACCACTGCCAGGCACATTAAAACTTGTGTCTTAACATTGATCGCAAAGGTCTCATCCCACGCCTCTTCTTTTTGGTCTATAAACTGGGAGCTAGTACTAGCCTGACTTGTTTTACCAATACCACCAACAACATTCACCAGTATATCTATCTTACCAAAGGTGTCTATAGTCTCCTCAACTACTCGGGCAGTCTGTTTACTATCAGTAACATCTGCTTCTATAGCTAATGCTTTACGACCTAATGCCTTGACCTTATCGGCAGACTTTCTGCCTGCATCTGCAGATATGTCGACAACCACTACATCTGCACCCTCCTCAGCCAAACACTGAACAATAGCTTCACCATTTCCCCCCCCTCCTCCTCCGCTGACAATAGCTACTTTACCTCCTAGTTTCATATTTCCTCTCCTTTTTTAAGATTAAGCTATTCAGTTGAGCTGCTTTGATTGGCATCGCCTCCTTTTTTGCCCTTTTTCGCTCTCACCCCATAGCGCCCAACGCCACCCCTCAACCTCGGGTCCAATAAGTCTCTCACTGCATCGCCAAACATATTTATACCATAGACCACGCTAGCCAGGGCAAGACCAGGCCATATAACCATCCACGGCGCCTCGAACATATAGGCGCGCCCATCGCCACTAAGCATACCTCCCCAGCTCGGCACCGGGGGAGGGATACCAAAGCCGAGAAAGCTCAGGCTGGCCTCAACCAAAATCACGTTCGGCACCCGTATGGTAAATAAGATAATTGTGGGCGCCATAATATTGGGCAGGATATGCCGGGTAAGTATTCTAGTGGTAGAACAGCCAATAGCCTCCGCCGCCGCCACATATACATTCTCTCTAATGCCGATAACAGCACTTCTTATTATTCTGGACCCGATGATACCCCACATTATCCCCAAAGTAAAGATTACAGTCCACATACCCGCCCCGATAATGGATATTATGACCATCATGAGGATTAGTTGAGGAAAGCACATCCAGATATCAACGCCCCTCTGCACTATCAGGTCAAGTTTACCGCCGATGTAGCCGCACACAACACCTATAATTAGAGAGACAATCGTAGCCAGAGTAGAAGCAGTCAAACCGACAATCACCGAGATACGAGCCCCGAAGATGACACGAGAGAGTATGTCTCGCCCCAGGTTATCTGTGCCCAACCAGAACCTAGCGGATGGTGGAGCCAGGAAACCTCCCGCCCAACATTCATTCATACCATAGGGGACTATGAGGTCAGCAAAAATGCCCGTCAGAAGCAGAAGCAGGGTTATAATCCCACCTACAGCACCCAGCGGCTTCTCTTTTACCAACCTCATCAAGAAACCGACCAAGAAGGAGTGTCTCTTTGTCTCGCCTTGGGTAGCCTTTGGCTCGGCTACTCTCCCTGATGAACTATCGGTTACACTATTACCCATTTTTCTTGATTTATCCTTATTATTTATAGTGAACCCTGGGGTCTAGATAGGCGTAGGTTAGGTCAACCATTAGATTGATTAGCACCAAGGCGCCGGCAAAAAACAATATTATTCCGCTAGCTAGCGGCTCGTCTCTTTTAAGGATACTACTTAATATTAGGCGGCCCATCCCGGGCAGGACAAATATCTGCTCTATAATAACCGTGCCCCCAATCATGATGGGCAACTGAATTCCTATTACGGTGATTACCGGGATTAGCGCATTCTTCAAGGCATGCCTTAGGGTGACTATCCTCTCCCCGAGCCCCTTTGCCCAGGCCGTCCTGATATAATCCTGCCTCAGCACCTCCAGCATCATGGTGCGGGTCATCCTCATGGTTATTCCCGCCATAGCCATGCCCAGAACGATAGCCGGTATTATGAACATTCTCAGATTACCTATTGGGTCCTCAGTAAAATGGATGAGCATTATGGGCGGCATGTAGCCCCACCATATTGAAGGGAAGACTATTATCATCGTCCCTAGCCAGAAGCTAGGGACGGAGATACACAATATAGCAAAGCTACGACCTATATAGTCACCCCATTTATCCTGCCGTAACGCTGAATATATACCTATAGGTAAAGCTATTAGTTGGGCTATTATTAGACCCATAAGGCCAAGCTGAAGGGTTACTGGCCAACTAAGGGCTATTAGTTTGACCGTGGACGTCCTTCGCCACCAGGATGCCCCCAAGTCGCCTTGAAAAATACCACTGAAACTGCCATCCATCTGGGGAACAACTCCCATCCAGCGTCCATACTGGACAAGTGCTGGTGCATCCAGCCCCAGCTCGCGCTCAATCTGAGCTCTGTCGACTTCGGCTGACGGATCAGCTGCCCTTATCGTGTCTATTATATCGCCTGGCATGAGGCGTACCACGAAGAAAATTAGGAAACTGACCAGGACCAAGGTGGGTATCAAGATCAATAATCTTCTGATTATATAAGCACGCATACTACTTCCTCCTTAGTTGATAGCTGCGGTACCAAGTTGTCTATCTACTCGGAGCTGGGCTCTATAATCTGTATGCTTTTCCTCTTTGCTCAAGTCTTGCCCGACAAATACGACGATAAAACTCAAAACTGTAGGGCTAAAGCTGTTGATGCCCGTTTTCATGGGCTTTTGCCCCACACCTCTTCTTCTAAGTATTTCAAAACCTCTATCGTCCTCTCCTGCTCCATCAATTCAAAAAGCTTTTTTGAGTCCAAGCGCTCTGCCAGTTGAATCATCCTTTGTGTCGTTTCGATATTTCTTGAAAATGCTTCTATAGCATTGAGTCGCATCGGTGCCATATCTGCAGTAATCCATCCTTGATAGTTTAGTTCTTTTAAGTAGAAAATGAACTCAAGATAATCCCAGAAATTTCTTGCTCCTGCGATGAGGTCCCAGTCCCATTTTCTATCGTTGTCGTTAATATGGATATAGTAAGACCAAGGGCTTGACGCAACCAGGGAGAGTGCTTCTGCTGGTGTCTCTCCAGCGATTAAGGAATGACCTATATCGAGCGTGACCCCCAAATTGGGTTCATCGATAGTCTGACAGAGGCAGAGGGTTTTTGCTGCGGAAGCAACTAGACAGTGTCCCCTAGATTCACAGGGTTTGTATTCAATGGAAAAAACGACATCCCTATTATGCTGAGCTGCTGTCTTAAAAGAGGAGACGGTATAATCCCATACTCTACGATAATCGACCTGGAAAAGGTAGTCGTATCCATCGTTAAGGGGGCAGCAGGTAATGCGATTAACTTTTAGCTCTGAGGCAACATCCATTCCCCTTCTTAAAAAATCGATTGCTTTTTCTCTGGTCTTTCTCGAATAGGAGCTAGCTGCCCCGTTGACAAACACCGGGTCCGTCTTGATATTGACATTGACTGCTGACACACCTAGTTGATATTGGCTTAGATATCCCTTGAGACTATTTAAGTCCTCACAATCATAGGGGTAACCAACTTCCACTCCGTCTGCCCCTTTTACTCTTGAAACCATCTCCAATTCCTCTTTGAGTGTTTTTGGGGCATGGAATTCATTAAAACGGTCTCTAAGTCTTCCCATGTGTCCTGGGATAATCGCTTGCTTGATATTCATTATTTTCTCCTCTCTTACAGAAATGTTGCAGTCATGCCGACCCTGTCACCTGAGCGAGGAGCTTGAAGAAAGCACGCTGCCTTGGGGTATTAATTCGCCAAGTGGCTGGGACATCTTGAAATCCCTCTTGTGTGTATAAACCCCATCCCGCATAACTCGCCAGGGCAGCTATGAAGTTGTTATCTGGCAAGTGGAAATCGTAGTGGTTATCTTCGTTAAAAAGAATAGGCATAGGCCGATAACTGGGTAAGTCACGGGTCACTGCTACCATCCGCCTTATGATTGCTGGCACCCCAACAGAGTTACCATGCACAAGGATGAAGTCAGATGTAGCTACAAGTGAGTCATAAGGCACTCCCCTCACGAAACTCGTACTCACCAAGAGCCTGCGACCACTTTGAGTAATATTCTTCGCCAGACCAACCAATTCATGTATGCGGTGTGGTCGGAATATTCCATGTTCGTAAAATAGGAGGTCACACTCGTTGGCTATCTCAATGACGACATTTGTGTACCCTTGTTCCAATACCCATCCGCAGCTCTCTTCAACCGCCTTTTGTATTGCACCTTCATTATGCAAACGCTGGTCCTGCCCCCAGTAGAATAGGTCTAAGATGACTACCATGCCAAGTATGTCCGCTTGGTCAAGAACCTGTTTCAACCTCTCAAGATAGCTTTTCTTCAGGTTTCCATTGGCATCAAACGCTGAGTTGTTCCAGGGTTGAGAATACACCACTGCCTTTATACCCAACTTCTTGAGCCTTTCCTTAGTGGAGCTGGTGCCGAGCAGGGCCGGCATTCCTCCTTGAAGGCCGATGGTAATACCAATAAGGCCGTGTTGCCGCCACTCGGGCATAGCAGCCACGAACTCTGCCGTATTACGAGAGGGGTCCCATTCCCCTGTGTCTGGATACCCCCAGAGTGCCCTAGTGGTCTCGTTTTCATCATCGAAGATAGCCTGTATCATACGGCTATTGAGCAAAAGGCCTTCAATTTTCCAACCTCGGTACTCCCGGCCTTCGTAAGTTGGCCTCCCATTAATGAGCCACTTGTCACCATCGATAGTTACCTCAGTTTTTCGTTTCTGCATATCCCCCCTCCTATTTAAAATGTTCTAACTTCATCTCTTGAATATACACCCATATCATCCCAGTCAATGGAGTAAAGTGACCAGAGGTAGCCTTTACGTAATTTGAGAAAGCCGACGTCATAGAGAGCACTCAGAATGCGCGATGCCTTTGACTGAGAGATTTCCAGAGTCTGCATCACCTCACACACATTTTCCTTCAAGGGAAGGGTGGGGGAATTCCCCCACCCTTCCCTTGCTTCTAGTCACTGAAGCTCTTTCTACAATGGCTACTGCTACTTAATACCCCATTGCTTCCTTCAGGTCCTGGTCAATCCAGATGTGGGCTAGGATGGGTTGGGGGCCACACCAGTCGCGAACGTTACGCTCGCCATAGTAATTCTTTAGCCACGGCCACCAATAGTGCCCATCTAATCCAGGTTGGAGAGGTACATTGGAAACCTCATTAAGCACAATTAAGGCTGCCTCCTTAGCCAGACGGTTTTGCTCAGCGATATCCATCTCTGCATTCATCATGTCTACCAGCTCATCTACACGCTTGTTCGAGTAATTACTGAAGTTAAGGACTTCCCCCGTCCTAAAGAAGCGGGTGAGCAGCATAACTAGACCCCCCGTCTCGGCATTATTTAGTATGGCGTGCTTGTATGTTCTCGCGTACCTAAGCTCCCCAAAGGTAGTGTCATCGACTGTTTTTATTTCAACTTTAACGCCAATCTTAGCCCACTGGTCTGCAAGCAGAGAGGCTCTAGCTTGCGTCGCCGTTGGGGTCTGACTAACCAGTTCAATCGTAAAGCCATCAGGGTAACCAGCATCAGCTAGCATCTTCTTGGCTAGTGTTGGGTTATAGTCATATAGCAATCGGGTTTCCGCAGGCAGTTCTGCCATCGGGGTGTAAACGGCGGGATCCCCCGGGTACGCTGGGAAGAAGTCTATTTGCATTGGCCCGACACCAAAGAGGGCAATATGGGCTTTTATGTCGGTGCCAATCATCATAGCTCGCCGAACGTTTACATCGTCGAAAGGTGGCACGTCACACTTTAATCTTACTCCCTCTGTGTTTGCCCCAGCAACTTTGGCTGATAGCAGCCCAGGAGCTGTTTTGTCTAAGGTCGACCAGTACGAGGGCTCTACTTGCTCACTCCAGTCAATCGTCCCCGTCCGCAGGGCGGCTATTTGGGTAGACTCATCTGGAATAATGGGCCATATCATCTCATCTACAAACGGTAGCTCATATTCCACACCGTTGATGGTCTCCGTCTCCCAGTAGTTAGGGTTCCTTTCAAAGGTTATGTGAGAACCAACGGCATACTCCTTGAGCATAAATGGTCCGGTGCCAACCTGTTCTTCCCAGTTTTTAGAACCTTCTATTTCAGGTGGAGATATTGCAGCGCGATCTTCATAGCCAACGGTATACATCAACAGAAAATCGAAGCCTTTACTGAATTCAATAACAAGAGTGTATCTATCCGTGGCGTATATGTCCCCTGCCTTTTCCTTGAACCCCTTCCCCCCTGGGCAGGTCTTGAAGTAGATTAGGTCAGCTACAATATCCGCGGCAGTAAGTTCCCTGTCTTCCATTACCCGTCGGCCCATGCATAGGCCCTGCCAGTAAACCCCCTGCCGCACGTGCCAGATCACCTCCTCGGGAGTAATCTCCCAACTTTCGAGCAATTCGCCTTTCATGAACTGCAGGGGGTTATACCCACGCATTTGAAAGGCAAATTCACCGGTGCCCCTGGGCCCGTACCTCACAAAGTCGCCAACCAGTGGCATCTGTTGTATGGTGTTGAGCGCATCGGTTTGTTCTATATTACCATCCATCATGTCCGGGCTTGGTGGGTCGGCTCTTGACCTTACCATCCATACGGTGAGCGTGCCACCATATTGTGGCACACCTACTGCTGGCTCTTCCTCCTCCTCCTCTTCCTCCTCTTCCTCCTCCTCCTCCTCCTGCTCTCCTACGACCTCTTCCTTAGCGCAAGAGGTTAGGACTAAAGCCGCCACCAACAGGAAGCTCACCAACATCCATAAAATTTTCCTTGTCATTAGTATTACCTCCTTAATTTAAGGATTTTATTTCTCCACCACATCCTCACCTAAAGTTTTACTCCATAGGCATCAACCTCCTTTAGGGGCGGGGTGCTGCCCCCGATTACAGTCCCACCGCTCAGCAAAAGGCATCAGATACTCGCTAACCCTTAGGTCGCCACGATTCCTCCAAGTGAGAATCGTATATCCGTAATCGGTTCTTAATTCCGATAAGCGCTGATGCCAATTTTCAGGCGTTCTCCCAGTCTTGGGGTCTGTGGCGACTTCCATGATTTGTTCTCGTGTGGCCACCTTCCCGATATTGTCCAGGAAGAATGCCTCTATCCTCGCCCGTACAGACGACTGAGTGTATGTCCCCGCGATGACTGC
>JABUBL010000538.1_pt1 | contig 11544 bp, 9 predicted proteins | sample 7240371 | NCBI WGS metagenome assembly JABUBL01 (sample SAMN07256343, study PRJNA390944) | subsurface metagenome | isolation source: Methane hydrate marine sediment | place: Pacific Ocean: Eastern North Pacific, ODP site 1244 | collected 2002
ATCAGGGCATTCTCTATTAGAGCCCTTAGCCTGCCTTCGGCTGCCCTCAGCTCCTCCTCAGCCCGCTTGCGCTCGGTGATGTCCGTGAGGAGCATGGAGTACGCACGTTCGCCCTCATAGGTGATCTCCTTAAATCTGACCTCGAGGGGCACGCTGCTCCCATCTCCTCGCTGAATCGTAAATTCCTCTATCTCTGGTGGCGGCTCTGCACGCCTGGTCTTTTCATAGATTTGTCTCGCCTTCTCACGGCTATCAGGGGTCAAATGCTGCAGGAAGGACCCACCAATTATCTCCGCCAGAGGTGTTCCCAGGAATTCGGCAACTCTCTTATTGGCAAAGAGCACCTTGTTGCCTAGAACCACCATATAGCCATCATTGATGTCATCCACCAGATGCCGGTACTTCTCCTCCTCCACCCGCCTGCGCTCGGTGACGTCCCCGACAACGGCAGCAACAGCAGGCTCACCCTCATATTCATTCATTTCTCTACCGGATGTCTGTGCTTCTACTGGAATGCCTCGAGCTGCTTTACCGTCCATTGCTCTCCTCCACGGTCTCAGCGTACTCCAAGACCTCTCCCATAAACTCTGCGGAGATGGCAAGCCAATTGAGGTATCGAGAGGACAGCTGCTGAGTCCTGAAAAAAAGGTTCCATACCCCGCAGACCCTACCCGCCGACTTTATAGGAAGACTGTAGAAGGAGCAATATCCCTCCTTCTTGGGAATCTCCCTGGGGAATCCAGCCTCCTGGGGAAGGTCAGCAACGAAGACGGGCTGCCCTGTGGAGGCGACAAACCCTATAATCCCCTCACCCAGCCTGACGGGAGTTGCCTCCGCCTCCTTAACACATGCCTCAGATAGCCCGCGATGGCATGAATAGGTGAGTTCCCCCGTTTCCCCATCAAGCAGGTAGATCTCCGCTCCCTCCACCCTTGGGTCTTGCAGCGTAGCCCCTAAGGCAGAGTCGAGGATCATCTCCAGGGGATCATCCATCATGAGTCTGGTATGTCGGGCGTTCCTCATTGCTTCCTTACCGATCATCAGGCCTCTAGACCTCCACTCCTTACAATTCTGATGTAGTTATTTTGTTCGATTTTATCCAACCTTAACCACCATAGCATTATTCTGGCAACAGCGGAAGCGACCTTAGCACGATTTTCAGTCGGAAAAAGGTCGTAGAACCTTTGGCCAGCAACAATTCAGCCTAAAGGTCTGCTCAAAAGTTTTACCTTTTATCCTAAATGGTGAGCCACGTTGTCTATATAGATAGAGCTTCTCGTTCAGAGGTTCTATCTTTTTCTATGGGCGTGGGGGTGGTATAATCGATGACCACCTGCCCCGGCTCAAACCCGAGCCTCTCTGTGAAAAGGAGGCATTATCAAGGTACCAAAGCTGTCTACTGAAGCTCTAGCCCGTGGCAGCGGCCGGCGACCGTGGCTCACCATTGGCGTCTGGGCCGTGATCCTCTTCCTTGCTGTAGCCCTCGTATTCACCTTCCTTGGAGACGCGCTGACCAACGAGATCGAGGTTACGAGCAACCCCGAGTCCAATCAGGCGGACACTTTGCTTGAGGAACGCCTTCGGGGCCCACATAAGGCCACCGAGATTGTCATCGTTAGGTCGGAGAACTTGACGGTGGACGATCCAGCTTTCCAAGAATTCGTGGAGGATCTGTGTGACAGCATCATGGCCCTCGGGAGTGACGTCATTGAAGAGGGAACGCATTACTACCTCATGGGCTACGAACCGCTGGTTTCCGCTGACAGGCGCACCACCATTATGCCGTTAATCATGGCAGGAACGCTCGATGACGCCTCCGACAACATCGGCCAGGTCCGCGAAGTCATCCAGGAGGCTGATGGCCAGGGTGAGTTCGAGGTTTTGGTCACAGGTGAGGCAAGTATCGGCAACGATTTCCGTGAGGGGGCGCAGAAGGACTTGGAGACCGCAGAACTCTTCGGTGTCCCTGCGGCGCTGATTATCCTTGTGCTGGTATTCGGCGCCATTGCTGCGGCTATCATACCTCTAGTGCTGGCAATAGTCTCCATCGCTGTGGCATTAGGGGCTACGGCGCTCATCGGGCAGGCCTTTGAGCTTTCTTTCTTTGTCACAAACATGATTACCGCAATGGGTTTGGCCACTGGCATTGACTATTCGCTCCTTATCATATCCCGATATCGGGAGGAGCGTAGCCGAGGTCTAGAGAAGATTGACGCCATCGCGGTTGCGGGGGCAACAGCCAGCCGTGCTGTGTTCTCCAGTGGAATGGCCGTAGTTCTGGCGCTCCTTGGCATGCTAATCGTGCCGATCACCATCTTTATTAGCTTGGCGACGGGGGCCATCCTAGTAGTCATCGCTGCCGTGATGGCCTCACTGACCCTGTTGCCAGCAGTGCTCAGCCTCATGGGCGACAAGGTTAACGCCCTGCGTGTACCTCTTATTACACGGCGGCGCTCGGCCAAGCAAGATGAAGAGAAGAGAGGCGGTTTCTGGGATTGGGTCTCGCGGGGTGTCATGCGGCGTCCAGTTGTCAGTATTGTGGTGACCGCAGGACTGCTGTTGGCCGCTGCTATACCTGCCTTCGATATCAACATCGGGCACGCCGGCGTCAGCACTCTTCCCGATGGCATCCAATCTAAAGAAGGGTTCCTCATTCTGGAAGAGGAGTTTTCCTTTGGACTGGTGACGCCTGCGGAGATCGTCATCGATGGTGAGATCGACTCGGAGGCCGTGCAGGGAGGCATTGAGCGCCTGCAAACCACCCTTGAATCAGATCCAGCCTTTTCTGGCCCATTCCGCCTCGAACGCAATTCTAGCGAAGACCTTGCTCTTCTGTCGGCACCGGTGTCGGGAGACTTCACCGGGGATGAGGCAATCGATGCTATAAAAAGACTGCGCGCCCAATATATCCCGGAAGCATTCTCCGGGGTTCAGGCTAACGTCCTGGTTACGGGAGCAACGGCCATTATGATTGACGCTTTCGATGTGACGAGCGACTATACTCCTATCGTATTCGCGCTGGTCCTTGGATTGAGTTTTGTGCTGCTGACCCTGGCATTCCGCTCCCTTGTTGTTCCAATTACGGCAATCATTATGAATCTGCTCTCTGTGGGAGCAGCTTATGGACTGGTGGTCCTCGTCTTTCAGAAGGGTGTTGGAGCCGGCGTGTTGGGCTTCCAGCAGGCAGATACATTTGAGATGTGGCTCCCGCTATTTCTTTTCTCCGTGCTTTTTGGCCTGTCTATGGACTATCACGTTTTTCTGTTAAGCCGCATCCGCGAACGTTTTGATCAGACGCACAACAACAGCGAGTCGGTTGCCTTCGGGCTGTGGTCAACAGGCCGCATCATCACTGGCGCTGCCCTCATCATGGTAGCTGTCTTCGCTGGCTTTGCCAGCGGCGACCTGGTCATGTTTCAGCAAATGGGTTTCGGTCTCGGGGTAGCGGTGTTTCTCGATGCCACCATTGTACGTTCGCTTCTGGTGCCGGCTACTATGAGGTTGCTTGGAGCACGCAACTGGTATCTGCCAAAAGCGCTGCAATGGCTGCCGGACCTGCGGCCGAAGGGACGGAAGGGGCTGTAACGGACGCGTGTCGCCTTCACATCGCTTGAACAGTTGTCCAGAATGTGCAATGCAATAGCAATAGACGCAGTCACAATGACCTGCCGCTTCTCCAGATCGCGGGCGATTGCACTAGCGGTTTGTTCAATGGCCACAGTGGAGAGTCCATTCCTTGTGGCACAGAGATTTGCTAGACACGTAGGGGCTACGCCACTAGCTTACCCTCTGGTGTTCCGCTAAGGTTGACAACTGGTCTCAATCGTCTTAAAGTATGCGTTACCAAAACGTCCCCATGTGGCTGACAGCCTACACCCGCTATTCACGTGACTTTGGCAGATAAATTGCTAATAGGAGGTTAAGATGGGGGAGATAACTGGAGGAGAGCTCATCCTCAAGCACTTGGCACAGGAGAAGGTAACCCACATTTTCGGGGTGCCCGATTTTGCCTATAACCCCATATTGGGCAAGCTGGACAAATACGGAATCAGACTCATCACGCCTCGCCATGAGGCTGCGGCCGCCCACATGGCCGATGCCTTCTACCGTGCCTCAGGGCAGGTAGCTGCCACACTTTCGGGGGCTGGTCCTGGTGCCTACTTTACGGTTACCGACTTGGCTAAATGCCGCGGTCTATCCGGGTCCTTTCCCCGGGCTACCGCCACGTGATGGGCCAAGAGGTGCAAAGGCATAATAGCAACCAGAGGATAGAAAATCTCTTGTACCTCGGGAATTCTGATCCACTCGTCATAGCTGTCGTTGTTCTCAGCGCAGATGCCGATCACATAGCCCCCCCGCGCCTTTATTTCCTCCACACTATTCAGCGTTTCATAGAATGTGTCATCTCTGGCGCAAATAGCAACGATTGGTGTTCCCTCCTCTATGAGGGCCAGGGTGCCATGCTTTAGTTCTCCCGCTGGCATGCATTCGGCGTGAATGTAAGAAATCTCCTTAAGCTTCAGCGCTCCTTCAGCCGCAATGGCGAGGTTGAGTCCCCGCGCTATGTAAAAGAAATTGTTCTCATTCTTCGTTCTCTGGGCTAGCTCCTTGAGCTTCCCATCGATTTGTTCAAAGTTCTCTTGGATTTGCCTTGGGACAAGCTCTAGTTTTCGGATGCCTTCCTCCAGTTTGCCCATGAGGGCAAAGGCTAGCAAGTAGAAGATCACCACCTGACCTATAAAGGATTTTGTTGCCGCTACGCATATCTCGGGCCCACAATTGATGTAAATGACCTTATCGCTAACCCTGGCGAGTAAGGACCCCACAACGTTGACGATGGAGAAAACCCTCACCCCTCTAGCTTTCGCCCTTTTCACCCCATCAATGACGTCGGCTGTCTCGCCGCTTTGGGAAACAGCAATGACCAAGGTATCCTTAGCCATGGAATCGGTGAAATAGTGAAATTCGGAGGCGGTGAGAACATGGCACAGTTTGCCCCCAAGCTTGGAGAGGAGATAACTGCCCAGGAGCGCCGCATGGCGAGAGCTGCCACAGCCAGTTATCACTACCTGTCTCGCCCTAGATATCTCCCGGGCCAGTTCCGTAATCAATCCTCTATCCTGCATCAATGCCCTGAGTATTGCTTGGGGCTCCTCCGTAATCTCTTTGAGCATGAAAGAGTCATAGCCCTCTTTTGTTGCTTCCTCCCACTTAGAATCCACCTTTTGCCCTTCCTTGGCGATTTCCTCTCCATGGCGATTAAGGAACGAGACTCCTCCTTTGGTCAAGGATGCAACCTCGCCTTCCTCTAGGAAAACGACCTCATTGGTTTGATCGAGGAAGGAGAAGGTGTCGCTGGCTACAAAGTGGCTATTTCCATTCAGCCCTACTATGAGGGGGCAGTCTTTGGCTGTTGCCACTATCTTTTCAGGTTCCCTGGAGGAGACCATAGCAATGGCATAGGAGCCCTTCAGGCGATCCATAGCTCGGAGAAGGGCCTCCTCAAGTGAGCCGCTTTCCTCAATATAGTCTTCCATCAGGTGGCAGAGCACCTCGGTGTCAGCCTCAGAGACAAATTTATGCCTCCCTTCTAGCTCCGCGCGAAGCTCTTGGTAGTTCTCTATGATTCCGTTATGGACCACAGCTATTTGTTTCCTGCAGTCAAAGTGTGGATGGGCGTTTACTCGGTTAACCCTGCCGTGAGTTGCCCAGCGAACATGAGCAAGGGCTATTTCTCCAGGTAGTCGGTCTAGCTTGTGTTTGCGCTGAACATCGGCTATGCTTCCAACATCCTTTTGGAAATAGATCCTGCCATTAGAGACGCTAACCATGCCTGCGGAGTCGTAGCCACGATATTCTAGTCTGGAGATTGCCCTGAGGACCACAGGAGCTGCTGGCTGATCTCCAATAAATCCCACTATTCCACACATCTCTTTTTCGAACTACCTCCTTCTATTTCAACCTGGGCTTATTTGCCTTTCGACGAGCTGGTTAGCACTGTCGAGTAGGATCATCCTCTTTGGCCCCAGGTCACGCCTCAGCATAACATGGGGACCGACGATGGAATTGGGCCCAATCCTGACTCCAGGCATAAGGCTGACATTGATCCCAGTTTTCGAATCGGCACCGATTATCGCCCCCAGCTTATCAAGTCCGGTATCTAGGGTCTCACCGCCGCTTTCTATGGCAAGCTTGCCTTCACCCAAACGAAGATTGGCGGTTATCGTTCCAGCTCCAAAGGAGCAGCGGTCAGCTATTATCGAATCACCAATATAGTTCAGATGAAACCAGCACCCATCTCCGATGTAAGAATGCTTGATTTCGGTGGAGAATCCTACCACACAGTCAGCTCCAATGTGAGAGCAGTCTCGGATTAGCGCGTTATTTCCTATGACCGAGTTCTTCCCAATATAGCAGGGTCCTCTGATCACTGCATTCTCCAGAACCCTGACGTTTTCATCAATGGTCACATGGCCCTCGATAGTGGCTTTTTCTGAGATGATTGCCGATGATGCGATGCCTCCCGGCTTTTGATCCAGGAAATATTCCATTGCAGCAAGAAGATGCCAGGGGTACTTGATGGGGCTCCAGAAACCCCCATATTCTACGAGCTTCAGCTTGTGCCCCTCGTTAATCATGCCCTCCAAAGCCTGCTCATAGGCATCAAAGCCTTTGTCCTTCACCTTGGCCAAGCACCGAAAAAGGGCCGTGGCATCCCGATGAAGATGGACCACGATGTTCACCACATTGCTCGGTTCCTCTCCCCTTCTCGGCTTTTCCACGATGTGAAGGATATCCTTTTCTTCGTCCACCACTAGATAACCGCCGGGGAAGTATTCCTTTACCCTTGTGCCCAGAATGTAGGTGGAGGCGGAGCCGCCTTTCCGCGCTTCAAGAATGGTGGCATAGGCGGACCCCTCAAAGATATCGCTGGGGTTAACTACAATAATCTCATCCTCTGCCAGCTTTTGGACACTTTGAACTGCATCGGCCATCCCCGATGGCTCTCCCTGGGTAGCCAGAGCAATGCGAGCCTGGGGAAATCTTGGAACGAGCTTCCTTAATCTCTCAATGTTTTGCTGATTTCCGACAATGACAATGTCATTAAGCCCGGCAGCCAAAGCTTGCTCAATCTGGTACTCCAGCAATGTCTTCCCCAGGAATTTGAGTAGAAACTTGTCCCCGGCGATGGGAAACATCCTTTTCCCCGCGCCACCGCACAAGAAAACAACCTGCAACGCTTGCCTCTTTTGCTAGTAGCTTATTTCGAGCCTGCGGAAAGCCTCAGCCAGGGGAACCCCCTGGCTTTGCCCCATCGTCGATGCCCGCTCCTTGATTCGCTGTTTTAAAATCTCTGCATGTTGACCCACCTGGCTGGCATGACAGCTAAGAGCAGCTAGCTTGATATCAAAGGTCTCACTGATGTCGATGTACGTGTCAGGTTCATCAGAACCCCAAAGGTAGATCTCCTTTACCTTGTGAGGCGCCAGCCCCTCGGCTATATGCTCAGGATAAGAGAGGTGATCGCGGGCATAGGGGAAGATGGCATCTAGGGTGACTCTACCGGTGATGCGATGGTCGCGGTGCCACAGGTATCTGCGGTAAGGATCGGTGGTCATCACTACATCGGGGTGATGCTTTCTAATCAATCGCACCAGCTCCCCACGAAAAGCAGGGGTATCCTCCAAAACCCCATCGGGGTAGCCGAGAAAGATGACCTCGCTAACACCCAGGATTTTGGCAGCCTCCCTTTGCTCCTGCTGCCGAATTTGGGCTAGCCTCTCCGAGGTCATATTTGGGTCTGAGCTTCCTTTGTCGCCGTTGGTGCAGACAACATAGATCACCTCATGTCCCTGTCTAACCCAGGAGGCGATGGTTCCTCCGGCACCGATCTCAGCGTCATCGGGATGGGGGGTCACCACCATCACCCTTATCTCTGCTCCTTCCATTGAAGACCTATCCACTACAGTCGCTCCCTCAGATTGTATCACAGCCATTCTTCGGCTACAATAAAGAAACCTCCCAGGTCGGAGCGCTAAAGGAGGAGAATTGGTCATTATCCGCAATTTCCGCCCCCCTGACCTCGTTGCCTATGTTCAGCTAGTCAACGGGATAGATGAGGTAGACGGGCTGGGCAAGGCTACCTCCGTGGAGCACATGAAGGAGCGCCTGGGGCAACCGAGCTATCATCCTGGGGAGGACTTATTTTTGGCAGAGCTGGATGGCCTTCTGGTGGGCTACGCTGATATGGTGCGCGAGCTGGAGATCGGCAGGGTAATCCTCGATGGCGCTGTTCACCCGGCACACCGCAGTCGGGGTGCGGGCAGCAGGCTGCTCGAGATAGCCATCAATCACAGCCGCAAACTGGGGGCGAAAGTAGTTCAAATTCCCATAGCTCAAGGGATGCAGGCTGGTGAGCACCTTGTTCGGAAAAAGGGCTTTCGGTTGGTGCGTCGTCACTGGCAGATGAGCCTTACCGAATATGGAGGAGGGGCACTCCAGATTCCTCACGGCTTTGAGCTTCGCCACTTCCTCCCCGGTGATGAGGAAAGCCTCTGCGCCCTTCAGAACCTTGCCTTCGCCGGTAGCTGGGGATTTCGCCCCAATACGGTGGCGGATATTTGCCACCTGGTGAATACCAGTTGCTGTCACCCGGAGGGTATCCTGTTTATCAGCGAGGGCCAGAGAAAGGTAAGCTATTGCTTGACCATGGACCACCCTACCGAAAAGGAGAAGGGATACATCCGAATGATGGGGGTGGACCCCGGGTATCGAGGTCGAGGACTGGGTCGGGCGATACTGGTGGCGGGAATCGAGTATCTTAGGAAACGGGGGATGAAGGAGATAGAGCTCTGGGTGGACAGCAGGAACTCCAGCGCCAAGCGCCTCTACTATTCGGCAGGATTTAAAAGGAAAAGCACAACCCTGTGGTATCAAAAAAGGCTAAGCCCCGATTAGCTCCTCATAGACCCTGAGAACCTGACCGGCCACTTTAGACCAAGTATATTTCATCACCGATGAGCGTGCCGCACCTCCCATCCGTCGTCTGAGCTCTTCGTCGCCCAAGAGCAGTTCCAGGCGCTGGGCAAAAGCCTCATGAGAAAGCTTGTCTATGAGATAGCCTGTCTCCCCGTCCTTGATGACGGTCGCCAGGCCACCAACGCGCGAAGCCACCACTGGAGTGCCGCAGGCCAAAGCCTCAAGAGCCACCAGACCAAAGCTCTCATGGTAGGAAGGAACGACACAGACATCGGCGGCATTATAGAATAGAGGCATCCGCTCATGTTCCACAACGCCTAAGAAGGTTACTTTATCCCCAATGCCAAGCTCACCCGACAGGGAGCGCAGCCGAGCCACTTCGCCATCGCTTTCTGAATCTGTACCCAGGATGAGGAGGCGCAGGTCATCCTTATCTTCAAGGCACACCACGGCGCGAAGGAGGATGTCGATCCCCTTGAAGGGCTCGATCCTGCCCGCGAAAAGCAGGATCTTGGAGTGCCCAAGAAGGCCCAGCTCACGGCGCGCCTCTTCCGTATCCATGGGATGAAAAAGCTTGAGGTCAACCCCGCAGGGGATGACCTTGACCTGGTCAGGCTGTGCCCCATAGATATGCATCAGGTTATCCTTCTCCTCGGCGGTGAAGGCGATTATGCCGTCGGCTAAAGCTATAGCCTTTCTTTCCGCTTCAAGGCGCAGCTCGGGCTCCATTTCAGCTGGTCGGGCCCGATTCTTCACCTCTCCCAGTGTGTGGAAGGTGGCAACGTGCGGTATTATCAGTTGGGCCTTGAGTTCCTCCGCCGCCCACGCCGAGAGCCAGTAGTGACTATGCAAAAGGTCGTATGCCGTCCCTTCCCTCTCTAAGAAACGGCGGAGGTGGGACAAGAATTGAGGAAGGCAGTGATAGATATCCGGTTTCGGCATGTCTTCCTGCTCGCCGGCGGCGATATGGATGAGACGAGCCTTCTCTCCTATCTTCATCACCTCGGGCTCCGTGGGATCGTGCCAGCGGGTGAATACATCCACCTCCACCCCAAGCTTGCCCAACTCCCAGCTGAGCTGCCGCAGGTAAAGGTTCATGCCACCGGTATCCTTGCTTCCCAGGGGCCTCAGCAGGCAGCCGTGAACGCTTATCTCAGCGATGCGCATAGTGTCAGCCCCTTGAAATCACACAGCGGAATATAGGCACATCCTGACCGCCAAGGTCGTATTTATAGGGCTCGGCACCCCGGAGGAAATCGAAACGCCTCTTCCCTTCGAGGATAGCCTCCCTGATGCAGAAGGCCTTGCACAGCAGGCCGACACTGAGGGAAGCATAACCCGGGTCATATCCGCTGTTATAAAGATGGAAGTGGTCCCAACAGTCGAAGCAGATGGCTGAGGCTACTCGCTGCCCCTCCACCTCAAGGAAGGCCAGTCTCAGGTAGCGTTTTGGCGCCACAGAGTTCGCCATGGCCTTAAAAAAACCGCTCATCTGGTCTGTCATGAACTCCTTTTTGTCGTCCTTACCTTGCGCGAAGAGCCTGAAGAAGTCTTCCAAATCCTGGGGGAGCCGCTCCTTTTCCGCGATGGTATAGAAGCGGGTTGACTTTGTTTGGTCGAGGCGCCGCAGCTTGCGTCTGAGCTCGTGGCGGTCCTTCCTCCTTAGCTGAGAGAGGTACTCCTCCCAGCTTGAGGGAAGGGCAAGCTGAGGGCTAACATCCTCCTTTGTTATCTCGACCCGATAGCCCCTTCGCTCGGCCAGGGGGGCAAAATGGCTCAGGGCGAGAGAATCGGGAAGCAGTGACTGGAGATCAATGGAGTTCCAGCCCATGGGTTCAAGGCAATCCATAAGCTGCGAGAAAACGGCAACCTCTTGACCCCGGCGAACTACAAAGTCCATATAGTCGCAAACATCGCTACTGCCGATGAAGGAAATTCTCTCCCCTTTATGCATTAAGGGAGCGATACCTACAAGTTCAGCACCCTGCTGAACCGAGAGGAGCAATAGCTCGCTACCGCTGCCAAAGGCCTGCCACCACGCCGTTTGCCACTGGGGCGTGAAGAAGATGTGGCTAGTGGGAGACGATAACAGGAGCTCCTCCCAGGCCGTCTCCAAGCTGGAGAAATCTTCAGCCTCAATGGAATAGCCCATCGCCTGCCAAGTATAGCATCCCTGTGCTGTTGTGCCAACAAACTCTTTGACACTGTGTCCCTTTTGCCTTATAGTTCCACTATCGTCCACGGCAACCGGGAGGTGAAATGAGCTGGCATTACGACGGAGAGATTCGGATCAAGAAACTGGAGATCCAGCCCTTCGGCACCAATTGCTATATCGTGGTTTGCCCCCAAAGCGGTGAGGGGGTCATTGTGGATACCCCGGGAGAGGCTTCTAGGATTCTAGCCCAAGCCGAGGATGTCAGGGTAAGATACATAATAATCACCCACACCCATCTCGATCACCTGGGCGCTTTTACAGAGGTGAGGGATAAGCTCAAGGCTCCCGTGGCCGTCCATCCTTCGGAAGCGGATGTCCTTCCCTCACCGCCTGACCTAACCTTGGCCTGG
>JABUBL010000540.1_pt1 | contig 11538 bp, 17 predicted proteins | sample 7240371 | NCBI WGS metagenome assembly JABUBL01 (sample SAMN07256343, study PRJNA390944) | subsurface metagenome | isolation source: Methane hydrate marine sediment | place: Pacific Ocean: Eastern North Pacific, ODP site 1244 | collected 2002
ACTGTGCTCCTCCTTGAGCTTAGGTTTAGGCTTTGCCTTCCCCTTGGTAGTCTTCTTACGGGGAGGGTTTTTGATTCTTATAAGTTCACCGCTTGCGATATGCGCCTGGACGAAGTAGGTGTTCTTGACTTTCGTGGGCTTCGCGCCTATCACTTGCTTAGCGTCTATGTCGTGAAGCTCCGAACCACGCTTCTCCAGTTCCTTGCATACCTTTACGGTGACTCTTTTGTCTTTACCCATTGCGTCTCCAAGTTTGTAGGGCGGATCTGTAGGTGCTCTCGGTCAACTCAGAGCCAGCCTCGGTGATCTTTTCAAGACCGAAGTCCTGATCACAACCGAGGATGTGGCCTGCAGTCACCGCAGTATGACGCTTCATCACGTTACCAAACGGTGTGATCCACTCACCAGTGCGCGGGAAAGTAGACCCCATACCGGCCTTATGGAACTCTTCCATCCTAAGGCATTTCCCGATAAGCGCCTTTGACATTATCCAAAGCGAGGAGTCGTGAGGATCGAACTCCAAAGTCCAGTCTATGAGATCGGCGAAAAGGAGCGTGCCAGGAGTAGCTACCGCAGTTGTGATAGCCGGGTTCATGTTACCGTCCCCGTTGATAGCGACTCTAATGGCCTCAGTTGCCATGTCAGCAGCAAGGTGCAAACCGACCATCTGTAGGTGCTGGGCGACGAGAGGTATCTTGATCCGGCGTAGGACCTCGTAGGAGATGTCTAACGCCTGCCCGATCTTGCGAATAGTAATCGCCTTTTCCTTGTGGGTGATCTTGAATCCGGGGAACTCAGCGTATTCGGCAACACGCTTCATCCTGGTAGCCTGGGTAACCGGGTCGAGGGAGATGTCCTTATAAACGTTGGAGTCTATGGAAAACTCCGTAGAGACGAGGTCTTCCATATGGGCGGTGTTCTTCCCGATCAGCATACCGATCTTGACTTGCCGGTTAATCCATTCGGGGAATAGCACCGGTGATTCCTCTACCTTGTAGAAGCTGTTAACCGTGTGCGCGGTCGGGCCGCTTACGCGGATGTCAAACGCCTTGAGTAGACGCTCGAAAGCGTGGAACTTGTCATCAGGCGTTATGGTTCCTTTATCCAATGCGAGGTTGTGGATGAATTCTGAGAAGGGGACGTTCTGCCCACGAGCTTCCTCATACATGCCCTTCTCAAGAGGCACACCCAGAAGCTCTTGCGCTGTCTTAACTTCACTCATGCCTACCTCCTCACCAAAGCATGAAGGTTACGAGCTTATTAGTGGTGTCCACCTTGAACACCCTGCAACGGATACCGCTTGCATCCGTCTTTACGTCGCCTGAGGCATCACTCAGGAACAGCGCCGTGTTATGGCTTGGTGCCGTGCCAGAGTAGGTCATCGTTACGATGCCAGCCGTAATGACTGAAGCGGCTTTGTCAGCGGCGTCTATTTGCTTGATCGGGCCGATGAACTCATCATCGTTACCCGCTAGTTCAACTGTCCCGTCCGCAGTTACCTTGGCCATCTTGCCGATAGCCGCAGGAGTCAGAGCGGACTTGAACGTATGGACATGATACTCCATGCCCGAATAATCCACGTCATCAAAAAGACCCATGTTATGGCCTCCTTAAGTCCTTAAGTTGCGAGGTTGCCGATCCTGATACGCGCTTTCGTCTACGTCCTTTGTCTTCCGCGTCGGCTCCAAGCTGAAGTCGACGGAAGACCTACGGAGCACTATCTTGGCTCCGCACTTGGGGCATGTAGCTGGAAAGTTATCCTCTGCCTTCGTTCTGTAGGAAGCTGCAAGCTCCTTCAAGACCTTCACGTCTTCGGTTCCATTCACAAGCGCAGCGATAGGAGCGGTATCTCGCTCCGTTAACTTGGCGAGCCGTAGAACCTCGGCTCTCAGATACCCAAGATAGTCTTTGCCTAATTCAGCCAGCGGCGTCAACTCATCCTTGACCTTACTGACTTCCTCAAGCTCTCGCTGTAGCTTGTTTAGTTGCGCTCCGGCCTTGATTAAACTCTCAGCCTCTTCCTTGACGTCAGCAGGGGTATCATCGTCGGCACCGTCTTTGTCTTCACTCTCTTCTTCGTGTCGTCTGGTGGCACCAGGATCAGCACCAGCCCAGACGAAGGATACCTCTGGAATTTCTCTTATTTCGGTAACGATCCATCTCACTAGCTCACCGTCCACCTCCGTGCCCAAAAGCTGACGGAAGTCACCACGGTCATGGGACTGCTTTATCTCCATAGACAGGGTAACGGATACGCAGTTTACGGTAGGCGGTTCGACCAGAAGTCCACGTGCGATCACCGGAGCCTGCTTGGTGTCTACCTTAAGCACTCCGTTGATGCCCTGAGGATCTGAACTCTCGTCCCAGCTTGTAGACTCTACTACTCCCGCGTAGTTTTCAACCGTGCGGTGATGGTCACGTAGAACAGGCTTGCCTACCGCCAGTCCTACCGCGTTTTTCAATACGTCGTCTTCGGAAAAGTCAACCCAGTAATCCCTGATGAGCGTCTTGGAGATGAGCCTGAACTCCGCGAGGATGAACTCGCTATCCTTTGGAGGAACGAACCCCTCTTCGGGTTCCTCCTCTGCCAGCATCTTGTTTAGCTCCTCTTGCGTTATCCCCTCCCGCAATACATGCACCGGAGCTTCAAGACGAACGAATACGGTCTTACTATCTTTGCTGAACTTTACGTCCACAACTTTAGCCTCCTTCGTGGCTTTAGTTTCTTTCTTCGCAGGCTCAAACGTCCCGTCATGCTCTTTACAATGAGAACGTGCCCCTGCTTCTTTCCATTTATTCGCAAGCGGATACCTAATCGCCTGTCGCTTCCATCCCTCTTTAGGCGGCTTGCCCTTGAGGTGAGCGTTGATAATATCGTAATACTTACCGTCATGCTTCTGCTTCGGTTCCTCGCCCTCACCAGTGCCACCATTCTTACGCCTAAACTTGTCAAACTTCTTAGGGTCTTCAAGGCGGCAACTATACTCTTTCGGGTAAGGCATTACTTACCTCCTCTAGGTTTAGCTCTGATCCTACACCGACAATCGCAATGAAAAGGAGGCATCATCGTCTTGTCGAACGGTAAGAGATCGGGTAGAGCCTCCGGAGGGGCAGCACAAACTTGACGTATCTTATCGAACGCCATAGCTATCGAGAAGCTAGTCCCATTCATCTGCTCGCATCGCTTGCAGGTGAGTTTGTCCATAGGGTTTACCACTGTGGCTTCAAGGATACCATTCTCATACATCCGCGAAGTGTGCGCCCAGTTACGTATGCGATTGGCTGAGGTGTTTACTACTCGCCTGAGCTTATAATCCTCCGCCTTTACCGCCGTGCCGAGCTTACCCTTCAACTCTTCAAGCACTCCCCGATCCCTGATGTTGACACCTTTCTCTACGTAGAAGTCTTTTAGGAAAGCCGTAAGCCGCTTTTGAGTATTCTCACCTGAGAGATACTTACCCATGTAGAGCGAGTCCGAATCCTGTAACCAGTTCAACGCACGCCGGTCTACCAGATTATATTTAGGCTCGATCACCACTTCGCTCTCAGGGATAGCTGAGGAGTCTACGGTGCGGTAGTATTTGTAAATCTCGTCAACGTGCCGCTTGATTAACTTCCGCGCCTTTGGTGAAGCAAATGCCTCCGGTATCCTATCGTTCAGTATCCCTAGCACCGTCTCCACGAACACAGAACGCGGAGTTACCGCCGACATACCGCCCACCGCCTTGACAATCTCGTCTATAACATCCTTTGCCGCCTTGCCCGCGAATGCCTCAACCTCGTTGGCGTAGCGTGTGTAGAATGCGTCAAGCCTGAGAACATGCTCATCTGCGGCCAAAGCGATACGGGGACGGTAGTGAACATAACGCGAACGCTCAGATGAATAAACGAACTCCTTGCGACTCATCATACCTGCACCACGAACGGGCACCGCCTCACCCGCCGGAGCTTCGTATCCCAGTTCACGCGCCGATTGCTCTTGGTCTATAATGCCGGCGTCACGCTTGGTCAAAACATTACGTATCTTAATCTCTTCAGCTTTTGCTGCCCTCTCCGGCTCAAGCACATCGTTAGGGTTGAAGGTTATAGATACGTCTGTAATGGGCAGCCCCGACAACTCTAGGTCTAACAGATAGCCACGCTCTATAGCCCGCTTAATTAGCCGCCTCATGTTGTTAAGCTGATTGACGAACTTCTGATACACTACTCCAGCGTAGGTCTCTGTGGTGGAGTAAGTGCGGCCAAGGAGAGCGGGGTCAGTATGGAGCGCCGAAGCTATCTGTTGCTCTACCGCCTGGAAGACTCCCCCCATATCGGCACCTTTGTCTGAAGCCACATTGTGGTGCTCAATCTTGACGTTATCGAAAGTTACCCCGAAGCCCTGTCGGTATTCCTCAGAGAAGGCTTTAGTATAGTCTTCCAGTAGAGTATTCATCCGCGCTATGTATTCCTCATCCGCCTCCCCTGCATTGCGTCCAGGTTTGCCAAGCGTTAACACCACAAACCCCAGCAGCCCAAACTTACGGATGATATACTTGATGTTGTCCTTCATGTCCTGCTGGATATAGATGTCTGGCAGCACCGCTAAGAACGGGGGTATGCCGTAAGGGTTGCGTCCCGATGTGGACAGCGGGTAGTAAACGTAGGTCAAGGGGTTAAGCTCAACTAGATTCTGCGCAACCCGCATGAGTGTAGTAGACATCTGGAACGCCGTGTAACCATCCTCGTCTACCCGAAAGCGTATGTCATCAACAGGCACAATCACCACACGCTTTATCTTAGTCAACGCCTTGTCCGGGCACCACTCTATAGATAGCGCACCAGTTATAGCCAACTGTGTAAATAATTGGTTTATCAATCCGTCTATCCCCGCGCCTTCCTTGTATCCGTTGCGAGCCAACTCACTCAACCGCTCTGCGGCCTTCTCTATAACCGCATCATTAGCCCCTTCTAAGTTCACGCGGTGCCCCGTGTTGCCAAGGTTGACGATGTTACCGATCGCCTGAGCTACATCAGGATTAGCCCATGACAGTTGACGCAAGAGCTTGAGGAACTCCCAGGGGTAGAACGGCGTGGCGAGATTGTATCGTGCCTCGAGCATGTTGACAATATTACCGAAGGTATCTGGCGGTAGAGATACTCTTCCTCTGGGCAGCCGTGTTGCCAACTGCACCTCAGGCTTACGGAACCGATCAAAGAATCCCATCAGTCCTCCCTACCCGAAGAAAACTTTGGGAATATGATCACGCCGCCCGTTACGCCCTCCGGATACAACACCTTCTCAGCCAATACGTCATAAGCCTCAGCGAAGAAGTAATGATCAGGGGTTGACGCAATCCACTTCGCCTTATCCCTGCCTTGAGCATCCTGTTGGATCACCCGCACGTTAGCGGTTACTTGCTTGATATAGTCTTCTATCTCCTCCACGTTACGGGGCAGGATGTTGACGGCATGAGAAAATCCAGCCGCCACTTCGTCAAGTAGTTGTGTCCGTGCGCAGTGCGCCTCAGCAAAACCGTCATCTGAATCCTTAAGCCTTAATAGTTCCTCTTGGGTGGAGAAGTAGACGAGCCTTATCTTACCCTCAAATCTCCTGGCGAACTCTTTGGCCTTGCGCGTCTCTGGCAACGCATCTACGCAACCACAGGCCACGTGGAAGCGAACCATAAGAGGGTCTAGGTCTTCGAAGTTCTTAACCGTCCCGATATAAACCGCACGGCGCTCACCGCCCTCGTGACTTGAGATTCTTACGTTCAGTTCCCTTCCTACGTCAACCCCCATCGTGGTCGGTCCCCTGTGCGCAGCGGGCATCACATACTCAGGATCTCTACAGGCCAAGATCAGGTCACGCCCTACTTTGCCGCCTTTGGGTGAGTAAGAGATACCGAGCGTAAAGTTGTAGAACGTCTGAATCTCACTCTCGCTTGTCTTCTTGGACGCAAGGATAAGATTGTCGAGGGTTGTCAACGGTGAATACAATCGGTTGATCTTATAGCCGCGAACGTCCCTTGAGGGGTATGCAGCTTCCCATCTACCCTTAGCTAACCGATTCAACGACCTACCACACTTAGCACACACCACCTTGGCCTCTACTACCTCACCCGCGCCATTCAGTTTATACTTGATATTCTCCCAGAAATCAAGCTCTTGTTCTTTCGGACAGTGTTCACACTTAATCAAATACCTGTGCTGATCTGAAGCCGAGAATGCTTTGTCTATACCGAAATCAGGATAGGTAGGTGTAGACACGTCTCGCTTCCACTTAAACTCAGAAGCCCCCAGCCTCTCCTCCATCATCGGTATGTGCTCAGTAGTCATCCAATCAAGTTCATCTCGGATAAGCAAGTCTGCATCAACGGTGATTATCTGATTACGAGAGTCGGAGCCACGCATGTAAAGATGCCCTCGCCCTATCTTCTGTAAACTCATCTTCGCTACGTGTTTCTTAGTTTCCTCGTATCCCAGTCGAGGTAAGACCCGCGCTTGACTAAAGTCATTCATCGCAGTCTGGGTAGGCATAACGTAAAGCACGTTGCCACCCATAGTCTCACAGAACCATATCGCTGTGTTGATAAGTAACTCACTTACCCCTATCTGAGCGCCCTTCATAACAACGATGTGTGGGCTGTCGTCACGATAAATCCTCTTCAAGAACTCATAGTTGCTGAAGCCGACTTGTTTACCTCGAATCCTTGCAAGCTCCTTCGTCCATTGATAAAGACCTATCTTATTCAACCTCTTCCCCCTCTGGAAACATCATATCCAACAAGGCTTCCTGCATCTTCTCAGCTTCCTCTTCAGGCATCCCTTTTGATACAAAAAACTCTTTTAAGTCTACAGGAATTGTAGGTAACGTGCGAAGATTTATGTTCACGTTACTGGCTCGCTCGCTAGTGCCCGACTTAACTATCAACTCAACAACAGACATGATCGTTTTGAACTCTGCATCTTCTTTTAATGTTTTGGCTTTTAATCGCCCCGTAAGATACCGCGCGTATGCTATCTTTCGAGCCTTGCCCTTGACATCTGTGCCAGAAATATCCTCAGACAACTCATCAATAACATCCTGTTCAAGCTTCCCCCATCCTTTAGGCCGTCCCCCATTATAGACTGTAGGTTGCCGATCCTTGCTCCATCGGGTTGTAGGTGAAGGATCAGGATTAGCCATTGTTTCCGTATTCTTTCCGTATTCTGCGGAAACGATAATTTGTATATGGTATCACTACTCCCCCGCTCACTGTATCCCGTAGCACCTCTCTTATAAGGTGTGTTCTCACCCGTTGTCACTTTCTACCCATCCGTGAGGATGGTTTGTATAGTGGCTCTTATCTCTTTAGTAAAATAGTGTAATCAATTTTTAGGGTTTGTCAAGTCCCCTTTCTTCTCCGCCATTTAGCATCAAATATCCAGTGCAAGAATCGGAATAGGAGTTGGAAGAAAAGCATAGTTGATTATATTCCTAAATCAAGGTTTATCAAGTCCCCTTGATCAGCCTCATAACTTCTGCCCTAGCAGCTACATCATCCCTAAAGATTCCTTTGACACAAGAGGTGATCGTCTTCATCCCAGGCTTTGATAATCCCCTCATCGCCATACAAAGATGCTCGGCCTCTATTACGATCACTACTCCTAGGGGTTTCAATAACGTCTCCAATTCGTCCGCGATCTGTATCGTCAACCGTTCCTGTATCTGAAGACGCCGTGCGTATCGCTCAACTATTCTCCCTAATTTCGACAATCCGATCACCTTTGCAACTGGGATATAAGCTACATGCGCCCGCCCTATAAACGGTAATAGATGATGCTCACACAACGAGTAAATCGGAATATCCTTAAGAAGTATCACCTCATCATACTCACCTGCAGAGAACGTAGTTACTGAAAAGTTGCAACGCTCTGATTGTCCGACTAGCAGTTCCTCATACATCCGCGCCACGCGCCGAGGAGTATCCTTCAATCCTTCTCGCTCCGGATTCTCGTTTAGGGCAACGAGTAAACTCCGTATCTCCCGCGAGAAAGATCACGAACCAAATTAATTATGTTCTTCTTATGATCTACTGGTGTCTCAGTCCTTTTTATCTTCGCCATTTCCTCAGCCCCATTCCGCCACATAAGTCAAAGATAATCTTATTCATTCTCCGCCCACATCAGGATACCGAGCGCGTCTGCACACCAGTCAGGATAGACTTCATAGCTTCTGCTTGGCTTCGCGGGGTTCGGATGTAGCTTCGCGTCAGGGTAGGCCGCCTGAACCTTGGCCTTGATGTATGCTTTGCGTTGCCTTTTCCGATATGCGTTCGCATCATCAATAACTTTCCTGAGTTGTTTCGCAGAATACGATGGATATAGGGCTTTGCGTTGTATCTTCTCAAGCGACGTCAGACTCTTCGGCCTATCAGGAAAGATAGTCATCCACTTCTGAGGTCTGACGTAGCTAACCGGAATGTCCAGAGCCATAAGGATACCCTCTAACTGTCCTACGTTCCGCGCTAACTTCGCCGACCCCTGAGCGTGTGAGCCTGCTACGTGAAAACCCACGTCCTCTATGATGCACGTTATGTCACGGTATGCCTCTTTAATCCCCTGTATCAACATGTCCTTATCGCTTAGGGACGCTGGCATCTTGTTACAAGTGATCCTCCCCGCCGATATACGCACACATATCCCTCCGTTAGCCCCTGGGTCTATGGTCATAATTGGCTGCATTACTTACTCCTTTGGCCGCTCATCTTCGGCCTCCTTGACTATTTGTGAAAGCCTGCTTTCTATTTTATCGAGAATTTCACCATTACCTTTACGCCGAAGCACGCTCCTACGATTGCCATCCTTCCAATAATCTACAGAACTTACCCCAGCAAATCCTTGTCTCCAATCTCTTATATCCCGCAATAACTGTCGTATTTTTTGCGGAATCTCACTCATCACTTACTCCTTTCAGCTTTCTCTTTTGCCTCTTTGAGCACCTTGACTACTGCAAATTCAATCCGGCGTGCCATGTGTCTTTGGTTGGGCTCTAAGCCTCGAAAGATACGCCTCATGTGCTCCATACCCGCCTCGTGCTTGGCCTCCCAATCCCCTTCGGTCTCTATATACGTCCTGAGCACCGCGTCCCGATTGCGCCGAATGAATTCCTGAGCATGACGACGGCGATCCGCCCTACTTTTATTTAGCTTTAATACCATGCTACTCCTTTCGGGCGGCCATGCGAGGCGAAACCAAGGAGGGAGCGAATCGCCCCGCTCAGCCATCAAATTAGGCGGCAAGCCGCGCGGGGTATGTGCGGGAGATAAAACAGCACCCAAAACAAGGAGCTTGAGGACATCCGCACGGCTTACCAGTTTCATTGGTTTATTAGCCCTTATCTTCTTCCTCAAACGGAAGTTTCTCGCTAGGATCGTCTTCAGCTTTCTTGCCTTGCGCGATCCTGAGTGTGAAGACAACCTGTGCATTCGTGTCTGGAATAGCCCCGCCGAGCTCTTCGATGAGATCAATAGCCTCTTGAGATTGCGGGTTTGTGATTTGTAGACCTAGAAGAATCGCCTCTGTCTTGTTCTTCGGGGCAAGCACCTTATGGAGCTTAACGTCAAGGTCTTTTATGCTGAAGTTAAGAGTAACCGTCTTCATCAGGCGGTTGAATACCGCTCTGACTTTCTTTCTGTCGTCTCCTGCTAGTGCCATAGTTTGCTCCTTTGTTTGAGTGCAGGCGGGCAACCTGCTGGGGAATATCCCCGCTTCCTCCTACGCGCTCGCGTAGGCCATACCACAATTACGTCAACCAAGTCTGTCTCTTCTCTACTGTCATCGAATTGAAGGGTATCAGACGTTTCAATACAGACTGCCCGCCCATCGGTTTACTCTTTAGCGACTCAAGCTGTGTCGCCACTTGTCGGGGATCAGGCTCTTGATGACAATCTCAAAAATCATTTTGACGTAGATTAAGTTCGCCACTATGCCGAACAGCCACGCCGTCCAGGTATGCCATTCCTTGTAGATGCCGGATACAAACACGGCAACTACAAAGAGAATCGCCGTTAACCCGTATGAGATGATACGCTTTACGTTCTTCGAGGGGTCTACTTGCTTAAAGATAAGCAAGAGAACCCAAGGAATCAGGAACCCGCCTATCGCTATGATCTGGATAAAAACGGGATTCTGTAGTATGTCTTGCATAGTTTACTCCTTTGCCCTTGCGGGCGGTAGGTTACGGATAGGCCTCGATGCACCCTTAGCTATCAAGCTTTCCCTCGTTTGTCGCCCGTCGCCCGAGCTACCGACCGCAAAAGCGTCGCGTCGGCGTCGTCGGGTTTCGATACGGCCTGACTCCTCACACACAGCGGGGTTGATACCCGTCCGATAGTGTGTTACGCCGTGCGGTGGCCTATTTAATTCAATCACTTGACCTCCTTCTCCTCGGCAGCCTCCTTGGGGTTGTAGGGGTCGTGAATAGAATCAAGCATGAAATCTATACCCGCTATATATCCAGCCCGAAACACGGAATCACCACGACATTTACCTTTACTTGCTTCCGCTAGACTCTTTTCCTCCTCTCCGGTCGCTATCACCGCTTCGCGGGTGTTGAGTAAATCCTCGATTATCCTTAGTTCACACACATTGTGTGCCGTCGCTACCAATGCCCGGCTTATCTTCGCCGCTTCTTCATCGCTTACTAGCATCTTAGCCTCCTATGGTAGTTGTTGTTCGGTCAACCATTGTGATTCTCGCCTGTAATGTTCTTCATCAGCCCACTTTCGGAATCGCCTACTAAGTTCATCGCGGATAGCCTTGCGTTTCTCCGGTGGACGATAATGACGGCGCGTTACAATACGACAGCACTCAAGAAACGCCTTACCTAAATCCTCTATCCTCATTCCATCAAAGACCTCCTCTTGAATCCTGTCTACTATGCCGTTTACTTTCATATCATCCTCCTACAGTGTTGAAGCGTTGGTTTATAAATCGGCGAGGATAAACTGTGCGCGGCAAGTTCCGCAGATCGGCCATGACACGCCTGCCAAAACCCTTGTCATGGTAACTGCGGTGACATAGAACGCATAAGGGCACGGCACACATCCAATACACCGCGTGATCTCGCCCTGAGTTACCTACCGGCGGCATGTGGTGAGCTTCAGAAGGTCACTTGCCACACACCGCGCAGGGCTGTTCTCTGAGCCACTGCTGATAATCCTCGTCACTGAACTCCCGTGTTTCGCGTCCTCGTTTCGCTATGTATGTATGTTTAGTCTTCTGCTTTACTTGCATCTCCGGCCTCCTTGCAGATGACGCGGATTTGGGATTGCTGTATTAAAGTTAGATTTTGCCACCCGCCACAATCATCGAGTAAAGTATTGATAGCATCTATTTTATCTTGGCTCATATATCCCATTGGAAACGCCTGGCACTTTAATACCTCGCGCACCCTCTCCGCCAAATCTTCTCGACCTTTAGGAACTTGCGGGATATTATTCTGCTTCACGCACGGCATCGGCGGCCTCCTTGCTACATCTAGAAATCTTTACTACGTGAATCAGTTTACGATCC
>JABUBL010000541.1_pt1 | contig 11537 bp, 12 predicted proteins | sample 7240371 | NCBI WGS metagenome assembly JABUBL01 (sample SAMN07256343, study PRJNA390944) | subsurface metagenome | isolation source: Methane hydrate marine sediment | place: Pacific Ocean: Eastern North Pacific, ODP site 1244 | collected 2002
CGTCAATCTGGGCACCAAAATTAGCCACGCCCCTCTAGTCATCGGGCTTGGTCCCGGCTTCAGCATCGGCAAAGATGCCCATATGATAATAGAAACTAACAACACTGAGAATTTAGGCAAGGTCATCCTTAGCGGGGAAGCCGAGCCAGATACAAGGATTCCGCTGAGTATCGGTGGTCTTACTGAAGAAAGGGTGCTCCACTCTCCCGCAAAGGGGCTCCTTCACTCCGCTAAGGAAATAGGCGACCTTGTTGCTGCTGGTGATACGGTTGCCTGGGTGGGCAACCAGCCGGTCAAAGCCCAGATTGACGGTGTTCTTCGGGCTCTATTGAGGGATGGGGTGGAGGTAGATAAACAAACCAAGCTCGGCGAGATAGACCCCTCCGGGGATAAGCAGGTTTGTTATACCATTAGACCCAGGATGAGAGCTATTGCTGGTGGCGTGCTGGAAGCAATACTGATGCGCTTTAATACTTAAAGGGGAGTATAGATGCTGGATATCTACCAGGAAATAGTCAAGCTTACCGCCGAGGGAGAAGAGGCAGCACTGGTCACTGTAGTCTCAACCAGCGGCTCCACTCCCAGGGAAGAAGGCTCAAAAATGCTGGTTAGGGCTGACGGCAGTATTCTTGGCTCAATAGGCGGCGGCAGTCTAGAGGCTCGCGTCTGTGACGAGGCGCTAGAGGTAATAAGAAAGGGCAAGCCAAAGCGACTCCATTTTCACTTGAAAGAAGGAGAGGAACCGGGGATGATTTGCGGTGGGGATTTAGAGGTCTTTATTGAACCCATTCTGTCATCGCCCACTTTGTATATCTTTGGTGGTGGTCATATCTCGTTGCCACTAGCTAAAATTGGTAAGTTGCTAGGCTTCAAAATAGCAGTAATTGACGACCGGGCTGAGTTTGCCAACCCTCAGAGGTTCCCCGAGGCAGAACTAACTCTGGCTGAGGACTTCAATAAAGCATTCCCTGAGCTAAAGATAGATAAATCAAGCTACATAGCGATTGTCACCCGCGGCCATCAGCATGACGAGTTAGTATTAGAATGGGCTTTAGGGACACAAGCTAAATATATTGGTATGATAGGCAGCAGAATCAAAAATAGGGCTATATTCTCTCATTTGCTGGCTAAAGGAATTTCGCAGGAGCTGCTGGATAAAGTCCACGCCCCTATTGGGCTGGAAATATATGCTCAAACCCCGGAAGAGATAGCCGTTAGCATCCTGGCTGAGGTAATAAAGGTTAGAAGGTCTCCCGCTCCTACATGAGATCCTTTTCGCTGGCTTCAATAGCCCGCTGTAGTTCGGCGCTGAGCAGCGATGGTAACCCCTCAATATCTACCCTGATAAAGCCCCTGACTATGGTAGCTGTCGCCTCAGTCCGGGTTAGTCCCCGAGCCATCAGGTACTCTATTTCTTCCTCGGCTATCTTGCCGACAGCGGCTTCGTGGGATAGGTCAATACCAGCCAGATTACCTTTAAGCTCAGGTATGGCGTGAATTATGCCTTCCCCGTGTAAGATCAGCCCACGACATTCAAGATGACCCTTTACATCGGGAGCATTGCCTTCTATGTAACCCCGGGCGATAATTTTACCCCCGGTAGTTATTGCCCGCGATATGATTTCTGTCTTTGCCCCCTTAGCATTAAGGAGCACCCGGGAACCAACGTCCAGTGATGAGCCCTGGGCTGCCACCAGAATACTGTTGTACCTGACAACAGCGTTTTCACCCACACACCTGGCGGCAGGATACATTTGCAGTGAGCGAACCGGCTTCATGAGTACATAGTTACTGAGAAATAGTCCATCCTCTTCTATGATGGCTGTAGTGCGGGGGCGAACCGCTATCTCCGGGTTCCAGTTGTGTATCATGGTGAAGGTAACCTTAGCCCCTCTCTTTATATAGAACTCAGAAACCCCCAAGTGCAGTCCTGGCTCCTCTCTGGAGGCGGTGGTGCACCCGGTAATAATATGGAGTTCAGAGCCTTCTTCGGCAATGATGATATTGTGCACATTTTGAGCTAGTTGTGCTTTTGCCAGATAGAGACACGCCTGTACTGGTAAAACAGTTTTATAGCCGGGCAGAGCTCTGATGAAATAGCCATTGCTCTGGTTAAGCTCTATGTTGGCGGTGTATTTATCCGTATCTACGGCTACTGCCTGCCACCAGTAGTCTGACAGCCAGTCATACTTTTCCAGAGCCTGGCTGACCGGCATTACTTCTATACCCTCTTGCCGGCTTGAGCTGTGGACTAGTGCGTTATCCATCTGGACAAAGGTTCCTGACCTCTGGCTCACGTCATCCAAAATGACCCCTGCCCCCAGCATCTGCTCTTTGGCTTTGGCAGGAAGCTTTGACGGGTCAGCCTGGTATGGTTGTTCCTCAGCCGAGCTAACATAAGTACTTAGGTCTATATCCTCACCAATGGCTGCTGGTTTGGCTGATGCTGCTTTAGCTTTATCTCTATATGCCTTGGAAGATTTTATCTCACGCATTTGGCGCACTCCGCATAGCCCTTTTCCTTAATGGTTGCCAGCATCTCATGGGGGTCGCCCTCACAGACTATCCTGCCATCAAGCATAACGTAGCCGGTGCGGGCATTAACATGGTCCAGAATATGACCGGTATGGGTGATGATAAGACCGGTGCACTTTCGTAACCGTATTGGGCACTCTTTTTCCAGCAGCTCATTTATTAGTTCACCTATCAGGACTATATTTACCAGGTCAACACCAGACTCGGGCTCATCTAACAAAGCCAACTCTGGTCTTTGAGCTAGTAACTGCATCATCTCAGAGCGCTTTATCTCCCCTCCGGAAAAACGATAGTTTATCTCTCTATTCAGAAAGTCAGCTAGGTCAGCTTTCTCGGCCAGCTGACCAATACTTTCCTCACTCTCTCGTCCTTTGAGACAGGCGGTAATCATATCGCGTGTCTTTACTCCCCGAACCACCGGGGGACGCTGGAAGGATATACCAATGCCTAAGCGGGCTCTTTCATCTATAGGTAATCCGGTTATGTCTTTGCCTTTGAAAATGATGTTGCCCTTAGTTACCTGGTACCTAGGGAAACCCATTATCGCCATAAGTAATGTGGTCTTGCCACTGCCATTAGGACCGAAGAGAACGTGTGTCTCACCGATTCCAATATTCAAATTTACATCTTGCAGGATTTCCCTATCCTCTACGGCTACGGTTAGTTGCTTAATCTCTAGCATATTTCTCCCCCCTAAAAAATTTCTAGTGGTTATTCCTCTTCTTTGCCCCAGTTCTGCATCATTTCCTTTAGTCGCTGAGCAAGCTTGGGGCTGGCACGCAAGCGTTCAATGAAGATGGGGCAGCCTTCCAGCAGTGAGTTCTGGGCGGCAGCTGCCATGCTGGATAGAAGGCTTTGCATGCCAAGGTCGGCCTGTGGTGAAATATTTGCCCCTGGGGTCGATTCTAGCTGTCGACGGATGTCCTCAGCAGTGAACTTCATCGGTACCACGCAGGATTTATACCACGGGCACTCCTTGCACTGGACTACGGCATAGGCTTCATTTAAAACATCACCCATATCTAGCCTCCCTAGACTTGTGATTTAGTAGTTTGCAATCACAGTCCAAATTAACTACGGAATAATTTTATTCAGGCTCTTTTCTATTTGCGCCTTATTCTGGAAGGCACCAACTCTCCTTGCCTGAATTATGCCATCTTTGTCAACGGAAAAGGTAGTAGGGATGCCCCCGATATTGTATTGGTCAGCTACCTTCCCCTGCATGTCAAGTAGCACCGGGAAGGAAAGGTCATGATTTTCCATAAACATCTCTACTTCGGAGGAGCTCTCACCTATGTTAATTGCCAGCACTACAAGTCCTTGCCCTGACCATTCCTCAAATACCTCTTGTATATAGGGCATTTCATAGACGCAAGGGCCGCACCAGCTTGCCCAGAAGTTAATTAGCACCGGTTTACCCTGGAAGTCGCTGAGGGAGACAGATTGCCCGCCAAGATTAGGCAGCTGAAAGTTTGGTGCCGGCTCACCTACCTGTGGGCCTGGGGCAGGACCCTCCGGGCTACAGCCTGCGGAGCCACCGGCTATTATCAATCCCAAGGCCAGTATTATTACTAGTATTACCTTTAGCATTTTATTCGCAGTCAATCCCCCTTCACAATTTTACCCGTGAATCAATTCTAAAACAAGACCAGCCTATCGGTCAGCACAAGTATGCCTACGGCTATGAGCAGCAGGCCACTGATGATGTAGATGGAAGTGGAGTGGCGGCGGATACGCTTTAATAGGGGGGCAATAGAATCAAAAGCTAGACCCATAATAAGGAAAGGAAGTCCAAGCCCGAGAGAAAAAGTGCCCAAAAGGTAGGCACCTCGTAAGGGTGTTGCTGAACTTAAGGCAAGGGCTAGGCTGCCTCCAATAAGACCGGCAATGCAGGGAATCCAGGCAAGGGAAAAAATGACCCCGATAAGGAAAGAGCGCAGGTAACCGGTAGTAGCTCCCAGAGAAGGCTTTAGCCGCCTTTCATAATTTAGCCAGGGGAATTTTAGGGTGGCCAACAAAAATAGGCCAAAGACTATCAGCAGACTGCCAGCTATTCTACTAATGAGAAGATGAGAAGTGAGGGCAAATCCAACTAAGCCGACACCAGCCCCAAGGGTAACCAAAACCAGGCTAAAGCCGATTACAAAGCTAAGTGAGTGGAAGAATATGGGGATGCGGCTTTTAGCAGCCCCGGTCTCAAGTATCTCAGGACCGCACAAGCTGGCAAGATATACCGGCACTAAAGGCAGCACGCAAGGTGACAGAAAAGATAGCAGCCCAGCACCGAAGGCAACTAAAAGTGGTATATGTTCCATCATCCATCCTTATGAACACACTTAATGTTAATCAATTTGACCTGAAATATCAAGTTGAGCAGCGTCGCCGATACCTTGCCCGTTGAGTATTACAGGTAGGTTACTTTAGGGCTAAAAATATTCTATAATATACCCGGTAAGGAGTGAAACAGGGTCTAATAATACTGAAGATAACATAAGGCATGGTAGAACAGGGGGTATAACAGTGGCAAAGGTTCAAGGACTTGACCGGCTATTTAGCCCATCCTCGTTAGCTATAATAGGTGCTTCAAAATATGACCAGAAGGGTGGCGGGTTCCTGTTAAGGCGTCTTATGAATAGCGGTTTCACGGGCAAGCTGTATCCGGTTAACCCTAAAGAATCAGAGATTATGGGGCTTAAGAGTTACCCAAATATCCTGGATATCCCGGGGGAGGTTGACCTGGCTATAGTGGCTGTTTCAGCCAAAACCGTACCTCAGGTTATAGCTGAGTGCTGTCAGAAGGGTGTGAAATTTGCCGTAATTCACAGTCTTGGCTTTTCTGAACTGGGCGCTCAAGGGAGAGAGCTGGAGAATGAGGTGCTACGCCTCTCTCGGCAAAGCAATATTCGCCTAGTTGGTCCCAACTGTATGGGGTTATATTGCCCCAAGGCTGATTTCAATAGCGTTGTTACCGATACTGGTTTAAAAGAGGCTGGTTCAGTTGCTTATGTAGGTCAAAGCGGTTGGGTAACAGAAAATTTTATTATGATGGGTTATGAGCGCGGGCTACGCTTCAGCAAGGTGGCCCACATTGGCAATCAAATTGACCTGACCATTGAAGACTTTCTGGAATACTTTGCTGCTGATGCAGAGACCAAGGTCATCGCCTGCTATATTGAGGGGATAAAACGGGGGAGGGAGTTTCTCCAATTGGCGAAGCACATTTCTAGGAGGAAGCCAGTAATAGTGTGGAAGGCAGGTAGAACAGAAGCCGGGGTTAGAGCTGCTGCCTCGCATACCGGTGCTCTGGCTGGCAATGGCGCTGTTTTTGATGCTGCCCTCAGGCAGAGCGGGATAGTCAGTGCTCAGAATCTGGAGGAGCTTATAGACCTCGCTGTAGGTTTCACCTGCCCGGTCATGCCCGGTGGTAACCGACTTGGTGTGCTGGTGGAATCGGGTGGTGGCGCCGTCGGCAGTGCCGATATCTATGAAGGACTGGGGCTGGAGATGCCTGCCTTATCTCGGGAAACCCAGAAAGAGTTAGCCGATGTTCTTCAGGATATAATACCTGCTTTCCCCAGCTTGCAAAACCCGGTGGATATGGTTTGGATTCCTCTCGAACACTCAGCTCGAGTCTTTCTCCAGTGCTTAAGGATTATATTGAAAGATGTCGATGCAGCTCTGCTCGTAGACTATACGCCATTGGATAAGTATTATTCAGCAAAACTGGCAGCTTTGAGGGACGAACTGAGAAAGCCTATCATTATTATTCCCGGTCATGTAATTGGGCAGAAGCAAGGGATGAGCCTGATGGTTAGAAATGGAATCCCTACCTTTACCATTCCGGAAAGAGCGCTTAAGGTCTTATCGGCAATGGTACGTTACTCAAACTACCTGCGTCAAGGCTGATGGCAAGAAATGGTGCTCTTTGATGACGCCCCTGAGATGGGGCAAGTAGAGGCAGTTATCAATGGCTGGCAGCGACCTGAGCTACCGGATAGACTGAAACACCTTGCTCAGACCTCCGGTGAGGGCAGCGTGATGAAGCTAGCTCGCTTAGTTGGGAAAAACCTGGCTCAGATACAGAGCAATCGTTATAAGATGCAGCTTGAAGTCATTAGTTGGCTCTATGATTTTATCAGGGCAAGTGTAAAGAGGGGGAGGGTCTTTGATTTGGGTGAGGTCTTGCTGCAAGGTAGTGCCGATTGCTTAGGCTATGCTAAGTTATTCACGCTGCTGGGTCGGCTATTTGGTCTTGACGTGGGGGTTATAGAGGTGGTTATTGACAACAGAGGAAGGTATGTGCCTCATACTGCTGTCTTGGTGAGACTTGAGAACCATCGGTTGCGCTTTGTTGATTTATGGTATGGTTCAAAAAATATCAGGCATAAGAGGCTAGGGTTGCAGGTGAAGCAAGACGGAGCCTGGAGGATTGAAGATTTAGAAGTGAGAAAGTTAGGCAGTCGGGAAGAAGTGCGCTACCTGCCTGACCTCTGTGTAGATGCCATAACCCTCTATATTCGTGGTAATCAGCACCTAGAGAGGCGAGAATTTACTACTGCTATTGAGTGCTATTCTAAGGCAATACGTCTTTATCCCGGTAATGCCAGGTTTTTTTATAATAGAGCCATCGCCTATGAGAATGTAGGTGAACATGAGACGGCGAATGCTGACTATGCACAGGCATTGGGTAGTGATGCTGCCATAATACGCATCTTAGCCACGGAACATGATGAGGTTATTTCCCTGCTTGACCTTGATGCTAGAGGGATAGATAGTCCGGCTCAGGATATTTATTTGCTTTATAACGGATTTGCTACCGGCAGGGAAGTTCCACCGGCTGGTGTAGCCAAGAAATTTGGCTTATCTGAGGCAGGGGTCAGGGATATCCTGTCCTCGGTGAAGGCTAAGCTAGGTATTAGTTGGGAATAACCGGCGCAGTTACTATAGTCTAGTCCTCGACCTTAGTCTCTTTCTCCAGCAGTTCAGCCAGGGTGTCATAACCCTTGTCGCCAAAGCTCGTTGCCTGCATGATAAGTAATTTTGAAAAAGAAAGCCCCTTTGAATTAATCCAATCCTTGTGCACTCTATCAGTTTGTCCCATCATATGCCGAGCTAAATCCTTAGCACCATCTGAGACTTTATGACAAACAGGACAGTGATAACTCATTTGCACCCTCCCATACAGTTTATACTAGTCTTGTCCTCGTTCAAGTCAAGGTCACTGGGCAATGGTTTTTATTTTTCCGCTTTCTCCTTTTCCTTCAACGCCTTAAGAATCCTCTCTGGGGTTAGGGGAGCATCTTTCATTCTTATCCCAACAGCATTGTAGATAGCATTACCTAGGGCACCGGCGGTAGGACAGGTGAGTCCTTCACCGGCTTCCTTAGCTCCAAATGGTCCCTCAGGCTCGTAAGTATTAATCCCTAGAACCTCTGTATCTGGCATATCAATATATCTAAGGAGTTTGTAGTCGGCCAGAGAGGGATTAAGCACCTTGCCTTCATCGGTTGGCATATCTTCGGTAAAACCATAACCGGCTGCCATCATAATTGACCCCTCTAACTGCCCTCGAAGACCTAAGGGGTTTATTACCTGACCACAATCATGAACTGTAACTACCTTTACTATCTTCGCCTTGCCGGTTTCTCTATCTACTTCCACTTCCGCTGATTGAACTCCAAAACTGTAGGCGGGTGATATCATACCCTTTTCATGAGGGGTATAGTGTCCCCTGCCGATAATGACCTCTCCGTCTTTACCTCTTATGGCATCTTTGACCACATCATAGTAGGAGACTCCTCTTTCGGGGCGTATCTTATTAAAGATACGCCTATCTTTAGCGTCTAGGTTGTAAACGATATTGGGGGTTAATTTAGCTGCGGCAAACTCAAAAAGCTGCCTTTTAGCATCTGCCGCCGCCATTTTGACGGCGTTCCCCATCATCAGGGTCGTTCTACTGCCCCAGGCACCAAGGTCGGAAGGAGCAATTCCGGTATCACCAGAATGTACTCTGATGTCCTCAAGGTGCACGCCTAGCTCCTCGGCGCAAATCATAGCCAGTGTCGTATTGGAGCCTTGCCCAAGCTCTGCTGCCTGGGTATAGAGGTCAACCATGCCATCAACACTTATTCTTATCATAGCCGATGAAAAGGCATAGGGGGTATCAATCCAGTTGAAGATGCCACCGGACATATAGCCGTAGGCGGCTATACCTATACCCCGGTCTTTGGGCAGTTTACCCCGTTTCTTAATGCTTTTCTCAATCTCATCAAGACATTCTAGAAGACCACAACTCTCAATAGTAGCCTGCCCGGGAACAACATAGTGAGGCGTCATGGCATTTCTCCGCCTAATCTCTATCGGGTCAATGCCCAGGTCATGGGCTACCATATCCAGTGATTGTTCGCCGGTAAATACTGCCTGGGGACCTCCGAATCCCCGCATTGAGGCGGCGATTGACTTATTAGTGTAAACCCGGTAGCCATCGAATCTATAATTAGGTATCTTGTAGGGGAAGGCGGAGAAGAAACCGGTAAGATAGAGTGTGGTAGCGCCCAGACCATGATAGGCTCCGCCATCAGTAATAACCTTGACCTCTTTGGCAACTATGGTGCCATCCTTTTTAGCCCCCATTTTCACATTATAATACATGGGGGTTCGGCGCCAGGTGCAGGTAAATTCCTCTTCCCTGGAGTAAACCAGTTTTACCGGTCTCCCTGTCTTTATGGAGAGGCGAGCGGCTACGTAATCATTGGTATAAATCCCAATCTTGCCACCAAAGCCTCCTCCAACATGGGGCTTTATTATCCTTATGTTGCCCTCTCTCATCTCCAGAGTATCAGCCAGCATTAGTTGAACATAGTACGGAGTTTGGGTGGAAGTCCATACTGTTAACCTGCCAGAGGAGTTATCAAAGCTGGCTAATGTATTGTGAACCTCCAGAGGGGTATGGGATTGCGGTGGGACGGTGTATCGGTCTTCTCGGATATAGTCGGCATTCTTAAACGCCTCATCCACATCACCCCACTCGATGTGACGGGTTACACTGATGTTATTTTCAACGCTATCGTGAACTAGGGGCGCATCATCCTGCATAGCTTCTAGAGGGTCAAATACGGCGGGTAGCGGTTCATACTCGACCTCAATCAAATCCAGAGCTTCTTCAGCGATATACTCGTCAGTGGCAGCTACTGCCGCTACCGGGTCTCCTATATAGCGAACCTTATCAATGGCAAGAGGTTGTTCATCCTTAAGCTCGGGGAAGCGTCGCCACACGCCGAAATTGATTCCCAGGGTATCCTTTCCGGTGATGACCCCCTTTACTCCGGGTAATTTTTCGGCTTGGCTGGTGTCAATATTAAGAATCTTAGCGTGGGGGTAGAGGCTCCTTAAAATTTTGGCATAAAGCATCCCGGGCAGAGTCATATCAAAAGCATACTGCGCTCTCCCGGTAACCTTTTCTGGACCATCTACATTTCTGGTTGGTTTACCTATTATTGAATATTCTGTCATTTCGCTTCCTCCGGTAACTTTTGGGCAGTGGCTAATATGGCTTCAACAATCATATTATAGCCGGTGCAGCGACAGAGGTTGCCATTCATAGCCATCTCGACTTCCTCTCTGGTTGGATTAGGATTCTCATCCAGCAGCGCCTTAGCCGACATGAGCTGTCCAGGGGTGCAGAATCCACATTGGAAAGCCCAATGGTCTATGAAGGATTCTTGAAGTGGGTGCAAATTGGGTCCGTCGGCTAAACCCTCAACGGTTACCACATTCCCTCCGTTGGTCTGTAGTGCCAGTACCGAGCAGGACTTGACTGCCTTTCCGTCAAGCAGGACAGTGCAGGCACCACAGGAGCTACTATCACAACTCCGCTTGGTTCCGGTCAGCCCCAACTCATCTCTTAACACTTCCACCAGGAGGGTCCTAGGTTTCACCCACAGCTCATAAGGCTCTCCGTTTACGGTCAACTTTAGCTCTTTTTTCATAATTACTACCTCCTAGCCCTGTCTAAGGCTTCTCTGGCTACTCGCTTTACCAGGACTCTCACCAGCTCTCTCTTATATTCCTCTGATGCTAGGACATCAGTTATAGGTTCAGTTTCCTCTGAGGCTATTTGACCTGCCTTCACCAACAGGGCATCGCTAATCTCCTTCCCCACCAGCACCTTTTCCGCTTCCTTAGCCCTCATCGGGACCGCGGATACTGCACCAAGCACTATCCTGGCATCACTACAGGTCTCATTCTTCGGGTTGAGGGTAATCGACACTGCGGTTGATACGATTCCCATATCATTCTCTATTATGTTGAACTTGGAGTAAGCAGCGCCGGTGCGAGGTGGTGGATTTGGCACCTGAATCTCGGTAAGTAGCTCACCATGGTGGAGAACTGTCTCAAAGTAATCGGTGGAGAAGTCTTCAACGGCTACCGTCCTTTCCCCACTTAGGCTGGCTAACTTTAGATTCCCGTTTAAGGCAATTAACACTGGGGCTGGGTCTCCGGCTGGGTCGGCATGGCAAAGGTTGCCACCTATAGTACCCCAGTTACGGGTCTGGACTGAGGCTAGCTTTAGCTCCATCTCGCTAAGGACGGCAAAACCATTCCGGATGACCGGGGATTTTTCTATAGCCCGATGCGGTGTCAGGGCACCGATTCTTAGCCCTTCATTTTTGTCGAGGTTGATGAAATCTAGAGCGGATATGCCCTTAATATCAATCAGATACTTGGGGGAGACCAAGCCCTGTCTCATTAAGACGAGCAGAGACTGACCACCAGCAATCACCTTGCTTTCCTCGTTATACTGAGAAAGCAAGGTGAGAGCCTCCTCGACTGTTTTGGGGGCAAAGTATTCAAAATCCCTTATCATTTTATTGCACTCCCTTCCTTTAGAATCCTTACTATGCTCTTCATGATGAAAGACCTATAGCAATGGCAGCTTATGAACTTCTACTTCTTGACGGCCATCGTAGGTCTTGCTCGATAGAACATCTGTCAGGTGCTTC
>JABUBL010000542.1_pt1 | contig 11526 bp, 9 predicted proteins | sample 7240371 | NCBI WGS metagenome assembly JABUBL01 (sample SAMN07256343, study PRJNA390944) | subsurface metagenome | isolation source: Methane hydrate marine sediment | place: Pacific Ocean: Eastern North Pacific, ODP site 1244 | collected 2002
TTGAGCCGTCTTCGTCCATTATCCATATCTGGCTGTTACGGGTGAAGGCGATCTTCTCCCCTGTCCAGTCGATGTCAGCGTCGTGGAACCCCGAATCGTAGAGCAGCCCCCGTTTGGAGCCATCAGCGTCCATGACGTAGATGTCCAACGTCTCACCGGGCCAGGAGAGGAAGAGGATCCTATCGCCATCCCGGGACCACAGCGGGTAGGTGTCAAGGTACCCGTTCTCAGTGAGCCTGATGAACCCCTCCCCGTCCACCCCGAGGGTACAGATCTCCTCATGCTCGTACTCGTTCCCCCCGAAACCCTGGGAGAAGACGAATGTATCCCCCTCCCCGTTGAGGTGCACACCCAGCAGCTTCTCGGACGAGATATACACTGTAGCTATCTCTCCCGTCTCCAGGTTCATCTCATAGACACCCCACTGGAGCAGATAGGGGATCGAGCTGACCTCGTCTCCAGCAAGGCAGGCCGCAAATGGTAGCAGCAGGAGTGATGCCAGGATGAAAACACAGAGCGATCGGGATGGTCTCAACTGGAATCTCAGCTCGTTCTCAATCACCCCGTCTGTGGTTATTAATTATTGGAGGTTGCAGGTGACCCCACACAGTTTCCCGATGCATAGGCGGAGCGGAACGGCTAGAAGTAGCCTTTCATCAGCTCGTCGACCCAGCCCGGTGTCCTAGCCTCGACCCTGCAATCGTAGACCGGGAAGTATGGCTTTACGTCCAGGACGGGCGTACCGTCGATAGCGTCTAGGCCCCTGACCGTAATGATGTTCCCTCGGACAACGAGGAGCTCCACTGCCGTGACGCCGATGGGGTTGGGTCTGTGCTTGGCCCTCTGGGCGAAGATTCCGATAAGGGGCATGTCCTGGCGCCCCTGGGGCCGTCGCTGGAGGTGAGCCCCTTCCTCGAAGGTGGACTTGTGCATGTAGAAAACGACGAGGATGTGGGAGAACTCGTTGAGCCCCGCCAAGCCGGAGGCGTACCTCTCCTCGAGGTGTATCTCAGATATGACGCCTCCCCAGTCCTCGTCCACGCCCTCCTTTACGGGTGATTTCACCGTGCCTATGGATTCGATGTTCAGTGTCATGTCTCACTGAATTTACTGCGCCACGATATAAATCAAATTTGAGTACTAAGATCATCCCTCAGCTCTTGTGTTGATTTCCACATTAGGTGTCCTGGCATATGTAACAGTCATCATGATACGGTTGGGGAGCTTGGGAACACCCCTCCAAGTAAAGCTGCTTTCACCTCTTTCAGTAATAACTCGTATTTTTCCTCGCTACTGTGCAGGCGCGCTCAGTATGGTTGGGAAACTCCATTACTTTATTTAAGGGAATTACCTTGAGACAAGATGTTGAGAGATGGAATCGCTCAAGTTTGAAGTCAAGGTCGTGGCACCTCTCGGAGACGTCTGGGAAGCATGGCTAGATACTGATACCATCAAGAAGTGGTTCTCTCCAGAAGCCCACATCGACCCCCGATTAGAGGGTGCCTATGAACTCTTCTTCGACCCCAAGAACCATGACCACATGAGCACCAAAGGATGCACCATAACTCAGTTTAAGCCCAAGGAACTCCTAGGGTTCAGCTGGAAGGGTTCCGACCAGTACGCAGAACTGATGAACGAACCCACACCGTCGACACAAGTTAAAGTGGAGTTCCAGGAAGAGAACGGGGAAACGAGGCTGTCATTAGAGCATACGGGCTGGGGGGAAGGAGAGCAATGGGCTGAGGCCAGGGAATGGCACAGGAGAGCATGGGAAGACGTATTAGCTCAACTGAAGTCCTTCATGTCCGGAAAATGAAGCGATGAGTAAATAAGGCTCAAACAACGTCTCAGGAATTGAGGTAAATCAAATTGAACAGGATACGCCTTGGAGGCACGAGGCTTGAGGTCTCAAGGCTCTGCTTCGGCACCGAGCCGTTCGCTATCAAGAAAGGCCCGGACGGAGCGAAGAGCCAGGGGGACCTCACCCCCGAAGAAGGCGGAGGTGTCCTGAGGGACGCTTTGGCCCTGGGAGTCAATTTCTGGGACACATCGGACGACTACGGTACTCACCCCCATGTTCGCGTGGGCCTCAGCCTCGTGGACAGGAGAGACATCGTGATAACCGACAAGTCCAACGCCCTGACCTATCAGGAGGGTAAAGAAGCAATAACACGGTCCATGGCCTCCCTCGATACCGACTACGTCGACCTCATGCTCCTCCACAACGTCCCCCCACGGACTGTAAGGAGACGGGACAGCACAGGCCGCCCCTACGTGTCGGGGAGCCTGAAGGACAGGATGGGCGCCTTGAAGGCGTTCCACGAGGCGAGGGAGACCGGCGAGGTCAGGGCGACAGGCCTCTCCACCCACAGCACAGCTGTCCTCAGGGAGGCCCTCGACGTGCCCGAAGTCGAGGTCGTCTGCACCACACTGAACATGGCCGGAGCCCTCATCGACGACGGAACACTAGACGAGCACCTCGAGGCCATCAGAGCCCTCAAGGGAGCCGGGAAGGGGATCTACGTCATCAAGCTCCTGTACGGCGGGCGTCTCAGGGAGGAGGGAGACACCGCGATCAAATACGCCCTCCAGTTCCACGAGTATGTGGACGCCTGGAACATCGGCATGTACGACACATCTGAGGTAGAGCACAACCTCACCCTCCTCGAGGAGGCCCTCGGGAGCTAACCATACGTGCACGCCCAGTGACCCCCTCCCAACATCCGAGGCGACACTCTGAAGGAGAGACTGCCACCTTAAACGGAGCAAGGCACAATTCACACCCGATCCCTACTCCCTCCCACATTGAACATAACCCAAAATCCCTTTTGACCACCCACCGGGGCGAGACCCAGCCCAAGCACATAAAATAGTATGAACCCCCAACAATACCCGAGGCACATGATCAAGGACATCAGACGGGTCGCCTGCGTAGGCTCAGGCCTCATAGGACAGGGCTGGGCAGCCCTCTTCGCACTCAACGGATACGAGGTCGTCATGCAGGACATCACCGAAGACATCCTTGCACAGGCCACCAAACGAGTGAGAAACCATATCGAATCACTGGTCGAAGCAGGATTGGGCAACGACGCAGAGCGCGCGATATCAAGGATCGAAACCACAACCGAGCTCACAGAAGCCCTGAAGAAAACAGACTTTGTCCAGGAATCAGTCTACGAGAGCTACGAGATAAAGAAGTCATTGTACGGTGAGATGGATGAACTCGCCCCAGAAGACGTTATCTTCGCCAGCAGCACCTCCGGGCTCCTCATGACCGAGATCCAGAAAACCATGAACTCCCACCCCGAGAGGAGCATAGTGGCCCACCCCTGGAACCCAGCGCACCTGGTACCCCTGGTCGAACTATGCCCGGGGGAGCAGACCTCGAAAAGGACAGTAGAACGAACCCACGCGCTCATGGAGGACATCGGCAAGGTCCCCGTCGTCCTCAAGAAAGAGGCCCAGGGATTCATAGCCAACAGGCTCTCCGCCGCCCTCTGGAGGGAGGCCCTGGACCTGGTGGACAGAGGCGTCGCCTCAGTAGAGGACGTCGATAAAGCTGTCAGAGCAGGACCCGGCATGAGATGGGCCATCATGGGACCATACCTCACATATCACCTCGGAGGCGGCAAAGGAGGCATCGAGTACCTGATGCGGCACATCGGCGTCAAAAAGGCCGCCTGGCTAGAGACCATGGCCAAATGGACGGTGACCCCGGAGTCCGCGATAGAGAAGGCGATCAATGGCGTGGACGATATGGTGGGAAGGAAAACGCAGGAGGAGCTGGAGAGCTGGAGGGATGGACGACTCATCTCACTGTACAAGCTGCTATGGGACCAGAAAGATTAGACATCTACCACTTTCGCACATAGCAGGCGATTTACGAGAAAAATATGCGTAATGAGACAACTCGGCATCATGCGCGTGCAACCCGAGCCCTTCTACTCTTACAATCACATGGGACCCATAACTGTGAAATAACTGTGAGAATTAAATAATATATGACCTACATAACATCGTGTACACGTGACGAGCGGGGAGAGGTTTAAAAATGTGTAAGAAAAAAGTTGTCAGCCTGATACTAGTGTATTTAGTAGCTGGTTCCTTCTTAACACCGAGCGTATTTGGGGTCGAAGTAGTTGAGACCCTAACCTGCGACGATGTAGACACTGATACGCGTGAACCGCTGGGAACCGCTTCAGTGTTCCTCACCAATGTCAACGACTTGTTCGCCTGGGTAAGCATATCAGGCATCCAAACAGGTCAAACTCTACGCTTCATATGGAGCTCCCCGGGAGGCGTCATCTTCTCAGACAACGAAGTCACGCTCACCACAATCAACACGGACTACTGGGACAGCATATACATCAAAGGAAGCTGGCCCGAGCAGGACCCCGGCATCTGGAGCGTAGACATCTACGTTGACGATGCCCTTGAGGCCTCGATCTCCTTCGAAATAATAAACTACGACGCAATAGTCCTGCGCGAGCAGGCACGCCTCATAATCATAGAGAGCCTGAACAACTCCATAGCGACCCTATCACAGAGCTACGTCTCAATACAGGAGGATCTAATGACCCTCAGCTCAGAGATAGACACCCTCTCAGAGGACTACACCGAACTCAACGAAGACTACTCGAGCCTACAGGAATCGTACAATGAGGCCAACAGCGACCTGCAGGAGCTGATGACCGAGTACAGCACAATCCAAGACAGCTACGAGTCCCTCTCAGCCGAATACGGGTCCAACAGCGAGGAGCTATCATCCACGCAGAAAGCCCTCAACACCACCCGCACATTACTCTACGCGTCCGCCGGCCTCGCACTCGTACTCCTTGTAGTATCCGCCTACCTGATAATCCAAGGCCGGAAATCCTAAAACGGACGCCAACGCCAAATGAAAATCCGACTCTAAACAAGAACCACCACCTAGACACGAATCTCCAGACATCCAAGTCCAATCAAAACCCTGCCATGACCCCCAGAACGATGATGAAAACCCCCCCACCCCCCCTAGGAAGCCCCACGCAAAGAAACCACTAACCAGGAACCAGATAAAGGGAAAAGAGGTTACTTTCTCTGACTGTAGAGGTAGTAGGCCACTATTGCTATCAGCACCAGGGCGACTATCACGTAGGTCCACGGGAACCCGGCCTTCGCCTTCTCCACCGTGAAGCTCCCAGACAGCCCCCCGACCTCAACCGTGTGGCTCCCCACCTCATCCGACGAGACCGAGAAGCTAACCGTCGTCGAAGCCCCACCGTCCACCGTCACAGCCCTGGTGTCCACCACAGCGCCGTCCAGCTCCAGCTCGACACTCAAGCCACCGGACTCCTCGCCGACGTTGGAGACGACCACAGAGACCGTCACAGTTTCCTCAGCTTCCACGGTGGAGGGCGAGACCGTCAGGTCTGATATCTCGAACTCTGCGGGCTCGGGTGGCTCGGGAGGCGCACTCACTGAGAAGCTCCCCGACAGGCCGTCCACCGCTACAGCGTGGCTGCCGGCGGTGCTCGAAGTCACCGTGAAGCCCACGATTGTGGATGCTCCCCCATCAAGGGTCACGGTGCCGGAGTCTACCAACACCCCATCCACCTTGACCTCGATGGTGTGGCTGCCGGACTCCTCGCCCACGTTGGACACGGTCATGGAGACGCTCACGTCGTCACCTGCATCGATCTCAGACGGTGTCACGGACAGGTCTGATATCTCGAACTCTGCGGGCTCAGGTGGCTCAGGAATTTCAGGTGTCTCAACAGTGAAGCTACTAGTGAGGCCGTTGACGGCTACGGAGTACGTTGCTTCAGCCGTTTTAGACACAGTGAACGATACTGATGTGCTCGCCCCGCCTGTCAATGTTACAGTCTCTGAATCTTCCTCGACTGAATCCACCGTCAGGGTCACAGTGTAGTTGCCGGACTCCTCGCCGACGTTTGTGACCAGCACCGAGATGGAGACGTCATCTCCGGGCTCCACCTCAGACGGGGTCACCGTTAGGTCTGAGACCTGGAAGAACGCTGCCGCCAGGATAGGCGCAATGATCGTTGGGCTGCCTGTGACCTCGTCCTCGTACATGTAGGCCCACACGAAATTCTCGTCAACGTCTACACCCGTGTTCCTGCACCTGTACCAGGCACCGTCCATGTAGTAGAAGATGGCCAGGTTGGACTCGTTGAGACCTGAGACCTCAGCATCCGTATAGTATCGCTTGACGTAGATCGGCCACGTTATCGCATCGGGGTCGCTCACGGCGACGTCGACGACGGTCGGAAGCGAGCCTTCAGGTAGCGGGACATCCGGGTATGGGTTGCTTGGATATTTGACCACTGTTACTGTAACCTCGTCCGTTGTACTGAGGGTCACATCAGTATCTGCCTCCGATACTGCGTCTACCACGTAGTCCTCCTCATCCGCGTCAACTCCCTCGTCGACGCCTGCCTCGGGCTCCATTGGCAGCTCCTCGACTGTCACGATCAACGTGTCGGAGCTCGTAGCCAACCTGTCGTCTTTAACGGTGAGAGTCACTGTGTAGGTCCCTGCAGCAGAATAAGCGTGGGATACGCTGACACCTGATTTAGTGGAAGAATCTCCGAAGTCCCAGGCGTAGCTTATTATTACTCCATTTGGCTCGTTTGAGCTTGATGGGTCCCATGAGCCTGAACCATCGAAGTACACCGCACGTCCAACTAGAGCACTGCGATCTGCACCTGCCACAGCGATCGGCAGTGCATTGGGGATTATAATTGGCGAACTATAGGAGGAAGCGACCTTCACGTTCTTTGTAACCCTTACTCCGGCACCGTCATCCCGCACGTAGATCTTGTAGGAGCCATACGTCGCGTCGGCGGGAACTACGAATGTATACGTTAATCCCCCGGAGCCAGTGAAGTTATCTTGGTCTGCGAGCAGTTTTGCTGAGGGGCCGTCAACTTGGATCATCGCGACTCCGTTGGCTGTGCCTCCGGAGACTGTGATGGTCACGGTGTCTCCACGTTTATAGGTTGACCTATCAGTAGAGACACTAATTCCCGCAAAAGCGATTGGAACGGAAACGCTTAGCAGTATCAGAATTACGGAAAAAAGCGTCCAGCTACCCCGATTAATCAGTTTCATGTTAAACCGTCACCTCGAAAGTCAACTCCCATACTTCTACGGATCTAGCTACTCCACTTGGAAGCCAGTCGCTCCAAAGTACTATCCTGACTTTATAATTAGGATCTGATATGGCGTCTGAGGGTATCTGATAAAATGAACCCAACATGTCTGCTTCTAGATAATACAATCGAAAATCTGCAGGTGAAATTGTTTCAGTGTAGGATTCACACAGCATCGGGACGCCATTAGGATCGAAAATCGTGACAATTATCCTGATACTGAAGTCCGCAACCAGATTTTCGTAACTAGGTGATAACCAATATCTGTCAGCTGCCTCAATCCTCACACTGAGGTCGAAAAGATCTCCCTGATTAAATGATGTTTTTGGAGCGCCATAATTATCCAGAGTCCTAGTATTAGAGCCAAGATCTACAACTCGAGTGGCAAGGTCAATAGTTGGAGCATCCCACGCCAGTAGTGCTACGATGTATGTGTACAACGAAACCACCGTGATGATCGTGAGTAGGCTTAATGCGAACAGCTTTCGAAAATCGAGAGTGATAACTAACTCTCCGCTGTTTTCTGTCATTACGAATCAAATTATAGTGTTTCTTTAATTATATTTATGAGTTTGGGGTAAATATGTTCAATATAAAATAAAGATTAAAATCGCTTGATATACAAACTTAACTGTCACTGATCAGCGATGTTTTCGTCCTCTTTCTCAGAATCATCATCGACATCGAAGTCAAAGTCTTCTAGGGGCATGGGAGGAGGTGTTGTGGCCAATGTGTATCCTATCCAGGCTATTATCAGTAGAACCATTCCTACGGCCGCGAAGGCGGATACCTGTATTGTGAGAAAGGCCCAGGGTGACATGAAAAGCAGCCAGAAATATATGGCTATCCCGGCGATGCTGCCAACGAGGATTGCTCCACCAAGTGTGCGGTCACTACTCATCGTACTTCAGGAAGCACTAAACGGTCTTTATATTTAAAATAATGACCACATCTTTGAAGCAAGTCAGGGCATTTCCTCGATAATGGATCTAGCTGTGAGCCTAACCGCCTCAGCGCTGGAATACTTGGGCTCCCATCCGTACGACCTCAATAGAGACATGTCGAGCTGCATCAGCTTCACGTCACCCTTCCATCCGCGACCCCCGTCGACGCCCCCAGTCAGCCTGACCTCGACGTCCTCCAGCCCCATCAACTCGATTACAATCTTGGCGATATCAATGACGTTGACTCTATCTTCGGAGCCGATGTTCAGGATGTCCACATTTTCCTTGGCTTTCTCGGCTCCGGCTATCAGCCCCTCAACGCAATCGTCGACGTAGAGGTAAGATTTCGATTGAGACCCATCTCCGAGTACCTCTAACTCGTTCTTGTCTCTCCTCATCTTATCAATGAAGTCGTAGACGACCCCGTGGTTTGTTCGGGGTCCCACGACGTTCGCCATCCTGAAGACTGTGGCCTTGAAGTCGTACATGGAGGCGTAGGAGCATATCATTGCCTCCGCCGCCAGCTTCGACGCGCCGTAGCTGGATATGGGCTTCATGGGCGCGTAGGTCTCAGGGGTCGGTATCTCGCTGGGCTCACCGTACACCGTGGATGTAGATGAGAATGCGAGCGTGCTTACTCTCCCCTCCTTTCGGATGGCTTCCAGCAGGTTGTATGTGCATTCAATGTTCTGCTTGAAGTGATCTTCGGGAGTGGCCTTCCAGCTTCGGACCTCTGGGTTGGCCGCCAGATGGTATACCGTGTCACAGTCCCTGAGAGCTCTTGAAATGACATCCACATCAAGTAGATCCCCCTTAACGAACTCGAATCCCTTAGCACCCGGCCATTCCGAGATATTGGAGAGGCTGCCCGCACTCAGGTTGTCCAGGACTCGCACCTCCTCCCCCCGGGACATGAGATGATCTACTAGGTGACTTCCGATGAAGCCCGCGCCTCCCGTGATTAATGTCGTCATCTGGTTCCTCCATTTAATCTCAATATGCATGTAAAAAATAATTGGGGTCCATCGTGATCGTATTCTACTGAAAACGGGTAAACCTTACTACCGTGTTTCTTCTTTTCAGCGAGTTAGGTTCTAGAACTTGATTAATGCTATAAAAAAAGGGGGGTAGTTTTTACGGGTCTGGATGTATCTGTGCGCACCACTCGATGTCAACGAGCTTGTAGCAGAGGCCTAGGTGGTCGGCCTCGCCGACGACCTGGTCGTACCAGTCTTCCATGTTGTCGTCGTAGTCTCCCGTCTTGAAGTTGGTGTTGGCTCCTGTGCACTCCGTGAACGGTCCCAGCGCCTCCTTGACGTGGAACTGGACGGGGTGCAGGTCGGAGTAGTCGATCTCGAGGATTATCGCTGTGGTGCCGTTCTGCATCATCTGGGTCCAGGGCAGCAGCCCTCCCCTGAGGGCGTAACATGCGTAGTAGGTGTCCTCGGCTGTGTACCCGTAGACGACGTAGCCCACGGTCTCGTTGAGGTCCTTGTAGGTGGCGATCAATGCGTAACCGATGTCATCATCCACGGTGGTGCTGTCGTACCACAGCTCATCTACGTCCTCGCTCATGCCTGGGCTGGGCTGTGTCGTCCTGGCCCAGCAGCCTGGCGCGTAGAATCCTCCGCCGTACTCCGTGAAGACTAGTGCGTCCGTGAAGTCGTTGAAGTACTCCGCCGCCACGTTCACTATGGGGCCGCCTACGACGATGATGTTGCTGCTTGAGATCGCGTAGGGGTATACCGTATAGTCGCCTGTGTAGTTCTCTGGCGTGCACCAGTCATCCATGAAGGCAGTGCGGTAATCTCCATCACCGGGGTCGAACTGGAAGTCAAGTCTTCCTGGCAGGCTATCGTTGAACCTCTGCATCAGGTAGGGTATCCTGGGGCCGTATACTTCAGCCTGAACGTCCAGGCCGCTCAGCCACATCTCCTTGTTCTTCCAGTCGGTCCATGTGGAGCCGATCATCCCGGCGCCTATGGAGTCAGATGCCAGCGACTCCTCACCGATCACGGACCACTCCCAACGTCCTGAATGATACCAGTGAGGCTCCGTACTGTTCTTCAGCGTCGAGTAGAGCACCTTGTAGTAGTCGTATCCCTCGGTGGAGCTGTAGATGGTTATGGTGAACGGACTGGATATGTCGTAGTCCTCTGTCCGTGATAGAAGCAGGGGCTCGTTTGTCCCGGAGCTGTCGAGGAGTATGACCTTCTCGGAGTCCTCACAGTAGTATCCCCACTTTTCGGGGACGATCATCTCGTGAACCCCTTCGAGGCAGTCCCTGTCGTTGGAGTACTTGTCGTGGAGATGCGCGTCAAGCTCTATCGTTGAGACCAATAGACCCTTCTGCGCCCACCGGAATGAGCTCTTGTGCGCGGCGTCGCTGAGGTCCCATGGGTTGAATACCTCGTAGAGCTGGTATATCACCTCTTCATCGATCAGGTAGGGGTTGATTGTTTCATCCATATCTGGGTCAATGGCGTTATGGTAGTCGGTTACGCCGTAGAGGGACACACATCGGAATTGATGAGTTGAGCAATCAGGGTTGTTATAGTCCAAGTCGAAGTCCCATTCTGCCCGAACGTAGGGTACTCCCGTCTCGCCAGTAATCTCGCACTCCATTCCATAAGAGGGGCCGAGCCAAGCATCGGGTACGAACATGTCGTCTGGCATACAATCCAGGGGCGTTAGATCAGTGTGCTCTTCAAAGCCCTTCATATCGCGTTTATAGACTATGTCGATGGTGTCTCCCCATGTGACGTCAGGCCAATGCACGGTGACGTGCTGTGGTGGTGTATCGTCCCACTCCCATAACGTGTCGGAGAGCTTCATCGGTCCGGCTGATGTATTCACGAACACCCATGGGCGGCTGTCCCATACGCCGCAGCCCCTCGGATACTCTATGGCTTCGTATGGCAGGCGGAATCTCCACGTTCCCGGGCTTGGATACTGTATCCAGTCGGGCAGGTCATCCTCACTATCCGGTAGGGTGAAGGAGTATCTGAAGGTCTCCATGGAGGTCAGGACGTCCTGCCTTGTCATGTGCTGTACGTCCGTCACCCACTTCGATATCGTCTGAGGCCAGAAGGCGGCGAAGCCCACCTTCTCCATCTCCTCATCGATAATCTGGACTAGGTCGTAGGTCACATTGTGGTCGCCTTCGGGGTAGTAGAATGGGTGTTTCACATACTTCGTTTTGAGGCCGTCGTAGAACTCTGCATAGCTTAGTGATCTCGTGAGCTCTCCGAGGTCCCACTCACCCCGCTGGCTGAACTCGATCTGGAAGGGGCCGGTCATCTTGTTGTTGTCGATCCTCTTGATGTCCTTTATCTCGAGGACGTACTTCTTTACCTTGTTGAACACCAGCTGAATGACGAGCTCAACAAGGGGGGTCCCCTCGTTTGGCTCGGGATTATCAGGGTTCT
>JABUBL010000543.1_pt1 | contig 11523 bp, 10 predicted proteins | sample 7240371 | NCBI WGS metagenome assembly JABUBL01 (sample SAMN07256343, study PRJNA390944) | subsurface metagenome | isolation source: Methane hydrate marine sediment | place: Pacific Ocean: Eastern North Pacific, ODP site 1244 | collected 2002
CAAACAGTATGTCCAGGGAAACTCCCAGAGAAACGGCCGGGCTGATTCGCCGGGAGAAACCGATGCTGAAGGCCGACAAACCCCCTTCGAATGACCGGTTCGTTTTATACCGCAGGGTGTCTGGAAATAATATCACTGAATCCGTATCGGTAACTGTCATATCTACTCTGGTCACTGGCTGGATGCCAATGCCGTAGCTGGTACGCCGGTTGGCGTGAATCAGGAACTGAAAGTTCTGCGGACCCACCCGGTTGAATACGCCCAGGTCGCCCAGGCGCGAACTGGCGGCCTCCATCGCGGCATGCAGTTGGGTGGCCCGGATCCTGTGCCACGTTGAGGGCGCCGCGTAAAGCCATTCATCAGCTCCACCGGGAACGGTGACAATACCCCCCATCCCCTGGCTCATGACATCCGGTGTGGACAGTGCCATTCCAAAACCGGCCAGCTCCAGGCTCGATTGGGCTGCCGCCGGAATAACCAGCCCCAACATAAGAACAATGATCCGGAGGCATCCTTTCCGCCTCATTAAGGGACCTCCTTATACAGGGAGCTGTAAATAATCTCCAGGCGGGGCCTTTTGAGACTGTCGAGCGCACTTGATCCCCAGAAAACCAGGTGGTCAAAATCGTGATTGTTCGGAATCACCACCAGGTCCAGACCGTAGTTCATATATGCCCCGGTGGCCACACCCGACAGGAAGAACCCCAGGTTCAGGCTGAGACTGTTAGACGCTCCCTGGTAAATCACGCGACTGATAAGCACTTCGGTGGAGTCCCCCTGGGCCAGAGGCCGGGCCCGTCGCAGGACTTGGACATCCACCTGATCGGCGACGATTGGCGACACTTCAACCTCATCGTTTAGGTACAGAGTGAGGCGGGCTCCAGTAATAATACTGGTCGTGTCAGGGGCAAAGTTTGGGCCGAAGTCAATGTGGCTGCGGACGCCGCTGCTGTGATCAAGGTGAAGCGAGCTGTCGGAGTCGGTTGGATCAAAATTAGGATTAGGCCAGGTGTAGATACTGAGATCGGCAGTGGGAGGACGATACACGGTGGTATCGCTCAGCTCCAGCTCAAGGTAGGGGTGCCAGGCATCGCCGCGTGAGTAAAAAGTGAACAGGTCCATCCCGACGGGCAAGGTGATAAGAAATCCGGCTTTATCATCCAAACTCCAGTCCTGGAACACTTGCCGATCCAGCTGGAAGCAGAGGTGCTCCCGATTTGTAGAGATCAGAGTGTCTCCCTCGTCAAAGGCTGGCATGGCATTCGTATCCATGAAAGCCGTGGAAACGCCCGTTGTATCAGGGAAATGCTCCAGCGTCAGACCGGTGTCATATTCGGTCCATATCGAATCCGGGGTATCAATGGTGTGGAGCGCAAACAGCGATGAGTTATCGAGCTGATCGTCGTTGAAGGTGCGGCGGAACAAGACCAATCGGGCACCCACCAGGTTAGCCTTATCGGAACTATCAAGTTCAGCAAACTTCAGGAGGGTGCGTGCTTCCCTTGCCTGATCCTGGGTATAGCCGACATACAGAGTGAGGCTACCGCCGTGCTCGGGTGTGCGGACAAGAACCGTATCCAGAACAGAATAGGTGGTGTCCGATATCTTCCACTGGCTTCCAGGAAGGTCAGTAATAATGGGATTCTGATCGCAATGGCTCAGGGTCAGCAGCAGTCCCATCGCCGATACTACGGTAATGATCCAGACCCATTGGAGATGGGGTAACGAACGTCTGATCATAACTTGTTACGAACGGGGCGTAGCGGTCAAAGGTTCCGCAGAATCTGCTCGAAGCGATTGGAGGCCTGGGCCCAGGCCTCGTCGGTATCCTCGGGTATTTCCAACTGCTCAACACCTTTATGGGACTCCAGGATGCGGGTGAATCCAGACTCCTTTTCCAGATCACCATGCAGACACCCTTCCGGCGCGTGAACGGAGATCACCTGGTCAGCAAAGTTTAACGCCAGCTCCAGGTTATTAAATCCGTTCCCGGCTTTCGGCAAGCGGTCATCGGATGCGGGAGCAATATCAATAGCGTCATACGCAGCCTGAGTGAAAAAGGCGTATTCGTTGGCCGAATGAAGCAGAAAAACGGTCTTGATTCCCTCATAGAATTCCTGGCCGGCATACTGCAGCTGGTACAGGGCCGGTACAAAGCTCATCTGCCAGTCGTTGCAGATGATGATATCCGGCTTCCAGAAGAGATGCTTGAGATTCTCAAGGGCTACCCGGGCAAAATAGGCGTAGCGCTCAGGGTTATCTTTCAGCATCCGACCGTTGCGAGCTTTATACAGCAGGTTGGTAACCGGCTTGAAGAACTGCCGGTCCTCCATGAAATAGACCTGCACCTTGGAATTGGGAATGAACGCCGACTTGACACTACCTATCCGTTCCTCGCCCGCGAAAGTAATCGGCATTTCCCGGAGACGAATGACCTCCCTCAATATGTACTTTCGCTCACTGATATAGCCGTATTTCGGCTGAATAAGACGAATGTCGAAATCCCGCTCCTGAAAAACCGAGCAGACGCGTTTTGAAAACTGTGCCAGTGAATACGTCTCCGAGAAGGGAACGATTTCAGAAGATAAGTAATAGACTTTTAAGGTCATAGATAGCCGCTCGCTGACTGATTAAGTTAACGTTAAGAAAAAATACAGAGATACCCGGCGTGCCTTGTCACCGCGATTGCAGAAACCGGCGTGCTTTTTCTACCAGCTCTGAATCAGGATATTCATCCAGTAGTTTCTGGAATTCGATTCGTGCACGATTATGGCTTCCCACGTTCCTATAGCAGAGAGCAATTTTATATCGAGAATCGTCTGCTTTTTCAGAGGCCTTATAATCAAACACACGTTCAAACTCCGTGATAGCTTGCTTATAATTGCCAAGCGCATAGAAACACTCCGCTAGCCAGTATTGGGAATTGTCCGCCCATTCGTGTTGGGATCTATCTCTGACCAAATCTGTAAACTTTGCTATAGCCTCACGATATTGCCCATTTTGGTAGGTGCCGATGGCATCGACGTACCGGAACCTTAATTCCTCATCGGTCAGGGCGGCGGGCGGCGGTGAAGCTTCGGCCTTGCGGGCGGCCATGATATCGTTGAAACTACTGGTCAGGGAAACAATTTTGTTCTCAAGTAACACCAGCTGGGATAGGATCTCAAAATTTGTACTGTCTATATAGGCCGCCTTTTCTTCCAGCAGCCTGATCTTGTTCATGATTAGACTTAATTGACTGATCAGGGTCAGTTCCGAGCTGTCCATGGCGGCTTTGGCCTTTACAGCCGATTCCAGCGATGCCCTGAGCTCAGGTACAACCTCCGTTGCCGCTCGTAGGTTTCTCTCCAGCGCCGTTACCCTGACCCTCAGGCTGTCGTTCTCGCGTTTCAGCGCAGCCAGGCGGCCATTGATCCGTCGGATTTCCTGGCTTACACTTGACGAAGTAGTACGGGTACGCTGCGTGGGAGGTTGTTGTTGGGTTTGCTCATACTTCGGATAGTGTCCCGGCGACGGACCTTCAGGTGCAGCCAGCCGCCTTGGAAGAAGAACACTTGGCAACAACAGCAAAATTGTTAAGGATAAGCCTATAAATGTTACCAGCCGGCGTTTCATCAAACCTCCGGTATCTATTTGATGATAACCAATCCAGATGAATTGATGAAATTTAATACTTTGCCGTCGAAACAGCAATGACGCATAGCGATCACTTCTTCACCAGCGCTTATACCCGGTTCGGCGAATATCAGCCAGCAGCCAGAGTTGACACCACATGAACTCAAGCCTCACCGGTGAGTAGATAATGGGTCACACCAACCAGGAGGAGGCATGTCAACAGGAAAGATCCCCCGTAGCTCAGGAACGGCAGCGGCAATCCGGTCACCGGCACGAGCCCCGTGGCCATGCCCATGTTCACAAACACGTGGATCATAAGAATGGTTGTGAATCCTATGATTGTTATGCTGGCAAAACGGTACTGGGTCGTGGACGCCCGATCCAACATCCGCAGGAGCAGCCAGCTGAATAAAATCAGAATTACCAGGATGGCCAGAAATCCCACCTCTTCACCGATGGCCGAGATGATGAAGTCGGTATCGCTTACCGGGAGGAACCTCAGGTGGGTCTGAGTCCCCTCACCAAGCCCTTTACCGAAAACACCGCCGGACCCGATAGCCGTTCGAGATTGCAGCACCTGATAGCCGGCACCATGTGGATCTGCCGATGCATCCATGAGAGTAAGGATACGCCGCTGTTGATAGGGCTGGAGTCTGTTCCAGAGCACCGGGGTCAGCGTTCCAAAGATGGTATTGATAATAAAAACGACAGCACCCCACCGGGGTTGGGTCCTATAAAAATAAAGGACCAGGATCATCACCAGCATCCATGCCGAGAAAGTGTAGAAATTGAAGCCGGTGATAAGACTGACGAGTGGAGCCAGGATGATAAAGAGGTAAAAGGTGGAGATACCCGACCAGTACATCATGGGAATAACCACGGCCAGGTAAATGATCGCAGTGCCCAGGTCAGGCTGCCCGACAATCAGGATTGCCGGCAATAAGGCAATAGCGAGCGGTACCAGGGCGTAAAGGAATTTCTCAAGGTATTTTTGGTAATCCGTAAGGTAGCGGGCAATGGCGAACACTATGAGGATTTTACCTAATTCCGCCGGCTGCAGACTCAAGGGCCCCAGCACGAGCCACCGCTTCCCCCCCGAAAAAGCCGGCATAAGGTAGGTGACCAGCAGGAGAAAGATCAGGAAAGCATATAAACGATAAGCCTGGGCATAATAAATGCGGGGGTGAAGCCAACGGAGTAGCCAAACGACCAATAGGGATACTACCAGCCAGACAACCTGGCGGAGGAAATTGGAGGAGCTGAGGGAATCGGGAAGACTGGTACTGTAAAGCCCAACGAAGCCTATCAGCAGGAGGAGGACAACCGGGATTAACAGCAGGGCATCCCAGACGATCAGGTTGGGCTGTCCCTTAATGGATTTGAGCCAATTCTTTCCCAGCATCACCGTATCTTTCAATGAAGAAGCGGAAAACCTCCGCGGCCAGGGGTGCTGCCGTCCGCGAACCCAATCCCCCTTGCTCAACCAGTATCGTCACCACCAGTTCATGCTCGGACCCGACTTTGATAAATCCCGAAAACCAGGAATGCCCCTCACCATGGGGATTCTGAGCCGTGCCGGTCTTCCCATAGATAGTACCGCCTTCAACCCGTGCTCGAAAGCCGGTGCCATGTTCACCGTTAACCACCTGATACATGGCCTTCTGCATATCTCCCCAGGCCCAGGCCGGCATATCAACGACCCGCTCCCGGACCGCCTTCAGGCGGGGAGAGACAACCAGCTTGGGCGTCACCAGCCGCCCACCATTGGCGATAGCCGCTGTCATCCGGGCAATCTGAAGGGGCGTTACCAGTAAATCACCCTGACCCAGGACCAGGTTAAGAAGGTGCCCTGCGGTCCATCCTTCATCAATATACTTCCGGTCCATATATTTCGGCGTTGGCACCAGGCCCACTGACTCCTGGGGCAACTCTATCCCCGTGGGACTGCCGAAGCCAAACTCGCGGGCCATCTCCGCCCAGGCATCAAAGCCGATCCACTGGATGAGTTTGTAGAAGTATATATTACAGGACAGCCTGACGGCATCTTCCATGTTAACGTGGCCATGACCGGGCCAGATGTTGCAATGAAAGAGGCGGTTGCCGAACCGATAGACGCCATTGCACTCTACTGTGGCTTCCGGGTCTATCTGGCCACCGCTGAGAGCAGCTGCTACCGCCACAAGTTTGAAAATGGAGCCCGGCGGATAGAGGCCGTTGATAACCCGATCCAACAGGATTTTGTCCGGGTGATCCCGCCACTGCTCCCAGAGAGGAACCGGTATCGGGCCGGTAAAGGGAGCTAGTACATAGTCCGGGACACTCACATAGGCGAGGATCTCGCCCGTTTGGGGCTCCATAGCAATAAACGCGCCGCGTTTGCCCTCCATGATCAACTCACCCAGGGCCTGTAGATCAATATCCAGCGCCAGGTGCAGATCCTGGCCGGGGATGGGACGCACGGCCGGCTTGTCCGCAACCTCGCCCAGATCCCGCAGCAGGTTGTCTACCAGATGATAACGATACCCATCCTCACCACGGAGAAACCGTTCGTATTGCCTCTCCAACCCGGCGGAGCCCACTACATCACCCGGATGATAACCCTGGCTGCGATATTGCTCGTAATTGTCAGTAGAAACATTGCGGAGATATCCGATGAGGTGTGTGGCGCGCGCCCGGGACGGATAGTGCCTGATAGCCCGATCCACAAAAAAGATGCCGGGGAACTCCAGACGATGCTCCTCAAGATAGGACCTCTGGGTGAAACTGACATTTTCATAAAGGGAAACCGGCTGGAATCGCTCATAGAGGCCATCGGCCTCTTCTATGATCTGGTGGATGTCCTCCTGCGTAATCTCCAGGTATCGATCCAGTTCCCCCAACTCCGTAAGGGAACGACGCACCTCTGCCGGAATAACTGACAGGCTGTACTGGGGACGGTTTGTCACCAGAAAATTACCGTTACGATCAAACATCATCCCCCTGGGAGCAGGTAAACGCACATCTCTAATACTGTTATTTTCAGCATAAGTGACGTATTGATCGTGGTGGAATATCTGTAACTGGAAAAAGCGCAAACCCACAACGCCAAGCGACAGGATAATGGCAGCGGCAAACAGGTTGCGCCGCCTGATAAGGACAGCCGACAGCTGCTGGTTCATGCTCTACTCGGCATTATGGGAATCAGGTAACGCATCCCGGTAACGATTACGCTGGACATCAAGACTTCCAGCAGGATATGGCTTGCGAGCAGGCCCGGTGAAGCCCGCAGTCCCTGGATCATGATAGTCTGGTAGATTATTGCGTGTCCCAGGAGAGTTCCGTAGATATACAGATTTACGATTCGAGGAGTCCAGACCGTCATAGTACCATTAAGCGTGCCTACGGTATAACCTACGAGAGACTTAACCAATGCATTAGCCCCCAGTACACTGAGCGACCCGGTAAGGTCCTGTAGCAGACCGACACTGAATCCCAACAGAATACCCGTTATGCGTCCGTAACGGGCCGAGGCAAAGATCAGGAATACGAGAATAAAATCAGGTCGGATAGCACCCAATGACAGCAACTGAGCCAGATACAGCTGCGCAAGTATGACGCCAATAAATATCGCAATGATCTTAAGCACCGGGACCATGGTTAACCATAACAAACACATGTTCGGCCTCAGACGGCTCAGCTTGGAAACGCACCCTGACACGGCTGAAATTCTCCCCCGGCGTTACTACCACTTCGTCCACCAACGCCACCGGTAGATTCTTGGGATAGATATCCGAGAAGCCGGAGGTCAGAACCTGGTCACCAGGCCTGACATCACTATTGAGAGGAATGCCTGTTACCTCCGCGAAAGGACCATACAACGGGGTTAATATACCCCGGACGCCCTCGCTTCCCACTTTCACGGACAGGCGGAAGTTCCGGTCGGTGATGAGCTGCACAATAGAAGCGTTCGGTGCCACGCTCATCGTCTTGCCCAACAGACCATTCAGGGCCAACACGGGAAAGTTGGGCTCCACTCCGTGCCGCGTACCCACGTTCAGGGTGATAGTGCTGAGGACACTTGACGCTCCGCGGCTGATCACCTCCGCCACCTGGAGTTCATAGGGTGTCTCTTCCGTGAACTGAAGCATATCACGGAGACGTTCATTCTCTCTGGCTGCGTCGGCCAACTCTGCGTTGAGCAGCGTGTACTGCATGAGTCGGTGGCGGAGAACCTGGTTTTCTTCCTTGTAACTGATGATATCCACTAGTCCGAAATCGGGACGCGGCATAATGCCAATCATGCCAGTGCACAGCTCCTGCAGGGCAAAGGATTGGCGTGACCCTCCGGTAAGGAGCAGCATAAAGGATACCAGCACCACTAGGAGCATCAAGAGCAGTTCCCGGAAATAATACAGGATCTCAAATAAGTTCCGCACGTATTCCCCAAGGCTCGATTAGAACAGGACAGCTGCGTAGGTCTTGATGTTCTCCAGCGCCATCCCCGTGCCCATAACAACGCTGGTAAGGGGCTCCTCCGCCATGTGAACCGGCAGGTTGGTTTCTTCACGGAAAATCTCGTCCAGTCCCTTGAGCATCGACCCGCCGCCGGTTAGTACGATACCCCGGTCCAGGATATCGGAACTCAGTTCGGGTGGAGTACGTTCCAGCGCCCGTTTCATAGCGCTGATAATCTGAAACAGGGTATCGGAAAGGGCCTTCCGGATCTCTTCAGGCGGGACGCTGATAGTCTTGGGAATCCCGCTAACCAGGTCCCGGCCCTTGACCAGGACCCTGGAGTCGCCAAACGATATACCGGTGCCGACACTGCATTTGATTTTCTCAGCCGTAGGGTAGCCGACTTCCAGCTTATGTTCGTTGTGGAACCAATCGACAATGGCGGCGTCCATTTCGTCACCGGCCACACGAATGGCTTCCATGGCGATAACCCCGTTGAGGGCGATAATCGCGATCTCCGTGGTACCGCCACCGACATCCACGATCATGTTCCCAACCGGCTTGGCAATATCCAGACCGATGCCGATAGCCGCCGCCACTGGCTCCTCAATAAGGTGCACTTCCCGGGCATTTGCCCGCTCCGCCGACTCCCGTACGGCGCGCTGCTCCACCGGCGTAACCCCCGACGGGATACAGATCACCATCCGGGGACGGGCAATCCGGCTCAAGTGCATCTTGCGAATAAAGCCCTGTATCATTTCATCGGCCATCTGGAAGTCGGCAATGACACCGTCCTTCAGCGGTCTGATGGTCTCAAGGTTATGGTGGGTCTTGCCGAGCATTTCCTGGGCCTCGTTCCCAACGGCAATGATCTTGTCGCTGTTCACCGACTTGGCCACAATGGAGGGCTCGTTGATCATGATCCCCTGCCCCTTCACCCAGATGAGGGTATTGGCGGTACCCAGATCGATGGCGATGTCCTTTGAGAACAGGTTGGAATAGCTCAATTTTGAGCGCACATCTCGTGGCATCAGATTATCACCCTTAGTGTCTGAAATGTCTTGTATGTGTAAAGATCATGGCTATGTCATGCTTATCGGCTGCGGTAACCACTTCCTCATCGCGGATGCTTCCCCCGGGCTGGATTACCGCCGATATCCCCAGCCGGGCTGCCTCCTCTAACCCATCTGGAAAGGGGAAAAAAGCATCCGAAGCCATGACAGCACCGCCAAGCTCGAGATTTGCCTGCGCCGCCTTCATGCCGGCTATTATTACCGCATCCACCCGCGACATCTGGCCGGCACCCACACCCAATAGCTGCTCAAAGCTGGTAAAAACAATAGCATTTGACTTCACGAATCTAACCAATTTCCAGCCCAGACGCATGGCCTGCATTTCATCCGGGGAAGGTTTTCGTCCGGTCATCACCTCCCAGTCCGCTTCACCCTGGAAGCTATCCGCATCCTGGACCAGATAACCGCTCGCTACTGTCCGTATCTCCCGGCCTGGCACCGCTGGCTGCCCATTGACGATTTCCAGTAGTCGCAGGTTCTTCTTTCTGGTCAGCCGGGCCAGGGCCTCGGGAGCAAACGCCGGCGCGATGACGCACTCCAGGAAGATCCCGGCCAGGGCCTCTGCCGTGGCCTCATTCACCGGACGGTTCAGCCCCACAATTGCCCCGAAGCTGCTCACCGGATCGGTGGACAAGGCCCTGCGGTAGGCCTGCTCCGGCGTCTCACCCACACCGAAGCCGCAGGGGTTAGCGTGCTTGACGATAACCGCCGCCGGCTGGTCAAACCCGGACACAATGCGGTTGGCCGTTTCCAGGTCGGCGTAGTTATTAAAGGAAAGCTCCTTCCCGTGCAGCTGCTTCCAGGGCGGCGCCTGCCCCGGCCCCAGGTAGAAGCCGGCCCGCTGGTGGGGATTCTCGCCATAGCGCAGCGGCTGGTGGAGCTCCGCCCGGACGTTGATGCTCGCGGGCGGGCTTTCCAGGGTGGGGGAGAAATATTCCCCGATCACCCCGTCGTAGGCGGCAGTGTGCTGGTACACCTTGGCCGCCAGCGCCTGGCGCTGGTCCAGGGGGATATCGTCTCCATACTCCTCGTAGAGCTGCTGGAAATCGGCATACTGCTCCGGCCGGCACAGGACTACTACGTGGCGGAAGTTCTTGGCCGCCGCCCGGAGCAGGCTCGGCCCGCCAATGTCAATGTACTCCACCAGCTCTTCCCTTGACGCACCCCGGCGCAGCATTTCCGGGAAAGGATAAAGGTTCACCACTACCAGGTCAATGGGCTGCTGCCCCAGATGTTCCAGGTCCTGCACGTGCGCCGACTTGTCCCGGTCAGCCAGGATGGGACCGAAGATGCGGAGGTCCGTCGTCTTCACCCGCCCGTCCATAATGGCCGGCTGGCCGGTGATCTCCTCCACTTTGGTCACCGGGATGCCCCAGCCCTCGATCTCCCGAGCGGTGCCGCCGGTGGAGGTAATGGAGAAATCATGGTCGTACAGGAACCGGGCCAGCTCTTCCAGACCCGACTTGTCCCAGACGCTGATGAGCGCGCGTTTCAAAACCGCCCTATTATTTTTTTCAAAATCGTCCTATTATTTTGTAATGTCTTGTAGCATGATTGGGGGCTCCACATACGGCACCCCGTCTTCCCGCCAGCGCACCTCCCCCCGGCACAGGGCCGCCACTACTTTGGAATACAGCCGGTGCTCCTGCTTCAGCACCCGTTTGGCCAGGGCGTCGGGCGTATCATCATGCCGTACCGGCACCACCACCTGCGCCACGATGGGACCGTGGTCGTACTCCTCGTCCACAAAGTGCACCGACACCCCGGACACCTTGGCCCCCGACACGATGACCGCCTCGTGCACCCGGCGGCCGTAATACCCCTGCCCACCGAAGGCCGGCAGCAGGGCCGGGTGGATGTTCAGCATGGCCCGGGGATAAGCCCGCACCACCTCAGAGGGAACCAGTTTCAGGTAGCCGGCCAGGATGATGAAGTCAATATCAGCCTGCTCAAGGGCTCGCAGAAGCGCCGGGGGTTCCATATCCGGGGCCGGGTAGTGCATTACATCGATACCCTCATCCCGGGCGTAGTCGGCCGCCGGGCACTGGGGTTTGTCGGTCACCACCAGCGCCACCCGCGCCGGTATCTCGCCTGACTGGACAGCTCCGTGGATCTTCCGAAAATTTGACCCGCCGCCGGAAACGAATATGGCCAGCTGTTTCATACGCCGTTGCAGTCCTTATTATTAGCCAAATTTACGCCGCTTAAAACACCACTTACCGCACTTCATTGCTGATCATTCCTTTCGGCAGCCGCTGGCGGACCTCAGCGATGACCTCCTCCAGACGGTCCGTGTCGCGAAAGATATTAAACCCATCAGTGTCCACCACCAGTATCGGTTCGGTATCCCTGATTTGCTCGATCCACCGCCCATAGAAAATGTTGAGGCGGTGCAGGTATT
>JABUBL010000544.1_pt1 | contig 11521 bp, 13 predicted proteins | sample 7240371 | NCBI WGS metagenome assembly JABUBL01 (sample SAMN07256343, study PRJNA390944) | subsurface metagenome | isolation source: Methane hydrate marine sediment | place: Pacific Ocean: Eastern North Pacific, ODP site 1244 | collected 2002
ACAAATTGACAGAAGGTCAGGGAAAGAGCAAGTCAGGGAAATATTCGGCGCCAAGCCTTTAGAGGATATCAGCTTCAGCCTGAACTCGCCTCCCGAAATACATCCAATAAACGTACAATTCGCAGAGGCTTTCGAAAACTTCAAGCCCTACATCCTGGTCTTTAGATTACAGAAACCCAACGTGAGTACGGAACGGAACCAGTTGAAGAGACTAAAAATCGTCCTTTGCAACAAGATTTCGGCAACATACAAATACGATGGCACAGAACAACCCTTACAAATAAACCCTTATGAACACATAACCGCCGGGGACGAGAATACAGCTTACCTGCTAATGGATCCAAATATACAGTATAGAGACATCGGATATTTAAAAACGGACACAAGTTTTTGCGACTCCATAGCAGAAATCGTTACCGGCATACTCAAGGTGGAAGAGAACAGAAAAGGCTACAGGGAGTTGTTCTCAAAAAACAAGCAGCAGAGAGACCTGATAATACAAAAAGACCTAGACGACCCGAATCTAGAGAAGTTAAAGCAGGCCAGTCAGCTATTCCGCAGTTTGCCCGATTTGGAACTGGATTTCTGGCAAGCCGTTATTGAAGCGAAGGGAAGTGAAAAATTAACGACAGAGCACGCCAGTGGTAAAAGAATAATCGGGCCCCTCGCCAGAGAACTGAATCTTAAGGAGGAATTCTTGGCGCCTATCTATGAGGGGATTTATTACGAAAAATATTCACGCCCTTCCAACATGCCTTACTTCAGGCAACTCTTCGAAGCCTTGGAAATCTCAGTTGAAGAATTCAACCGGCATTCTACCGAGCCAATCGACTTTACAGATTACCTAAAATCAGAGATTACAAATAAGAAATACAAGCTTCTTAAAAAGTTCATGAGCTACCTTTTCAGACTTCTCAAAAATAAACCTTTAGAAATCAAGGAAACTCTCCCCGATTTGCGCAAGGCCTATGAGGAACCCCCAACCACGGAATATTACAACATCAACAAAGAACTGGCTTTAGATGTGGGAAAATACTTCGATACGCTCTTCCAAAACGAGCCGTTCAAAAGACTCGGTATCAAATATTCAGACTTGCTGCAACAGGAAGAAACTGACTTAGATGGAAAATACAGGAAAAACCTTGAAACCCTAAAAAATAGGATAGGCGAAACAGGAAGTTTCTACGAAAAAGACATCAAAGACCTCTTGGACATCCAGAAAAACAGAAGCCTTCTCTTCTTCGGAGAATATGGCGAACTTGTAATCAGATTCGACAAGCAATATACCCGCCCTCCACCAACAGGCGAAGAAGGCGAAGGGAAAGGGATAGTAAAGAGAAAGAATAAAATTAGTCTCAATGGCAAAGAAGAAGAATACGACGAAGACGATTACGAGTCACTGGTAAATAACATAGAGGAAGACCTAAAGGCTAACGATTATGACATACTCTCTCATGAGCCATCAAGGCCCCCAGAGAAGCCCGAGCTGCCCTCGCAAAAAGCCCGCGGGGGAGGAAGAGGCGGAGCCCCGAAGAAACAAACCAAAGAAATAGGCTTCGTAGGAGAATACTACGTTTACAAAACCTTGGTCAAGAAATACTCCAAAGAAAAGGTCCGGTGGGTATCCGAATACGCAAAAATAGCAAACATCAACCCAAACGGAAACGACGGTGAAGGCTACGACATCCGGTATCTCGATGAGAATGACCAAGTGCATTACGTAGAAGTGAAATCATCGAGCGATGAGGACTGCTCATTCCCAATAAGCACACCCGAAGTCAGGTTCGGCGAGAAGCACAAATCAAATTACGAGGTGATAATCGTACAAAATGCTCTGACACCGAAAAGGAAGTCGATAAATCTAGGCAGAATCTTCGAGTACAACGAGGAAGAGTCCTTCAACAACAACAGCAAGTTCACCGTGGAAAACGACGGTTTCAGGATAAGGTTCCAAATACAACAACCTGAGGGCAACTAACGCCTCTGCGGGTTATTCTTGCCCCCTTGATATAAAAGTTATAGCCTCAGCTACTCGACCGTTGGAACCTTCGTTTCAAGCAGGTACACAACCGTGAACCTGCTCCCGGGAAAAGGCTAAGGAGGGACATCTTAAGTGATCTGATACCCACGCCCGGGGCACCACAGGATTACCGAAAGTATTGTTACTACCGTAACAGTAAATTACAGTCTTCCTAGACTTCTATGGCCCACCCTCGTCCCATCAATCATTTTCCATGTGCGCAAGTACTGTTTTTTTCCTATTTTTTCAATGGCAAATCGGACATACCGAAAGTTCGCGGCTTTGACGAATTTCTGCGAGATTTCGCCGATGTCATGCCCGAATAGTTCACGGATCTGGTGTTCGAGGTTCTTGCGTTCTCGAGGCAATCGATGAACAAGACAGGCTAAGTAGGTCACTTTGACGAGTTGTTTTTCGATGCGGGTGCCGGCTTTAGCTGTCAGTCCTCTTTTTCTCATATTAATAACTCAAACAGAGAACGAGTTTATCTCCACAACAAACGAGGAATATCAAGCGTTATCTATTGTAGTGGGCACGATTTCGCCATGGACTGGGGAAGAAATTATCCCCTGTGAATTCACAAAAACAGATAACACGTTCAATTTCAAGTATTACGATGGTTATGTTGTACCGTTTTCGCGCTGGTCCTACGGGTGGGCGACTCTGTACCTAGACAATGAAGCAATAGAGTGGGGTGCCCACACGTTGTAAAGAAAGTAGGGGGGGCAATGCCGCCCGTTTCTCAACCTAGCCTCTAGAAGCCATCTCCGAACAGAACCATTTTCTTAGACTTTGAAGGATGACGAGTCCCAAGGAGATTGCGGAGCACACCGGGCTCGATGTGGAGACGGTGAGTAAGCACCTGTTGAGGTCAGCGAAAAAACGCGAAGGGAAGGTGGTGGTCAGGCTCACCAATCCACAAGCGAAGAGAACCCGACCAAATGTCTAGATTTCCGTGCTCTTGGCGAGAACCAGCTTACCATCCTCTCCGATGAAGACGATTGTTTCCCCCTCCTCCAACCGAAATCTCTTACGCACTTCCTTTGGGACGGTGACTTGAAACTTGTACGTGAGCTTGCTTACCCCCAAAATTTCTCGCCTTGTATTCTTTAACATTCTTAACTCCCTTAAAAGAGGGGTAACCACCTAACACTATTAATTATCCAAGGAAAGTATGATATTCTGGAAAAGTAAGATTTAAAAGGAGAAGTTTCCTCAATAGTGTGGAAGGGGTAGCATTGGTGAGGACTTCTGTGGACGTGGACAGTGCCCTGTGGCGGATCGTGCGAATCAGGGCGAACAGGGAAGGTATAACATTGATGGACGCTTTGGAGCAAATCCTGCGGGACTTCATCAAGGACCACGGCAAGGAGTACGACTACACCCTGGAACAAACCAAGAGGGGGTGAGAACTTGAGAAAAGTGAAAAGCATATCATTTATGATTTCAGTTCTCATGATCACCTCGTTGGCTTTGATCCTAGCTGTACCGCTGGCGAGTGCTGACGAGATTGCAGCGATTGATGTCGCGCCAGATGACAATACAGCAGGTGCGACCACCGATTACAACATAACATTTACCCCAGCTACGGGAGAGGCGACGAGCGTTGTTATCGACTTCAGCGCATTCGGAACCACCGCAAATGACATGGTTTTGACTGGAGTTTCAACGGTTATAGAGAGTTATTCATTCACAGGATTTGCCTCCAGCCCAACCGGAGTTACCGTGGATGATTCCTTGAAAACAATAACGTTCACGGGAGGCACCACCACAGCAGGCGAAGTACATACTATTACTAATGCAACTCCTGGAACGGGTCTTAGAATCACGAACGACCGAGATGCGGAGACTCAGGATGTGGAAATTCGTACAGCAAGCGATTCGGGAACTTACGCCCTAACGATCGACCCAGACACAATCAACAAGATAGTCTTCACGACCGATCCCCAGACCATAACGGCTGGCGTTGCATCCGAGGTGATGACTATCCAGACCCAAGACCAGTACGGAAACCCCTCGGACGTTACGGAAGACACAACGATCAACCTCACATCGACCTCCGAGACTGGAAGGTTTGACACATCACCCACAGGGCCATTCGACGAGACGATTACCTCAGTCACAATAACGGCCGACGGGAACTCGGCAAGCTTCTACTACAAGGACAACGCCGCTGGAACGTACACGATAACCGTTGCAGATAGTTGGACAGCGGACCAAGGTGTCACCGTAGAATTCGCGGACCTCAGCGCCGCCGCCGAGAACTACGTGGTAGCGGCGGTTACCACCTACACCGCGGGGTTTACGACTGGGGTCGAAATCCCGGTGAGCGGCTCGATCGAGATAGTGTTCCCAGCGGAGTACGATTTAACTACTATTCACTCCGACACCGACATCGCGCAAACGGGTTATACTGGAAACCCGACCTTCGCGGTTGATGGTCAGATCGTGAAAATGACGCTCGACACCGAAAATGTTCTTGGCGCAGAAAACCTTGTTACCATTGCCATAGACAATGTCACTAACCCACCCACCGCCGAAACCTACGAGATCACGATAAACACGAAAGACAGCGGGGGCACCGTCATCGAGACAAGCACCGTTGACATGGAGATCGTTCCGGGAACCTTGACAAACGTGAGCGCGACGCCTGCAGATCCCACGGTAGATGCGACGACGAGCTACACTGTAGCGTTCACGACGGCGACGACTGGAACCATAGCGACCATAGACATGGAGTTCGCCGAGGGGTTCGACATCAGCGGAGCCACTTTAGTAGCCAAGGAAAACATTGGAGTTGGACTTGGATCGATAGTCAAGGTAAATCAGGTCATTACCTACACGGTGGATACACCTGGAGAGGTCACTGCAGGCACAGGGATATCGATCACGATGAGCGGTATAAAGAACCCAGCCACAGCCCAAACGTATTCGCCCGGTGTCACGGTGACGACAAAGGTTGCAACAGGCGAGAATATCGACACGGGCACCGCCGATGTCACGATCGAACTCCTGCACATGGTAAGCGCGGTTTACTCGGACGCGGATTCTGATGCGAAAGTCGACCAAGTTGTAGTGACTTACTCTAGTGATATCGACGAAGGTAGTACTTTCGACAATGAAAACTGGAGCTTCCCGGTAAACCCGCACGATTTAACTGCGGTATCAGGAACCTTTTCGGGGGCGGATGTGACGATTGTCGTTAGTGGAGCACCGGAAAACTGCACACACCTAGAACCCACGACGATTAAGTACACAGAAAACGTTGAGGAGAACAACATAAAAGCTAACAACGGCGATGCGGCAGCTGGCACAGAAGAATTATCCCTCTCAGACGGAGCGGCACCGGTGATAATAGAGTTTGAGGCTCAGCTCGGAGCGAAGACCGCGACCGTCAAGTTCAGCGAGGGTGTCTACACAAACGACAATGGAACTGGTGCGTTAGTCATCGCCGACTTTGCTTATACAGATGCCAGCGGTGGTGATGCGGGAAGCACTACTTCCGTGAGCCACATTGCAGGTGTAGATATAGCGGTGGTAACTCTAAATGCGCAAGCAACTTTCACTGACATTAGCACGCCAGACACAATAGCAGCCGCAGCAACAGTGATTTACGATCTAGCGGGCAACGCCGCTGGAACCGATACTGAAGATATGACAGACGACAGGGAAGCGCTGAGCTTGGTGGACGGGTGGAACTTGGTCTCCGTCCCGAAGATCCCGAGTGCTGGCTGGGACATTGCGACCAACGCCCCAGCTCTCATCGAGATCTACACCTACGAGAACGGTAGCTGGGAACTGGTAACCGACGCGGATTCACTTGATGCGGTCTTCGTCAAGGCGGACGGGGCCCAAGAGCTGGCCCTGAGCTGGACCACGGTTCCATGGACGGCACCCCCAGTAAAGGACTTAGAGCAGGGGTGGAACCTGATAGGCACGAACATGGATTCAGACGTGGAGATTTCAGTTCGAGTGGACTACGTGCTGGACAGCGTGTTCGGATCGTACAGCACCGTGTTCAGCCCCGCTTGTAACCTAAGTGCTTGGACCGTAACGACGGCTACTGCAAGTGGCCAAGATATGCTAACGTACGAGGGCTACTGGGTGTACATGCTGGAAAGCGCCGAGCTAGCTGGAAGAACCACATAAGAAACGCCCAAATTTTATTTTTTTATATACTGGTAGGGCAGGGGTACCCGAACTAAGGCCCGAACGGTCGGGAATACCCCACATGAAAATCAGAGGAGATAGCGAATGAGGAAGACGAAAAGAAACGCAACCGTGGCAGGGGCCTTCCTACTCGTAGCCCTCACGGTTCTGGCCTCAGTGGGGTCGGCACTCGCTGCCGAGCCACCCATACTCCCGGACTCGTTCTACGGGGGGCTGACCGTGAACGGGGGACCAGCCCCGGCTGGTGTCACTATAGTTGCCAAGATAGCAGGAGTTGAGAGGGGAAGGTACACCACCCAGCAGGCCGGGGCCTATGGTTACGAGGGTGCTGGTAATCCCAAGATGATCGTCGAGGGTATCACGGATGACATCGGGAAAGAAATTCACTTCTACATAGAGAACTACGACGGAACGCTCATCTTGGCTTCCGGCGACCCGACCCGCACCTTCGAATCGGGGGCGGACCCGAGGAGAGTTGACCTGATTTTTGTGGGGGTCGTGCTCGTGCCCCCCGCGGCTTCGGTGACCACGCTGGATGCCACCGATGTGACGGCCAGCTCGGCCGTCCTGTGGGCGTCGATCGATTACGGCGGCTACGCGAGCGTCGATATAGCATTCTCCTACCGCGAGGTCGGCGGGAGCTGGGCGGACACGGGGCTCGATACGGTCACCGCTACATCCTATTCGAAGGGGATAACCGACCTCAAGAAGGAAACCAGCTATGAGTTCTACGCGTACATCGAGTTCGACGGTCTGGACGACACGGGGGCGACGAAGTTGTTCACGACGACTGCGATCGTACCCCCAGAAAAGACGACTCTTACCGTCGACACGACCCCGGTGAAGGGGGAGGTGTTCGTGAACGGCTCCTCGTGGGGGACTGCGCCCCAGACCCAATCGGTAGACCCTGGAACATATACGGTTTCCTTCGGAGCTGTTTCCAGCTATGTCACGCCATCCGCTCAGACGATCACGCTCGCGGCTGGGGAAACGAAGACCGTGATAGGCACCTATGAGGTTGCCGTTCCGGACTTCTCTATAAGCGTGAGCCCGGCATCCGGATCAGTCGTGCAGGGGGGATCCGTGACCGCAACCGTTTCCATTACTTCCGTCGCTGGGTTCAGCGAAACGGTGAGTCTGTCTGCTTCGGGCCTGCCATCCGGCGCCACCGCTAGCTTCAGCCCATCCTCGGGGACGCCAAGTTTTGACTCGACGCTGACGATCTCGACCGCCTCGACAACGCCGACTGGAACCTATTCGATCACCATAAAGGGCACCGGCGGGGAGAAGACCCACTCATGCACTTTGACCGTCACCGCGGTGCCAGTCAACCAGCCCCCGACCGCCGACGCCGACGGCTCATATTCGGTCGACGAGAGTGAAACAGTCGAGCTTGACGGAACCGGGAGTAGCGACCCAGACGGAGATACCCTCACCTACAGCTGGGCAATCACCAACGACCCGACTGGCGAAGCTAGCTTGACCGATGCTGATACTTCGACCCCGACCTTCCATGCGCCATCCGTGGACAGCGATACCGATGTGACAGTCAAACTGACAGTGGACGACGGGCGCGGGCACACGGACAGCGACACCGCTACCGTGACCGTTAAGGCCGTTGTGCCACCACCGGCTGAGTTTCCGTGGCCGGCAGTTGTGGCGGTAATTATCATCGTGATATTGATAGTCGCGATATGGTACTGGAAGAGGGAAGAAATATCCAGAAGACTGCGGAAAGTGCTGAAGAAAGAATGAAACCGTGCGTATGGTTACCCCCATCAGAACCAAAAGGAGTTAAGCGGGGGCAAAACGCCAATGCCCCATCCTTTTCTATTTTTGAGGAAATGGCGAGAGTGGGCTGGCGGGAGAGTGCTGGCGAGGTGCTGAGATTCCGTCCGATGTGCAGCCAGTCGCATAATTCGGGTTCCAGTCCGCCGCCAAGGTTGAAATGTCGAAGAAGGTCAAGGAGGAATGACCTTCACTCCCGAAATACTCGCGCAATCCGCCGGTGCGGTTTTCCTGAAGGCGCAAAGCTTTTGGGTGAGGTTATCCATCCGGCCGCCGCGACCCGCCACAGCTCGGAAGAAAGGGGGTAGGAGCCACGGGAGAACCACTTGGGTCGCCGAATTATTCTTTTAAAGTTAGCACGCCTTTCTTGATGTAGATCTCGTTACCTTTCTCATAGAATAGGAGATAGTCCCCCTCCGTGAGCTCACCCAATTTTCCGCGCACCTTTTTCGGAATCGCGACCTGCTTTCTTACGGTCACCTTTGCTTGAGCAAAGTAATCACGCTTCATATTCACCCTTTCAAGTATTAAAGAAAACCTTAATAATGGAGAACATTTAAATCTTGAAACAAGATAATTGGGGGGAAGGAAAGCAGGAGGCGTAAGAATGGCAAAAGTGAGGATCGAGCTGGACTCTGAGGTCGTGGAGAAGCATAAATTGGGAGGGCTTAAAAATGGATGAAAAGGACTATAAAATAATCGCGGGCCTCCAAAAGGGCGCTAGAACTCCTCTCCGAAAGATATCTAAGCAAGTGCATATGAGCGAGTCTGCGGTTCGGAAGCGGGTGAAACGGCTGGAGCGCGAAGGAGTGATAGAGCGCTACACCGTCGTCGCCGATCCATCGAAGCTGGGCTACAACGCCATGGCTGTCGTCGGCTTGGACGTGGTGCCAGAAAAACACCAAGAGGTCATAGAGAAGCTAACGAAGCTAGAGGAGGTAAAAAAGTTAGCAACCGCGGCCGGCGAACATATAATAACGGGCGAGGTCTGGGCGCATGACAACAAAGAGCTAGCCGACATCGTCATACGAAAAATCGGTGGGATCGTGGGTGTCACAAAGGTCCGCACATCGGTAATCCTTGAGCGAATAAAAGATATGCGCTAATCGAGGCTGTACTCAAGTGGCGAAAGACCACGGCGGCATTGAAACCGCGCCGACAAGCGGGTATGTGGCAGGGACAAGTTTTTCACCTCCATACCCCGAGCGCGGCGGGGCCTGGTCCCGGGTATTTTTGCACGCGACCGCCGTGGTCCGCCACAACCGAGCGGTGTGGTAGAGAGGAGGGTCAGCGCGGCGAGGAAGACGGCATAAAATAATTTAATGCGGCACCGTTGATTACATATGGTAAACCATGCCCGCCAGAGACAGGTCAAAAAGGAAGTACGGCTTCGGCGACCACAGTGCGCCCACGAAGCGCGAGGTCTTGGAGATTGTGGAGAGGGGGAAGGAGGTGAACTCGGCGAGGCTGGCCGAACTGATGAAGATCGACCTGAACCACGCCTCAAAGCTCCTGCGGGGCTATTGGTCCGAGGGTTTGCTGCACAGGGAGCTTAAAACCAGAAGGTACGGCGGGATCCGGTATCTCTTCAGCCTGACCGAAACGGGCAGGGGCAAGCTCAAGTATTTCCGAGAAAAAAAATTTTGATTTTTTGATTTTTTACATTTTAAATTTTAATAAGAATACAATTAATTGTATGATAGATAAATTTTATAATGATAAAGTTTATATTATAATTTGATCAAATGAAAAAAATAAAAAAATTAATCTCGACAAGCCTTCTTGATAATAGATTCAAGCTCCTGGCTAACGCTTTTGCCCTTGAGTGCGCATCTCGCCTTGAACTTGTGCCAAAGCTCGGGATCGCGGAGAAAGTAGCAAAGAAAAATTTAAGGCGAGATAATGATTACCAAGAAAGGTAAGCTTAAACTTACTTATACTACACTATTAATCAGCTTTTCCTTACCAATTTGGTATGGGTGACGATGTGCTTTGCATATTCGAGGACGGGAGGGCGCACGGGGTCGGCGAGGTAGCGAAAAGAGTCTCCCTCCCCGAGCCCAAGGTGCGGAAGGTCTTGGACTTCCTAGCCGAATTCGGGTTCATCGAGTATGACAAGAGGAAAGGGAAAACAAGGGCGAGCCTCGCGGGGGTGAGAATCCTATCAAGAGAGAAGTCCTCTGAGCTCCCTGTGTTTTTTTAGGAACTCGCGGCCCCGATCTGTGACCGCCCAGTTCGACGGCGAGTTGGTCTGTACTTTCACCAGCCCACCATTAGCCAAGTCGCCTATGTACCTCCTGCACCAGCCGAAGTTCAGGTTGGCCCTGTAAACAATGTGGGTCTTGTAGGCCCCGTCGTCGATAGCATCCAGTATGTCAGCGTAAATATCGATCAAGCCCCTCCGCTTTATACTACTCGTTGGGATTTGCCCAGCCCCTCTAGAAGACCATATAATCATTTCGTTGTTCCGATAAGTGGAATGACAGTTCGGTTTTTCTATAAAAACGAGTCTTTTTTGAGGATTTCACGACTTTTTCCCCTTCCGTTTCACCACCAGAGGGTTGGTTATGAAGAGCGAGTTGGGGATGCAGATCGCGTCGCCGTTCTCTGCCTCTATGACTGTGGTCCTTATCCTTATTTTGACGACCCTCCCCTCGTACCCGCGTATCTTGATCCTGTCCCCTATCCTGAATGGCTTATCGCCCCGCACTATGATGCCCGAGACGAAGTTCCGGATTATGTCCCTCGTGGCGAAGCTGATCGCTATGCTGAACACGCCCAGCCCGATGATCACCGGGGTGAGGTCGACACCCAGGATGGAGAGCACGACAAATAACCCCACCACGTATACTACGTACTTCGAGACCCTCACGATGGCCCTCTCGATCTGCTCCGAAAAGGGCGTCTTCTCGAAGGTCTTCGCAAGGGCCCTCGAAACGACCTTGGCGACCACGTAGGTGGACAACAGGGCCACCGTCGCCCCCACCAGCCGGACGATGTCGAAACCCGCAATTTGCATCGCTGGCCCCCCTAAACCATCACACACCCGTATTTACTCACAAATCCACCTTGACGCCGTAGATAAACCGAAGGGTCGCAAAGTGATCCCCCAGCTCTAGTGATCGGACCCTGTCCAAAATAGCTTCAGACCTGTAGCCGCGTGAGATCTCCTTCATGTCCGCATACGCGCTGGTGCCATCTTTAGACCCACATTTCGGGATGATGACCTTCCCACCGGGGTAGAGGACGACCTTGGCGACGCCGTCCACTTCGTTCAACTTGTGACCCCCGCCGTGAGGGAGTATGTTCGCCCTTCTCAGCTCCTCATACGCCCACCCTTCGATCGGTTCCGATGCGATCTCCCTGATTTTTTCCGGGGAAATGTTCATTTTGCCTTTGACGAGGTACGCTGACAGGCTGTTGCCCAGCGTAGTCACGAAAACCTCCCCCTCCTCGCGGATGATGTTGCACCCGATGATCGCCTCGTTGGGGCTGGTTAGTTCGTAATGGTTGTGGTTCGCTATTACCTCACCCCCCCCCATT
>JABUBL010000545.1_pt1 | contig 11518 bp, 12 predicted proteins | sample 7240371 | NCBI WGS metagenome assembly JABUBL01 (sample SAMN07256343, study PRJNA390944) | subsurface metagenome | isolation source: Methane hydrate marine sediment | place: Pacific Ocean: Eastern North Pacific, ODP site 1244 | collected 2002
CGACGACGACTATCTTTACGTAGCCGGACGGATGTACGACTCCGACCCGTCAGCTATCCAGGCGGTGGATATAGTACGGGATGCAGCAAATTGGCAGAATGACTGGTTGTTCATTATTCTAGATAGCTTCAATGACAATGAAAACGTTCTCGGTTTCGCGACCAACCCGGCCGGTTTACGCCTTGATTTTACTACCATCAACGACAACCCTGACACCTTCAACAGAAGCTGGAGTACGTTCTGGGACGCGGCAACCCAGCGCAACGACCAGGGCTGGTTCGCCGAGCTGCGCATTCCCTTCTCCAGTCTGCGCTTTCAAGATGAGAACGGAGCGGTCATCATGGGACTTACCGTGTCCCGCTACATTGCCAGGAAGGGTGAGAGACATGTTTTTCCGGCCATTCCCCCCAACTGGGGCGATGCCAGCTTCTGGAAAGCTTCCCAGGCTCAGCGGGTGCGCTTCATCGGCGTCTACTCCCGCAACCCGCTGTATATCACCCCCTACGCCCTGGGGGGGCCTGGACCAGGCGGCCGCCCTGAACCAGGCCGGCATGGCCTACGACGTTACAAATACCCCGGCTGGAGACCTGGGCCTGGACGTCAAGTACGGCCTGACCAGCAACCTGACCCTGGACCTGACGCTCAACACCGACTTCGCCCAGGTGGAGGCCGACGACCAGAAAATCAACCTGACCCGCTTCTCCCTCTTCTTTCCCGAAAAGCGCCTGTTCTTCCAGGAGCGGGCCTCGACCTTCGAGTTCGGCCTGGGAGGTGACAGCCGCCTGTTTCACAGCCGCCGCATCGGTATCCATGAGGGGAACCAGGTACCCATCTACGGCGGCGCCCGGTTGGTGGGCCGGGTAGGTGGCTGGGACGTGGGAATCATTGACATGCAGACGGCGCCCCTGCTGGACGAGGACGGCCAGACCACCCTGCCTTCGGAGAACCTGGGCGTGGCCCGCCTGCGCCGCCAGGTGCTCAATCCTTACTCTTACGTGGGTGGCATGGTTACCAGCCGGATGGGCACTGACGGCAGCTATAACCGGGCCTATGGCCTGGACGGAATATTTCGCCTGTTCGGCGAAGATTACCTCACGACCAGCTGGGCCCAGGCCTTTGACAGCGGCTGGGAGGAGACGCCCAGCGCGCTGGATGCCGGCCAGCTGCGGCTGAACTGGGAGCGCCGCGGCACGATAGGGCCGGTGTACGACGTGGACATTACCCGCCGGGGGGACAGATTCCAACCCGGACTGGGCTTCGTGGACCGCACCGATATTACCTTGCTCCAGGGTCAGGTGGGCTACGGCTGGTTCTCCCCCGAGTCGTCCCCCATCCTGCGGCACCTGCCCACTCTTTCAGGAAGCGTATACCAGCGCACCAGCACGGGACAGGTCGAGTCGGCGGAAGGGGAACTCAACTGGTACCTGCGGACAAAAAAGCAGGCCGAAGCCACGTTTATTCTGTATTCAAACTATGAACACCTGGCCAAGACATTCAATCTGGCGCCTGACGCCTATGTGCCCCCCGGCGACTACCGGTTCCTCCAGGCCTATGTCGAGTACGAGACGCCTTCAGGTGGACTATTGAAGGCGAAAGGCTATTTCCGTAGGGGTGGGTACTACGACGGCCGGCGGCTGACGGCCAGCTTCTCGCCCAAGTGGAAGTCACCTCGTTTCTTTGAGGTACAAGGCACGTATAGGTACGACTACGTTACCTTCCCTGAACGCAATCAGAAATACGTTAACAGCATCGTACAGCTAAAGGTGAAGTCCTCCTTCACCGGTCAAGGCGGTTGAACATCCTCTCTCACATTCAGTAGCCACCTCGGTGGCCGGCTTGATCCAGTACAAAAACGCCATCGATGCGGTGATCGTCAACCTGCGGCTGCGCTACAACCCCCGCGAGGGCACCGACATGTACCTGGTCTACAACGACAACCTGAACACTGACCGCCAGCGCGAGGAGCCGGCCCTGCCCCTCTCCAGCACCCGGGCCGTGCTGCTGAAGTATTCCATTACGTTTCTGCGGTAGGCCCCGGGCCATGGACACAGATTAGCACAATTCCAAACCGGTTATTATCAGGGAGGTCGCCATGATATAGCCAGCCATGAGCGGGGATTGTGATATTCCAACCAGGGTATTGGCGGAATTGGATCGGACGAGATTTAGTATGAGTTGGCTACTGAATGTGAGAGAGGATGTTCAACCGCCTTGACCGGTACTTAAATACGTTTTACAAAAATATTCCCTTCACCAGTCTTAGCGTAGTTTATAACCATATCGATTAGTTTAACGGCGTTCCGCGCCGTGTCATAAATAATCCTGTTCACAATAGTTGTGCTCCCGGAGGAAAAGTCCGGGTCGGGAGGTTCGAGGTCACTATCGTCTACCTGCTCGTCAATATGTGCTCCAATTTTATCTTCATAAACCACTATTATATCCTCAAGGCTGTACTTATTCTTCCCAAGTATTATTTGGTCGGGTTTACCAATGGCATCAAGTATTGCGACTAATTCATGCCCCTTATTAAAGTATCGGGTTATCAATAGTTTTACTCGTAAGACCATTAGCAATAGCTGGAGGTAGTAATCCGCGGTCTATTCGCTCCTGTAGTGATAAAAACATATATTGAAATTTTTAATGAGAATAAATCGCTGACCTTTTTTATTAATGGATCAACTCTATCCTTTTTAATGAACAGTAATCGTAGTTTTTGTGAAATATCGACCAGATAATGCTCTTCACCTTGGCGAACTAAGTCTAGTGAGAGAGTTAGGCTTTCTCTGATATTTATCAGACGTTTAAAATCTCCCCCTGGCATAAACCTTGCCATCTCAGCTTTTCCCGGGAGTTTGCCGCGAGTATCTATTAGCCCTGATAGGAATGCTGGTGCTCAAGTTCGCCCTTATCGAAATTGACATATTCCCTTAATAAGCGCTGTAAAAAGTTAAGTTCTGCCCATACAGTTCTTAAGAAAAATAAGTGGGAAGTCAGCCTCGGCGTAACCCCCTCCTTGAAAAGAGGGAGGGTCCGCCAACTCGCCAAAGGGGGTGAGCTAGGCTGCTCACCCTTCGGCTGTCTTCTCATCGATTTAGACGTAGGCGGCACAAAGATCGTGAGCCGCAGCCCAGGACGGCTCGCGGACGGGTGTTGGTGCGGCGGTGAGCCACGAAGAAGCCCCACCTTGCGGGCGGGGCTTCTGGTATATAGTATCCGGCTCAGTCTACAGTAATCAGACCACGCTCATCACCAGCAGGCCGATCATGACGATCAGGGCTACCAAAATGGCCGCAACGCCGTAGTTCTTGTTCCTGATTTCAGCCCACTCATCAATGTCTTTTGAGATGAGGGCGAAGATCCAGACTGCGATAGCCGTACCCATCGAAAAACCGATGGAAACCGCCAGCGCCCAGCCGATAGTGCGTAAGTAAAGTATGAGAGTGTCGCCAATGGATAGCACGTTAATCCTCCTCGTTTAATTCCATTGTAATTGTCGCATGAAATCGGAAGACTTGATTTTCCCAAGTCGCAGTTGCTCTACCAATCCCACATCAGCGGTGGTCATGAGCAGCATGTTGTCCGCCTTGGGAATAGTCACGATGATGTTGATGGTTTTTACCTCCGTGCCCGTGCGCGCGATGGCCTGACCAGAGGCGATAAATCCCACCATTATCACTTCCTCGAAATTGTTGCGCCGACTCTGAAGCGCGAGCGTAAAAGCGAGACCACTGTTTCCCGGTTCTTCCAGGTTCATCTGCTTCATGTCAACAGGCACCCGGTAGGAATTGCAGATCTGTTGCACAATGGTGTAAAAACGCAAATTAGCCCGGGCCGGTGCAGCCAATCCCAAACACCACCCCAGCACCAACAAGGTCGAGAGTAATCTTATGTGTTTGCCTGAATGGAACACGTATCTTTTCTCCTAATTAGATCATTTGGGCAAATGTTTTTTTAGACATATTGGTTATGGGAGATATTAAATAACCAAACACCCTGTAGCAAGAGATACGATGGAGCCGATTGCCTTCTATATGAAGCTGACAGGAGCAGGAAAAACCCATGCAGGCAGGCAAGGTGGCGATCAGCCGGTTCGTGCGGGTATCCTGCTGCTGGATTGGTTAACTTACAAGTACCAGGAATACGGGTATGCCGGGCAACCAGGTTCAGAGCGGGAACAGAGATGTCAGCAAAGGGCACCTTGACTGTATTCATTATTCACAGATTGCTCTTGAGGATCCTCTTGATCAATAACAGCCGGTACCAATGATGGGTGTAGTAGGGTGCTATACCTCGTCCGCAAATTCGCGTCATACCACTAGGCTGAAGAATCCATGCCTAAGCTAAAGCTGACATTGCGGTTCCTTGCCCGCCTCTGGCTGGGACTTCTGCTCTGGCTGGTTATCGGCTGCGGTAACCACCGCCTCAAGCCCACTGTCCTGCTCATCTCCCTGGATGGTTTCCGGTGGGACTACCTGGAAAAGGCCGCTACGCCGAACCTGGACCGCCTCGTAAGCACAGGCGTGAAAGCCAGGGCCCTCATTCCGGTGTTCCCTACCAAGACTTTCCCCAACCATTACACTATCGTTACGGGGCTTTACCCGGAAAACCACGGCATCATCGCCAATACCATGTTCGATCCGGCTTACGGTGATACCTTCAGGCTGAGCAAATCAGAAGCGGTGGGTGATGGCCGCTGGTATGGTGGGGAGCCCCTATGGGTGACGGCGGAAACGCAGGGCCGGATCAGCGCCACCATGTTCTGGCTGGGTTCGGAAGCCGAAATCGGGGGCATCCGGCCGACCTACTGGTACGAATATGATCATGACCTGCCCCACGCCGACCGAATCAGCCAGGTCCTGGCCTGGCTCGACCTGCCGCCCGACCACCGCCCCATTTTCATCACCCTGTACTTCCCGGACACGGATGACCAGGGCGACCGGTTCGGGCCCGACTCTCAGGAACTGGCGACGGCCATAGCAAGAATTGACAGCACCCTGGGCACCCTCTTCGAGGGGCTGATGGAACGGGGACTTATGGAGGAGATCAATATCGTCGTGGTATCCGACCACGGCATGGCGGCCATTGACTCAACCAGGGTAATTTTCATCGATGATTATATCGACCTGAACCAGGCCGGCATCATTAACTGGTCGCCCGTGCTGGGCCTGCGCCCCCCCGAAGAAGTGCGGGAGGATATCTACGAAGCGCTGAAAACCGCCCACCCCCATCTACAGGCATACCGGCGTGAAGAGATGCCCGGCCGACTGCACTACTCCACCCATCACCGGATTCCCCACCTCATCGGTATCGCCGACGAAGGCTGGAGCATTACTTCACACGCTTTCTATGACCGGGACCCTTCCCACTTCTGCGGCGGAGCCCACGGTTATGATAACCGCTACCCCTCCATGCACGGCATTTTCATAGCCCGCGGTCCGGCCTTTGAGAATGGTCTGGAGGTGGCACCCTTCCAGAATATCCATATCTACAACCTCATCGCCAGGGTCCTGGGACTTAAGCCGGCCCCCAACGACGGCAGCCTCGATTCGGTGAAGGTTATGCTGGACTGATAAGGGGCGGCCAATGCCGGCCCTCCCATGACAATCCCTTTCAAGCCCGGTTGACCCTGACGTAACTTTTTATCGTATGCTGTCCCTTTCCAATGCCGCCTCGCTTGCGGGCATATTACTGGCCGCCGTCCTGGGGGCTTTGCCGCCCCTCCTGGGCCGCTGGAGCGACCGCCAGCTGCACCTGTTTATAGCCTTCGGGGCCGGCGTATTCCTCGGGGCCGTCTTCTTCCACCTCATCCCGGAAACCATGGCCGTTCAGCCCGACGTGCTGGCCAACTTCATGATCCTCAACGGCTTCATGGTGGTCCTGTTCGTCGAGCGGGTGCTGGTGCGCCACCGCCACCACGACTGCGATGACGTGGCCGAGCACCGCCACCAGGTGGTGGGGATCAGCGCCTTCATCGGGCTGAGCATTCACAGTGTCCTGGCCGGCTTCGCCCTCGGCGCCAGCTTCGCAGCGCCCCGGATAGCCCTGGTGATCTTCCTGGCCATCGTCAGTCATAAGTCCGTGGCGGCCTTCTCCCTGGCCACCATGTTCCGGCTCTCGAACATCCCCCTGAAGCGGGCACTGGTGTTGCTGGCCGTCTTTGCGCTCTGCACCCCCGTCGGCGCCCTGCTCTCCCTGCCGCTGATAAGCACCCTCAGCGAGATCCACATCACCATACCCACCGCCCTGGCCGCCGGCACCTTCATCTACGTGGCCACGATGGACCTGCTGCCCGAGGCCTTTTGCGATACCCGCAAGCGGCTGGGGCCGTTTATCGCCCTGAGCATCGGTATCCTCGTCATGCTGCTGGTCACGCAGCTGGGGGGGTGAATGGTGATTGGTGATTGGTGATTTGTAGCTGAAAAGTAATGCCCGGGGCCAGCCATGACCCCGCCAACGCCCCGGAGGACCCCCTTCACTACCCACCGGCGACCCCGACAAGACCCACCGAATACCCACGCAATGGCCATCAAATGGCCTGCTCCTGCCGGGGGGAGCGATGAACCAATACCGCGGGCGCGAAAACAAAGAGCGTTGCGGTCAGAAATCATCCCGCGGCCTCCTGAGACGTCCTGTTCCATCCAGCGCTTGACGATGGCCAGGGAGGGCGCCCGGTCGCCATATTGCAGGCGCAGACGATAGACCACCTCCGCCCTGGTAAATCCGGCGTAGTAGTAGGCGAAGGCATCCTCCCGGATGTGCTGGGGGAAGCGAGATGTTCTGGTCCGCGCTTTCGTCATGCCGGGAATATAAGGAAACGGGAGGGCCGGCGCTTTCGCCCGGTGCGCCGGGTGCGCGACCTCACCCCTCTCACTTCGTGAGGCCCCTCTCCTTAAGGAGAAGGAAAAAGAAGGAAAAACCACAGAGGTCGCAGAGAGCGCGGAGAGAAGAGTGAACCGCAAAGCCGCCGTCAGCGGCCAGAGCAAATCCAACTCACCCCTGTCCGCTGGCTGGCGGACTTCCCCTCTCTTGAAATAGAGGGGATCGGAGCGGATGGGGCAAATCCAACTCACCCCTGTCGTTTCACGACTTCCCCTCTCTTGAAATAGAGGGGAGCGGTGTGGCTGGGGTAACAGTTTTTATTATTCCAGCAAGCACTCCTTCAAGGTTCGATTCCACTTCATTTGCGGTACACCGGAAGAATCTTATGTCATAATCTTCGATCATTTTCTGCCTGATCTTATCCCGGTCTTTGACATCCACATTTAGATGTATGCCGCCGTCGATCTCAATCACCAACCGTTTTTCGTGGCAGTAGAAATCCACAATGCTGTGGCTAATGGGGTGCTGCCTCAGAAACTTCAGGCCATCCAATTTGCGGTTGCTCAGTGCCTGCCAGAGCAGTTTTTCAGACCTGGTTTGCCGTTTACGCAGTCCACGGGCGGTTGCCTTCAATGGCTTGATACGGTAATGCTGCCTGAACTCACCGGCGGGCTTATCTGGATGTTGCCAGTTGTTTTACCCTGCCTGAACCATATGCGCAGTGGGATACAAACGTGGAAGGAATTGTCCAGCGATCAGCGATACCGAAGGAGGGATACCGTATTTTCTTACAAGGACAGAGAAAAATATCGACATTATATAGATTTAACATTTCATATTATCTTGTTGACATTTCTCACTTTTTCCTTTACTTTTATTGTATTGTTTTTACCGACAAGGAGAAACTTATTACTATACGTGCCATTATTGAACTTCCTTTGCTCTGTAAATTTCCCTGGTTCGATCTCTCCTGGTTCTACTTGGTGATACCAGCGAGAAAGAATGATCCAAACGTAAAACCCTCCTACTGTAAATCTCTGACGCTACCTTTTGGCAATGCTAGGTCTTTTTTTCCCCTGATCACTCTTCTCTTCACTACGTTTCTCCATACGATAGGCTATTCCCAGCAATGGATTAATCTCAATCCCTTCAATCAACCGCCGGGGAATACTCTCTTATCTGTGGATTTTATCGACTCTCTTCATGGATGGGCGGCTGGTGAATGGGGCCTTATCCTCCACACCGACGACGGTGGCCAAACATGGGAAGTGCAGCAGAATCACACGTCTGATGCACATATTATAAGAGTTGACTTCGCTGATGCATTTACCGGCTGGGCACTGGGTACGAACGGTACGCTATTAAATACAATTGATGGAGGGTACATCTGGAATGAAGAAAACATTTATGTTGTGGCCTCACCGAATGACTTAGTCTTTATTAACCCTTCGAAGGGATGGCTCGTTGGTTCGAGTGGGCTGGTGCTTCACACGAGCGATGGGGGCCAAAACTGGGAAGCGCAATCTACACCCTTGGGCGATTCAGTTCACTTTGGTGCGATCACCTTCGTTGATTCCTCCAACGGTTGGGTCGTCGGTAGCCAAGGGACAATTCTACATACGTCAAATGGTGGGCAGGACTGGCTGCTGCAAACCAGTGGTGTGGATTGGGCCTTGCGGGATGTCGATTTCGTCGATCAACAGAATGGCTGGATCGTCGGGACCTCTCCGGACACCACCGGGACCCTCCGCACGACCGATGGCGGCCAGACTTGGCAAGTGGCAGGTCCCGAAGGCGTAGCCATTCATGCCGCTTCAGAACTGGATGCATGGATCACGGCCCGGGAAAGATACGTTGGCGGACTGATTAAGCATACCGGTGACGGCGGCCAGACCTGGGAGCAACAGGCATCGAACACAGAAAATTACCTCAATGATGTTGTGTTCATCGATGCAACCGTGGGTTGGGCGGTTGGTGACCGCGGCACGATCATTCATACCGCCGATGGTGGACAAACGTGGGTTGTTCAGCAGACTCGGCAGGTCAGCCATGACATGCCCCAGGGCCTTTTTGTCGACGAGCAGCACGGGTGGTTCGCCGAATTCTATCCGGGGCGGATTTGGAAGACGGAAGATAGCGGCCTGAGTTGGGTAATTCAAAATGAGGGTAGCGGCTTCTCGTTCCATCGCATTGAGTTTGTCGATGCCGTACATGGCTGGGTTGTAGGCGGAACAAGTGCCTCTGGGCCCTTCGGGCTTTTAAGAACAACCGATGGTGGCCAATCCTGGGAAACAATCTCAATACCTCCACTTTATAGAGTGACTTTCATGGACTCCGCCGTTGGCGTCGCCGGGGGAGACACCCTTTACCGCACAACCGATGGAGGTCGTTCCTGGCAGGCGAAGGGAGTTGAACCGGAGCTCCGCTTTGGCGTAAACGATATACACTTCGTTGACGACCAAAATGGGTGGGCAGTGGGCGGCAGCGTCGATGCATTGGATGCTGGCGTCATCTTAAACACTAAGAATGGCGGCGAAACCTGGCAGGTACAGGAACGTGAGGTAGGCGCCATATTACGGGGAGTCTTTTTTAGTGACCTGAATCATGGTTGCGCTGTGGGATTTGGCCCTTTTTGTGGAGGTGTGATAATGACGACGGACGATGGTGGCCAAACCTGGGAATACCACTATCCGTCATGCCCATGGCTTAACGACGTATTCTTCCTCGATGCCAGCACCGGCTGGGCTGTCGGAGACTACGGATTTGCATGCCTGACCGAAGACAGTGGTGCAACCTGGACGAGAGTTGAAACACAAACCCATGCTGACCTGGGAAGCATTGTCTTCGTCGAAAATAAGAGGATCGGATACATTTTCGGTGAAGATAATACCCTGCTCAAGTATGATCGAGGGACAAGCAGTGTACAGCCTGATCCTCCTATTATACCCTCAGCGTTCATTCTCGATCAAAACTATCCGAATCCGTTTAATCCTGTCACCACCATCCGCTTCGGCCTGCCGGATGCCGTCCGCACTCGGCTGTTGGTCTATGACCTGCTGGGGAGGGAGGTAGCCCATCTAGTAGATAGGGATATGACAGCGGGCTACCATCAAGTTATTTGGGACGGCAGAACCGCCAGTGGCCGCGAGGTTCCCACTGGCCTCTACATCGCCCGGCTAGTAACGCCGGAATTCACGAAGTCCATCAAGATGGTTCTGTTGAAATAAACTTGAGGCTTGAGACTAGAGGCTGGATAAGAACTGCACCGTAGAGTCTCGTCCTGAACCTTGTCCTGAGCGGAGACGAAGGGTCGAAGGACTGCCGAAGGGACGCGGAGACCGCTGAGGCCTATTACTTCCTCTTTTCTTATATCCTGTCAATCCTGTTATCCTGTCCAATTCTTCCTTGGCGTCCTTGGCGTCCTGGCAGTTTTTCCCCTCTTAACTGCCAACTGCCAACTGCTACTTTCCCAAATCCCCGTCTTACAGCCCCAGAAGCGCAACCGCCAGGCCGCTGAGGGCCAGGGTGCCGCCGGCCAGGGCGTGGGCGTAGCGCTCCAGGTGGCCCAGCGGCAGGCGCTGAATGCCCGCATGGGCCAGGGCTACTACTCCCAGCATCGTCGTAATAGTGACCAGCCCGAAGACGCCCGCGATCAGGGTCACTCCCGCCAGGCTGCTCTGGGCGGCGGGGAACATCAGCAGGGGGATCAGCGGCTCGCAGGGTCCCAGCACGAAAATGACGAACAGCACCCAGGGCGTGATGCTGGTGGGGCGCTGGGCTTCCTCGTGTATATGGGTATGTTCGCCGGTGTGGGTATGTTTATGGACGTGCATATCACCCGCGGGGTGGACGTGCAGATGGGTGTGGGGCCGCTTGCGGTAGGCCCGCCGCAGGCCCCAGACCATATAGACCAGCCCGAAGGCAATCAGCCCCCAGGCGGCGATCTCCCCCCGCAGCGATTCGATATCCACCAGCTGGTGCAACGCTATTCCCGCACCGATGCCAATGAATCCCAGCACCACCGATCCAAGTATGTGCCCTACGCCGCAGAGCGCGGTTATCGACAGCGTCCTGACCAGGGACCAGTGCCGGGCCCGCCCCATGACGATGAAGGGCAGGTAGTGGTCGGGGCCGGTGAGGGTGTGGATCAGGCCGATGCCGGCGGCGGTCCAGGCTAGAATAATAAGACTGCTATTCATAAGATATTACTTCCTCAACATATTCGCGGCAGCTGCTCGCCGGAGAGCATATCCAGGACGCGGCTACCGCCCAGCGCGCTTTCAAGTACCACAGCCGCGCCGACTGATTCGGTTACTGTCCCGATGACCGCGGGCTGGTTGGCCGGATCGGTCTCGCGCAGCAGCGCCAGGATGTCCTTTTCGGTACCGGCCTCGGCGAAGATGGCCAGCTTGCCCTCGTTGGCCACGTACAGGGGGTCCAGCCCGAGCAGCTCGCAGGCGCCGTGAACGGGCGGATTTACCGGGATGGACTGCTCTTTCAGGGTGATGGAAACCGCGGCTGTTTGGGCAATTTCATTCATCACGCTGGCCAGCCCGCCCCGGGTCATGTCCCGGAGGCAGTGGATAGCCTCGCCGAACCGCCCGACGAGGGCCTCTGTCTCGCGATGCAGGGCCCGGGTGTCGCTGGCCAGGTCTCCCTGCATAGTGAGGCCTTCCCGCTGACACATGATGGTCATGCC
>JABUBL010000546.1_pt1 | contig 11513 bp, 11 predicted proteins | sample 7240371 | NCBI WGS metagenome assembly JABUBL01 (sample SAMN07256343, study PRJNA390944) | subsurface metagenome | isolation source: Methane hydrate marine sediment | place: Pacific Ocean: Eastern North Pacific, ODP site 1244 | collected 2002
AAGATCCGCTCCAACGTCGCGACGGCTCCCTCCACAGCCGAGAACATGTGGTACGGCTACCCGCCCATCCCCGAGCTGCTGGAGGCCGGGGCCAATGTCTCCATCTCCACCGACGGCTCGGCCCCCCGGTTCTCCTTCGACCTCTTCAAGGACATCAGCCGGGCCATGTGGCACCAGTGGATGAGGTTCAGCACCCAGGACGTCCTGCCGGGGGGCAAGGCCCTGAGGATGGTCACCATCGACGCCGCGAAGGCCCTATGTATGGCTGATCAGGTGGGTTCCCTGGAGCCCGGTAAGAAGGCGGACGTCATCCTCGTCGACCTGGACCGCCCCCACCTTACTCCGACAACATACGTCCCCCACCTGCTGACGTTCTACGTCAACGGCAACGACGTGGAGACGGTGATCGTAAACGGCGAGGTCCTGATGGAAGAGGGAAAGATCTGGAGCGTCGACGTGCAGGAGGTTATGGAGCTGGCGAGGACTGAGGCGGAGAAGTCCTTCGACCTGGTGGACCTGGACGACTTCAGGCCCTCCGACAGGACGTTCTGGCACGGCACCCGCTACGAACGGGAGTAGTCACGTGTACTTCCAAGGCTCCGGGTTCAGGTAGCCGGGTTCCCCGTCGAGCCTGCCGCTCAGCTCCAGCATCCTGAAGGCCGCTGCCTCGCCCTTCTCATACGCCTCGGCCTCTTCGAAGGACAATATGACACCTTCCTCCATAACCGTCACCCCGTCGATTATCACCGTGTCCACGGGTCGACCGCTGGCGGAGGAGTAGACGAGGTTCTTCACCGGGAGGAGGCTTGGCGTCAGACCCGGGCTCTTCATGTCTAGGAGGATGATGTCGGCCTTCTTGCCGGGCTCCAGGGAACCCACCTGATCAGCCATACATAGGGCCCTGGCGGAGTCGATGGTGGACATCTCGATGACCTTCTCGGCGGTCATCGCGGACGCGGAGCCCGTGTTCACCTTGTGGATAAGCGCGCAGAACTTCATCGCCTGGAAGAGGTCAAGGCTGTTGTTGGTGAGAGCCCCGTCGGTGCCCAAGCCCACGGTGACGCCCCGCTCAAGCATCGCCGGGACCGCCGTCACCCTCGCCCTCCCCGCCCAGGCGTTGGCGTTGGGGCAGTGGGCTACCGGGGTACTGGTCCTGGCCATGATGGAGATGTCCCTGTCGTCGGCGAAGGTGCAGTGGATGAGCAGGGAGCCGGGACCCAGCACCCTCAGTGAGTCGAGGTACTCGATGGCCCTGCCCCCGTATCTCCTCATCCCGGGGTCCTTGGTCCTGGGATCCCTGGAGTTGACAGCGAGCCTCTCCTGGATGTGAAGCGCCCATCCGACGCCGTTCTCGGACGCCACCCTCTTTGTGGCCTGTATCATCTCGTCCGTGCACTGGGAGAGCAGGGAGGCCTCGACCCTCATCGTTATCCGTCCGTCAGCTCCCCCGTGGAGGCGCTTAATGGCTGCCTCGCTCTCCATGACAGCGGTCTCCACGTCCTCCGTGAGCTCCTCCGGCGCAAGGTTCGGGAGGTCCCAGCAGCCCCTGCCGAGGACCACCCTCATACCGGAGTCCTCCACGGACTGGGCCACACCGTCGATGGAGTCGAGGTGGAAGTTGATGTAGTGGCTGTCCTGGGTCGTCGTGATCCCGGATCTGATCATCTCGGCCGCGGCGAGCATCCCGGCTGCGTGGCAGGTCTCTCCGTCGAGGTGTTGGAGAGCGTCGATGTTCCAAGAATACTTCCTGGGTCGAGGGCGCCTCCTCCTGTCATCGCTCGTCCCCCTCATGAGGGTCTGGTAGAGGTGATTGTGGGCGTTCACGAGGCCGGGCATAACTATCTTGCCCCTCGCGTCGATTACCGCCTCCGACCCGTACTCCCCCTCCAAGGCGCCCGTCTTCCCCACCGCCACGATCCTGTCGCCCTCGTAGGCGACGGCGCCGTCCCTGTACACTCTTCTCTCCGGGTCCAGAGTGACCAGAAAACCGTTCTTGATGAGCAAATCAATCGTAGGAACCACCCCCCACACCCTTAATTCATTTCTCAAGCAGACCTGAATCGTTAAATCCGCTTAGGGTCACCACAACGCTAGAGGTGTGTTGATGGTTCACAGCGACAAGCCCGAGAGCACACGCTCGTCGGGGAAGCAGATAGAGATACAGATAGGCGACGAAGTCTTCGTCGCGGATCTCCTGGACAAGAAGGCCCCCAGGACATGCAAGGCCTTCCTGAGCATCCTCCCCCACGAGGGGATCACGTACCACCAGTTCTGGTCTGGGAGCGGCCTCCAGGTCCACGACCCGACGCTGAAGAAGATGGCCGAGGACCATGGCCTCTGGCCCACGGCTAACTTCCCGGACTACTCCGAGAACCCCAGTATCTACGGCTGCCCGGGAGACATCGGTTTCTACCCCATCGGCCACGGACTGTTCATCACCTACGGGAAGTCAAGGTTCTACGGGCCCCCGGAGGGGGTGGAACCGACCTACATCTTCGCGGAGATAAAGGAGGACCTCCAGAGGCTGAACGACCTGGGGCGGCAGATAGGCAGGCACGGGCAGCAGAAGATAGTACTCCGGGAGTAGGCCCCCTTGAAGATCTACATCAGCTCGGACCAGGAGGGGGTCAGCGGCATCGCCACTCGCTCGCGGGACGGCGTGGACCAGGCGGAGAACAAGAGGCTGCAGACCGAGGAGATCGTGGCCTGCTGCGAGGCGATACTGGAGTTTGACAAGGACGCCGAGATCGTAGTCAACGACAGCCACGGGAAGGGGCTCAATCTGGACTTCGAGTCCCTCCCCGAGCAGGTGGAGCTCATCAGGCAGAGCCCCGAGATACTGGACCAGATGTACGGTATCGACGACAGCTACGACGGGCTCATGTTCTTCGCCCACGCCATGCGGGGCACCCTGGGGGCTCTTCTGAGCCATGTCTGGGAGGTCCAGGACCTCGTGGTCAACGGGAAGAGGCTGGGCGAGGCGGGCATCGCGTCCTACATCGCATCGTATTATGGGGTCCCCTTCATCTTCGCCTCCGGTGACGACTACTACATGGAGGAGGTGAAAGAGCTCTCGCCGACGACGGAGACAGCCATAGTGAAGTACGGCTTGGGTAGGTACGTGGCCAGGAACATTCACCCCAAGAGGGCGAGGAAGATCATCGCCAAGGGCACCAAGAGGGCCCTGCAGCGGCTGAAGGCCGGGGAGGTCGTGCCGGTGGTGCTCCCGGAGCCCCCGGTGAGGCTGGAGATGCGTTTCGGGGACACCGGGGCCGCGGACGCGGCGTGCATGATGCCCGGCGTGGACCGGCTCGACGGAAGGACCACCCTCTACGTCTCCGACAGCGTCAAAGATGTCTACAAGGCCTTCTACGCCCAGACCCGGCTCCAGAGGACGAGGCTCATCTAACCCCTTTTTACGTTAACGTTATCTTTTCCTAGCCTCTACGTGAATCCATGGTCCTTCTCATCGAGGAGTCCGACATCGCCCAGATAGAGCTGACGCCATCGGAGGTCATCGCCGCAGTCGAGTCCGCCTACCGCCAGGACGGCCTGGGCCAGGCTGAGGAGACGCCTCGACTGGAGATCAAGATCAAGGGGAAGCACCTGCCCCACATCGCCCCGGGGACCACCGGCGTCGGCCAGGGGATGGTCCTCCTGGAGGGGTCGGGGATCTTCGTGGTCTCCCACGCCTACCACTTCGACTTCCACAAGTACATCAGCCAGATTCTGGACCCAGAGACGGGGGAGACCCTGGCGGTGATCAAGAGGAGCCGGGGGGCCCTGGGTTCGAGGCCTGGGAAGATAGACTCAGGGGGCCTGCGGACTGGAGCGGCCGCCGCCATCGGGGCGAATTACATGGGGAAGACATCCGTCGAGGCGGTGGGGGTCATCGGCACCGGGAGGATCGGGAGAGCCTCTCTGGCCTGCTTGGCAGAGGTCCGGGACTTCAACGTCGTCTACTCCCACTCCGGGAGGAGGAGGGACGACGAGTTCGCCAGGGTGATGGGGGAGATCATCGGCGTCGACGTGGTGGCCTGCGACAGCCCCGAGGAGGTGGTGAGGGGCTCCGATGTGCTCGTCACAGCGACCTACGCCCAGGAGCCGGTGGTGAGGGGGAAGTGGCTCAGGGAGGGGGTCCATATCAGTGGGATGGGGGCCGACGGGCCCATGAAGGCCGAGATGGACGTGGAGGTCTTCAGGAGGGCGGGGAAGGTTGCGGTGGACAGTGAGAAGTGCCTCTCCATAGGGGAGGTCGCCCGTTCACTGGAGGCTGGAGCCCTGGACAGGGGGGACATCTGGAGGATTGGGGAGGTGGTGGCGGGGGTCAAGCCTGGCAGGGAAGACGACTCCGAGATAACGGTCTTCGAGAGCGACGGCACCCACATCCAGTCGGCCGCCGTGGTTCACCTCATCTACAGGAAGGCCGTGGAGCTGGGCCTCGGGGTGGAGACATCGGAGATATCATCGTTCTTTGTGAACCCCTAGCCTGCGGACAGTGACGCTCAATAATATCTTATCTCTGAGGATCAGATCCCTCCATGGAGTGTTGTCAGGTGGAGTTCTTCGAGTTAATCGAGAGGAGGAAGAGCGTCAGGAAGTACAAGTCCGACCCCGTGCCCAGAGAGGCCATCATCAAGGTTCTTGAGGCCGCCCGTATCGCCCCCTCCGGAGGGAACAGGCAGCCCTGGCATTTTATCGTCATCCAGGACGAGGGGATGAGGGCTGCACTGGCTGGAGGGCAGGGGTGGGCGGCGAAGGCCCCGGTGATGATCGTGGGGTTGGTGGACCGCAGGACTCAGGCATCCTACTACTATAACGACATGGGGGTCGCCTTTGAGCACCTTGTGCTAGCGGCGGCGGACCTGGGGCTGGGGACCTGCTGGATGGGGATGATGCGGAGGAACGAGGAGGCTCGTGGGCTCCTGGGCGTCCCGGAGGAGCTGGAGGTGATAGTTCAGACCCCGCTGGGCTACCCTGACGAGGAGCCCGCCCCCAGGGGCCGCAAGCCACTGGCTGAGATCGTCAGCTGGGAAAAGTTCGGCCAGAGAGGCTGACAGTCCTCACAAACCTTAACCCGGGATCCGACAGAGATAGATCCATGACAAAGGAGATCACCCTTGTCGCCTCGGGGGACTCGCTAATCACCATGAGGCAGTCGGTCCACTCGGAGCCCGACTTCATGGAGCTCGTGGAGATGATCCGCTCCGCGGACGTCGCGTTCACCAACCACGAGATGCTCCTCCACGACTACGAGGAGGACTGCTACCCGGCCGCCCAGTCCGGCGGCACCTACACCAGAGCCAACCCCTCCATCATCACCGAGCTCCGGTGGATGGGATACAACCTCTTCTCCACCGCCAACAACCACAGCCTCGACTACAGCTACGGGGGGCTCTTCGCGACGAAGGCCTACCTCGAGGCCGCGGGGGTCACCTACGCCGGCACCGGGAGGGACCTCGCCGAGGCAAGGGCTCCGGCCTACCTGGACACAGCGAAGGGAAGGGTGGCGCTGATCGCTGCCTGCTCGACGTTCGCCCCCTTCGGGAGGGCCGGTGACTCGAGGAGGGACATGAGGGGGAGGCCAGGGCTGAACCCCCTCAGGTACGAGACGTGGTACGAGGTGAGGCCGGAGACGCTGGAGAGGATCAGGAAGGTATCGGAGGAGCTGGGGATCGACGGTGTCGTCCAGTCCGAGGACCCCGACGAGTTCCACTTTCTAAGGACCAAGTACGTAACCGGGGAGGACGTGGGGTCCCACACCAAGGCCAACAAGTCCGACTTGGAGGGTAACCTAGAGTCCATCAGGGAGGCGTCTCGCCAGGCTGACTGGGTGCTGTTCAGCCTCCACGCCCACGGGGGGGCCTGGAAGGACACTGAGCGCCCGGCGGAGTTCATGGAGGAGTTCGCCAGGGCCGCCGTTGACGCCGGTGCGCACGCGGTCATCGGCCACGGCCACCACGCGATGAGGGGCGTCGAGATTCGGGAGGGGAGGCCCATCTTCTACAGCCTCGGCGACTTCATCTTCCAGAACCAGACGGTGGAGAGGATGCCTGCCGACTTCTACGCCAGGTACAAGCTGGACCCCTACGGCGGGACCCCGGCGGACGCCTACGATGTCCGGACCGAGCCCAAGCCGACGCCCGGCAGGCGGAAGCCCTCGTGGTTCGGGGACGACGAGAAGTACTGGATCAGCGTCGTCCCCCGGATGAGGTTCGACGGTGACACCCTGGACGAGCTGAAGCTCTACCCCATCGAGCTGGGCTGGAAGAAGCCCCGGAGCCAGAGGGGACGGCCGATGCTGGCCCGGGGGGAGCTGGCGGACAAGATCATCGGGATCATGGCGAAGCTCTCGGAGCCCTATGGGACCATGGTGAACAACGTCGACGGAGTGGGCGTCGTAGACCTCTAGCCTACAGGGTTACTGCCTTGGCGGCCTCGTAGGGCTTCAGGTACCGGACCAAGAGCAGGGGCACCAGGGTGAAGCTGGAGAGGACGGCGAAGAGGAGAGGGATGTTCCTGGGGAGCAGGTACCCGATGATCACGGAGGCGGGGATATTCCCCACCCAGCTGAAGGACATGTACATCTGGAAGACCGTGGCGGAGAGGGCGAGGGGCGTCGAATCCGCCATGAGGGCCATCCTGCCTCCGGAGTTGACCCGCTCGATGAAGTTGGAGACTACTGCGAGGACCACGAACCAGGCCGTCATCCCGGGCTTCAGGGTCATCCAGAGGTAGCCCGAGAGCATCATGACAACCCCTGTGAGGGTGTAGACCCGCTTGTGCCCCCACTTGTCGGCGGCCCAGCCGCCGACGATGGATGCGGGGATACCGGCGAGGAGGGTGACGACGGCGATGTTCCCAGCCGTGGTTGGTGTGAACCCTCCGACGATCTCGTTCATGATGAGGGAGAACATGCCCCCGGTGGGGTTGCTGAGCCTCTGGGTGCCGATGGCGGTGCCGACCATGAGGAGGGAGGCGACGAGGACCGTCCTCTCGGTGAATGTGAAGGCGATGGCCTCCCTGCTGAATAGGCGCTCCTTCTCCAGCTTAGGCTCCTTGAGTTTGAGGAAGGGGAAGGCGAGCATGCCGACCAGCCCCCCGCTCATGAATACGAGCCAGTAGCTGCCCACGGAGATGAGGTAGGGGGAGATGAGGCTGGCTGCGACCCCGCCGATGGCCATCCCGAAGGTGTTCACCCCTCCGAGCACCCGGGCGTGGTACTCTGGGGGCGTCACGTCGACGGCGAAGCTGTCGGCGGCGATATCGAAGAGGGCGCCTGCGGTGGTCATTGTGAGACAGAGGGGGAAGAAGTGGCTCCAGACTGGGATGTTGGTGGGGTCGGTTGTGAGGAAGCCGAGGAGGGCGATGAGGCTGAGGAGGCCGGCGGCGAGGAAGTAGGGGTGCCGGCGGTAGGTGTTGCCCCTAAATGTGATGGGGAAGCCGTCGGAGAGGAGGCCGATGAACATCTTCCACTGCCAGGACATGTAGACGAGCCCCAGGAAGAGGGCGGCGTCGAACGTGGAGACGCCCCTGACCTGGAGGAGGTAGAGGGGGGCCCACATGGAGAATGTGATCTTCATGTATCCGTTGGCGAAGTAGGCGAGGCCGTAGAAGGCGGCGAAGAGCCGGGGGCGGAAGACGTCGTCCGTGAGCTCCCGGAGGCGCTCCTCCTTGGGGGCCTGCCAGTAGGTGACTCCCTTCGCCTCGAACTCGCGTCTCCACCTCCGTCCCAGGTAGAAGAGGACGGCGTAGGCGGTGAGGGTGAGGCCGAAGAAGAGGAGGCCCAGGGCCTGCTCGAGCTTCATACTTCTTCGAGGTGGGCGATGAATTATAAAGGGGTGACGGGGGGGTATGGAAAATCATTTAGTCGTTGATGACAGTCGGTATGGGAGGATTATCATGCTCGCGATTAAGGGTGGGAAGGTCTACACGATTACGAAGGGTGTCATCGACGGGGGGACGGTCCTCGTTGACGGCGGCAAGATCGTGAAGGTGGGTAAGAGGATCAAGGTTCCAGCGGACGCTGAGGTCATCGACGTCTCTGGGAAGGTGGTGATGCCGGGGCTCGTCGAGGCCCACTGCCACATTGGCATCTCGGAGGAGAAGATAGGCTGGGCGGGGAGCGACGGGAACGAGGCCACGGACCCGGCGACGCCCCACATGAGGGCATTGGACGGGATCAAGGCCAACGCAGATGAGGGGGGGCTTGAGGCCGCCTTGAAGGCGGGGATCACCACTGTCCAGATACTGCCGGGGAGCGCCAACGTCATCGGGGGCACCGGGGTGGTGGTGAAGACGGCTCCGAAAGTGGTGATCGATGATATGGTGGTGAGGGAGCCCTCGGGGATGAAGATCGCCTTCGGGGAGAACCCGAGGCGGGTCTACGGTCAGGGCTTGAAGAGGATGCCCTCGACCCGGATGGGGGTCGCCGGGGTCCTCAGGGAGTGGCTGCAGAAGGCGAAGGGCTACATGGAGAAGAGGGAGAGGCTCAAGGACGACCCGGAGAAGAGGCCCGAGGTGGACCTGAAGCTGGAGGCCTTGGTGCCCGTGATCAAGGGGGAGATCCCCTTGAGGGCCCACGCCCACAGGGCGGATGACATCGCCACGGCGGTGCGCATCGCCGAGGAGTTCGGGGTCGAGATCTCGTGGGAGCACGCCACCGAGGGGCACAGGATCGCTGAGTGGATCGCGGGGAAGGGGGTGCCGGCGGTCTGGGGGCCCAGTCTGGGCTCCAGGGGGAAGTGGGAGATGAGGGAGCTGGGGTTTGACACTCCCAGGATCCTGTACGAGGCGGGTGTGAAGCTGGCCATCCAGACGGACGCCACAGGGAGCAACATCCGTCACCTGCCCATCGCAGCGGGGATGGCGGTCAAGCACGGGCTGCCCTACGAGGAGGCCCTCAGGGCGATAACCATCAACCCCGCTGAGATCCTGGGAGTGGCTGACCGGGTGGGGAGCATTGAGAAGGGAAAGGACGCTGACCTGCGTATCCTCGACGGGGACCCGCTGGAGCTGCGGACGAAGGTGGAGCTGGTCCTCATAGACGGGGAGATCGTCTACAGGGCCTAAACAGGAAACCTGGAGGGAGGGTCATGCACTCCTCCCTATTTAGTCCCCCTCAAACCCTTAGAGGAAAGAAAAGAGTGTGGGGGAAAGGGTGGGAGGTCCGTGGTCAGAATAACAGAGCCATGACCAGTATATCGTCATAGACCCCGTCAAGCTTCCTCGCCCTCCTCTTGACGCCCTCATGCACGAACCCCCTCTTCTCATACAGGGATACGGCAGGTACGTTTGAGGCGTACACTTCCAGCTCGACACGCTCTATGCCCCTGGCCTTGGCCGCGCTGATCGTCTGCTCCATCAACCTAGTGCCGATACCATGTTTCCGATGGTCCCTGAGGATCCCCATGCCGAGGGTGCCGCAGTGGGTGAACCCCTCCCTCTTCCCCGGTGAGATGTCGCACCACCCCACGACCTCATCCCCCTTCAGCGCCACGAATTGAGGGACGTCGTTCTGGATGTTCGACAGGACGAACTCCCTTGAGGACTCCAGGGACGGCCCCCTCACGAAGCCTATGTACCGCCTCTCACGCGCCACCGAGTCGAGGCATCGGTGGTAGCCTTCGATGTGCCTCTCCGCTATGGGCACTATCTTGACGTCCGAGTTCTCGCCTTCAGTCAAGCGTAGATCACTACTTTGCATTATGTGGGAGTTAAGAAAAGAGTATGGGGAAGAGAAAGGAGGTTAAATGATTAGGATTAAGATGATGGCGAGAATCTGTGACCATGCTCCTGTATGTATATCTTCATGACCTCCTCATATAGATACTCAAATTTATCCCATAACTCTGGACGATTACGCCGGAGCCTGATCTCCTTGATGTATGGACCAACCTTCTCCCAGGTGAGGAATATGTAGGAGGACATCATGTCGTCCACGAGCTGCGGGTCGAGAAAATTCCGATAGACGAGGACCCCTACACCCTCGAAGAACGTGCAAACATTGTTTATCATGGCTCTAAACTCAATGTCATTACCGAGTTTCTCCATGAAATCGTCGTAGTCCCTCCATTCGTATTTGCGTTGAAGTTCGGTGTATTGTGTGTTGAATTTGTCTTCCCTCAGGTGGGCGTATAACTGCATCAGGAGTTGTGCTTGCCTGGTGTCTGCTGATTGTTCCTGTGCTTTTAGTGTCAGTTCCCTTGTTTTTTGAGCATTCCTAACTGTGAGTACATAGTAGCTGAATCCCGCTATCACCCCGAAGATAGTCACAAGATCCCTGACCACTGATAACTCAATCATTCTAGATCATGATTGCATTAGGTGTAAGTTAAGAAAAGAGTTGGGATTAAGGCGTCTCATATCTCTATTCCTGTGAATTGACCCCTACCGAGCCCCAAAGCTGAACTAACATTTATCTACATTAACATCAGGAGAAACTTCATATGGATTTCAAACGATGGTTCCACGACCTGTTCCAGGTCAGCAAACCCGTCATCGCCATGGCCCACCTCCCCGCCCTCCCCGGCACCCCCCGATACGACCGGGAGAACGGAGTCGACCACATCGTCGAATGGGTCGCCAGAGACGTCGCCCACCTCGTCGCAGGGGGGGTCGACGCGATCATGTACTGCAACGAGGACGACCGCCCCTACGTCTTCGAGGCCGGAGTAGAGCAGATCGCCGCCATGGCCCGCGTCATCGCCGAGACCAAGCCCACCGACATCCCCTTCGGAGTCGACTTCCTATGGGACCCTATAGCTGCAATGGCCGTAGCCCACGCCACAGGCGGCCGCTTCATCCGCGAGGTGCTCACCGGGGTCTACGAGTCCGACATGGGGCTCTGGTCCCCCAACGCCGGTAGGCTGGCACGCTTCAGGTCCCAGATCGGAGCCGACGACATAAGGGTCCTCTACAACGTCGTCCCCGAGTTCGCCTCCACCCTGGGCTCCCGCAGCGTGGTGGAGAGGGCCCACAGCGCCGTCGTCTCCTCGCTGGCCGACGCCATCCTGGTCTCCGGGAAGATGGCCGGAGCGGAGGCGGACCTATCGGTCATCGAGGCCATAAAGGGAGCCGTCGACGTTCCGGTGCTCGTGAACACAGGCGTCAAGCCCCACAACGTGGGAGACTACCTGTCAATCGCCGACGGGGCCATCGTAGGCTCCAGCCTCAAAGAGGACGGGTACACATGGAACCCCGTAGACCCCAGACGAGTCGAACGGCTGATGGAACAGGTCAAACAGATCCGCAGGTCCACAAAGTAGTCCTGCACGCGAAGGAATAGATGGACGTGAAAAAAAAAGTTGGGATAAGAACCCCGCGCACACAGTGAAACACTACAGAGGGTGTCCCCCCCAGACCCCCCGAATGGAGGAGCAGACCCACATGGGAGAGGGCAAAGCGTCAGAGCGAGAATAACACGCCATTCACCTGAAGGCCCCCTAAAACACCCTCCCACCGAAACCGTTCACACCAAAAAACGCGCCCCAGGACCCTGAACCCCCCCCCAA
>JABUBL010000547.1_pt1 | contig 11480 bp, 5 predicted proteins | sample 7240371 | NCBI WGS metagenome assembly JABUBL01 (sample SAMN07256343, study PRJNA390944) | subsurface metagenome | isolation source: Methane hydrate marine sediment | place: Pacific Ocean: Eastern North Pacific, ODP site 1244 | collected 2002
CCTACACTACCTATTTCATAAAACAGTTGAATATTTTACTAGTAATACTTATATTTACAATGTTCCTATCATCAAGGTCGAAGAATAAAGGGTTAACCATGAGAAATAGTCACAGAATACCTGTAGTATCTATATTTCTAGCTATTACAAGTATATTCATTTTATCAGCCTGCGGAGAAGAAATCGTTGAGCCTAAACAAGCTGAACAAGATGCCATAGTCATTGGCTCCATACACGGTGTTGTAAAGAACGCCACTACCGGGGCCCGGCTCAGCGGCGTGACGGTGACGTGGGCTGGCGGCGACACGGCCCTGTCAGTGCAGTCTACAACTACTGACGACAAGGGCTATTACATCATCAATGGTCTTAATCCCGGAACGTACACCCTTAGCTTCACCGGCAAGAAAGGCTTTACCGAATTTACTGGAACGGCTGGAATCCCTAGCGTCCTGTTGGTTGTTGCCCTTAGCGAGGAGGATGCCAAGGGGGTATATTACGTTACTGAAAACCTGAACGCGAACCTTTATGAGCTAAACGGCGGGTTTAAGGGTGTGATCTGGGCTCCTCTAGAAGATGGCACTAGCAAGGCTGCTTCGGGGGCTACGGTTCAATTCGATGTGAATGATCCTTCCGTTGCACCAAACGTGTACAAGACTACCAGCGGCGAGGATGGCTCCTTCTCGCTGGCAGACTTGCCGGCTGGTCCCTACGGAGACCTTTATGTGCTGCCCTACAGCGATGGCGATGTTTCCTACGCTACAGAACTTGTGAAAGGCTACACAGAGTTGTTTTCCGGGGAGGTTAAAGATGTGGGGGAGATTACATTGACCCTGGCCACTGGTACACCCTTCCTGGTGAATTCCGACTTTGATGATAGGAACATTGTAAATATAAGTATTACTAGTAAAATATTCAACTGTTTTATGAAATAGGTAGTGTAGGACAGAGTACTTTTAGTTACGCATCGTCTGTTACCTCTGAGGCGGTTATCACAATATACTGTGACATCCTGCCATCCTGAGACACATAACATGGTTCAGTATGCTTTTACGGTACATTAATAACCGTAAAAGCGGTCTTGTAACCTGCCAAAATGGTGACCTGAAGGAAACACTCAGGACAGGGCATGAGGCTGGTTCATCTTAGTGGTGCGGGAGCACAACCTAAAGGAGATAGGCGCCGTTGCACTAGGACAACCTTCTTCCATCATCGCGAGTCCCGTAGCCATGCGGGGTGTTGCGATCTCAACCCCAAGAATTACAGCAATGAACCTCAGCGTTCTCCGCGCTCTCTGCGGCTAAATCTTCAACCGACAATCACTATTCGCCATTCCCCCCTTATCCCCCCAATTTCTCTTTTCCCTGTGGCCCTTGTATGCTAGCTTACAAGGTTTATGCCGGCCTACCACGCAGAGAAGATATTCGTCCGGGGGGCGCGGGTGCACAACCTCAAGGACATTGACGTCGAGATCCCCCGGAACCAGTTGGTGGTGATCACCGGGCTGTCCGGCTCGGGTAAGAGCTCGCTGGCCTTCGACACTATTTACGCGGAGGGGCACCGCCGCTATGTGGAGTCCCTATCGGCCTACGCCCGGCAGTTTCTGGGCCAGCTGGAGAAGCCCGACGTGGACGTCATCGAGGGACTGTCGCCGGCCATCTCCATCGAGCAGCGGTCAGCCAGCCGCAACCCCCGCTCCACTGTAGGCACCATCACCGAGATTTACGACCACCTGCGCCTGCTGTTCGCCCGCATCGGTACGCCTCATTGCACCGGTTGCGGCCAGCCGGTTGGCCGCCAGACCGTCCAGCAGATGGTTGACCACATCCTGGCCTTTCCTGAAGGCACCCGCATACAGCTGCTGGCACCGGTGGTGCGGGGCCGCAAGGGACAGTATAAGGAAGTCTTCCGCAGCATCCGCCAGGAAGGCTTCGTCCGGGTCCGGGTAGATGGGCGGGTGCGGCAGCTCTCCGAGAAGATAATCCTCCACAAAAACAAAAAGCACGACATCGAGGTGGTGGTTGACCGCCTGGTGGTCAAAGTGACTGTAAAGGAACGCCTCACTGAATCGGTGGAGCTGGCGGTTAAGATTGGATCAGGGGTGGTCGTGGTCAACGAGGTACCGGGTTCGGGAAGGGGCAAAGGCAAGGACCGCCTGTTCAGCGAGAGCCTTTCCTGCCCGGACTGTGAGATCAGCTACGAAGTCCCCGAGCCCCGCATGTTCTCTTTCAACTCACCGTTCGGCGCTTGTCCTGACTGTGACGGCCTGGGAACTCAGATGGAGATCGATCCGGACCTGGTGGTCCCCGACAGGAACAAGAGCCTGATCCAGGGAGCGGTGGTACCCATCGGGGAGCAGCCCCGGGGCAGTTGGTACAGCTCCATACTCAAAAGCCTGGCCCAGCATTATAGATTTAATTTCACCACGCCCTGGAAGCGCCTGCCGGAGGAGGTTCGGCAGGTAATTCTGCACGGTACTGATCCCGGAGCCAGGATCACCATGCAGTATACCTCCAAGCGGTGGCGCGGGGAATACACCGGCGGTTTCGAGGGGGTGATTAACAACCTGCGGCGACGGTATGGCCAGACCCGCTCGCCGGGCATCCGCCAGTGGATCGAACAGTTCATGTCCATCCACCCCTGCACCAGCTGCAACGGTGCCCGCCTGCGCGCTGAGTCTCTGGCGGTGACCATCAACGGCGAGAACATCTGGAACGTGGTGGAGATGTCCGTGAAGGGACTACAGGGTTTCATCCACCGGCTTGATATTACTCCCACCCAGCAGGAGATCGCCGCCCAGGTTCTGAAGGAAATCAGAGACCGCCTTGGTTTTCTGGTCAACGTGGGTTTGGATTACCTTACCCTTTCCCGTTCTTCTGCCACGCTCAGCGGTGGCGAGGCCCAGCGCATCCGCCTGGCCACCCAGGTGGGCAGCCAGCTGGTGGGGGTGCTCTATATCCTCGATGAGCCGTCCATCGGCCTGCATATGCGCGATAACCGGCGACTTATCCAGACCCTGTACCGGCTGCGGGACCTGGGCAATACGGTGCTGGTAGTCGAGCACGACCGGGAGACCATCGAGTCAGCTGACTGGGTAGTTGACCTCGGGCCCGGTGCCGGGGAAGAGGGTGGCTGGGTGGTGGCTACCGGCCCGCCGGATAAGATCAAAGCCAACCCCACCTCCATGACGGGTCAATACCTGGCCGGCCGCCGGGAAATTCCCGTGCCCAAGAAGCGCCGCTCCAGGCCAAACCGCTTCTTCCAGCTGCAGGGGGCCTGCGGTAATAATCTCAAGGAGATCACAGTCAATCTTCCCGTTGGCCGTTTTATCTGCGTCACAGGAGTCAGCGGTTCGGGTAAGTCTACCCTTATAAACGAGACCCTCTATCCCATCCTCAGCCGGGAATTCCACTCCAGTAAGAAGAAGCCCCTCAAATACGGTTCGATTCACGGCCTGCTCTACCTGGACAAGGTTATTGACATCGATCAGTCACCCATCGGCCGGACTCCCCGTTCCAACCCGGCCACTTACACCGGCGTCTTTACCCATATCCGGGACCTGTTCAGCCAGCTGCCGGAGTCGAAGATCAGGGGCTACAAGCCCGGACGGTTCTCCTTCAACGTGAAAGGGGGACGCTGCGAAGCCTGCCAGGGGGACGGTATCATCAAGATCGAGATGCACTTCCTCCCGGACGTTTACGTACGCTGCGAAGAATGCAAGGGAAAACGGTACAACCGTGAGACCCTGGAGGTTACCTATAAGGGCCGCAACATCGCCCAGGTGCTGGACATGTCCTGCGGAGAAGCCCTGGATTTTTTCAGGAATATCCCCGCTATTGAGCGTAAACTTCAAACGCTTTGCGATGTAGGTTTGGGTTACCTCCGGCTCGGGCAGCAGGCTACGACGCTTTCCGGTGGGGAAGCCCAGCGGGTTAAGCTTTCCGCCGAGCTATCACGTACCGGAACCGGCCGGACTATCTATATCCTGGATGAACCTACCACCGGATTACACTTCGCGGACGTGGAGATGCTCCTGAAGGTTCTCAACCGGCTGGTAGACAAGGGCAATACCGTAGTGATTATCGAACATAACATGGACGTGATCAAGACCGCCGACTGGATATTGGACCTGGGTCCAGAGGGCGGGGACGATGGCGGCTATGTCGTGGCTGAAGGAACACCGGAAGAAGTGGCACAACACACCGGCTCATATACCGGACAGACTCTCCGCGAAATTCTTCCTGGAAAAAGAAACCGTCAGCAGATATCACCACCTGTTCGGGATAAAAATCGTGTGCCAACTGAAGTTGCTTCATAATCAACCGGCAAATCCCTGTTTGAGAAGGAGTTAACCTGCTATGAGGCGGCCTGCATCCTATCCCCTGACCCAGCTGAAACGGGAATTCTCATACTACGAGATTATCAAAGACCTGATAGATCAGTGCATTGATATCATGCTCAACCATCGCCAGAGCGGCCACCCCGGCGGCTCCCGCTCCAAGGTCCACATGCTTGTGGTTAATTCTCTTTCGGGTGCCATGCGCTGGGATATTCGCGATCCCGGCAAGCGCTTCGCCGACCGCTTTGTCCTGGTGGGGGGGCACACCGTTCCCCTGGTTTACGCCATGCTGGCGGTTTACAACGAAGCCCTCCGTATCAATTACGAGCGGACTAATAACCCCAGGTATCTGGTAAAGGGTTTCGAGCGGCGGGCGCTGGTATGGGAAGACCTGCTCGACTTGCGTCGTCAAGGGGGGCTGCCCGGCCATGCCGAAATGAGTGGCAAGACCCTGTTCCTGAAGTTCAATACCGGACCCAGCGGCCACGGTTCCCCGCCCGCGGCCGGCATGGCCCTGGCCTATAAACTGGCGGGCGTTCCCGAGGTAAGGGTATGGGCCTATGAAGGCGAAGGCGGGCTCTCAGCCGGCTCCAGCCATGAAACCAAGAACACCGCCTATGGCCTCGGCCTATCCAACCTGATCTACGTGCTGGACTGGAATGATTTCGGCATTGATGACCGGCCCTTTTCTTCGGTCATCAACGGCGCACCGCCCGACTGGTTCAAACCCTATGGCTTTCACGTGGTGGGAACCTATGAAGGCGAAAACTGGGAAGAGGTCACAAAGGCCTTTGTCCTGCTTAACAGCCCTGATGGCGAGGACAAGCCCAAAGTGCTCTGGACCAGGAACCGCAAGGGCCGGGGCTACGGCGTATATGACAACAAGTCTCATGGCGTACCCCATAAGGCCAACAGTGAGCTCTTCTGGGCCGGGCGCAAGGAGTTCGCTAACAAGTATGGGGTGACTTTCGAGAACTTCGGTGAGCCGCGCCCCGCTGATGACCGCCAGTTCCGCGAGGAGTCGGCCAGCCACCTCTCACGGGTCATGTCGGTAATGCGGAATAATCAGGAGCTGGTGGACTTCCTGACCGAAAGGCTGGTGGAACTGGGTGATTCGGTCCCTGAGGAGCTGGAAGGGTACCTTCCAGGAGCAAACTTCAAGCTGCCCAAGCAGGTACTCAAGAAAGTCGAGGATTACCCCGGGGAGCTCTTTGTAGAGCCCGGACAGAAAGCACCGAACCGGGCGGCACTGTCCAAATTCGGAGCCTGGATCAATAAGCTCAGTCATGACCGCTGCGGAGTGCCCATCTTTATTGCCGCCTCCGCGGACCTGGCCGATTCTACCAACATTTCCGGTTTCGCCAAGAACTGGGAGAATTTCGAAGGCTTCGGCTGGTACAACCGGGAGAACTACACTCACGGTGCCCTGCTGCCACAGGCCATTACCGAGTTTACCAATGCGGGTCTGCTGGCGGGTATGACCTCGGTTAACTTTTCCGAAACTCCAGATGAAGACTATCAGGGTTTTCTCGGGGCCTGCAGTACCTACGGTTCCTTTTCATACCTCAAGTACGGTCCCCTCCGGCTGTTCAGCCAGGTAGCCCAGGATTCAGAGCTCAAGGTAGGTCGCATCCTGTGGATCGCCGGCCATTCAGGCCCGGAAACCGCCGATGACAGCCGCACCCATTTCGGTATCTTTGCTCCCGGCGTTACCCAGCTGTTCCCCGATGGCCAGGTCATCAACCTGTACCCCTGGGAGCACAACGAGGTAGCCCCAGCCTTAGGAACCGCGCTGGCCACCGATGTACCAATCATTGCCCTGCACCTTACCCGCCCCCCAATCGTAATACCTGACAGGGAAGCCCTGGGTATCCCCTCCCACCTGGAGGCGGCGAAGGGAGCCTACATCATGAAGGACTACGATCCCGGCAGGTCTAAAGAAGGAACGCTCATCGTTCGAGGCACCAGCGCCACCAACAATGTAGTAACCCTCATTCCCCACATCCGGGATCGGGGGCCCAACTTGAAAATAGTGGCCGCAGTCAGCTACGGTCTCTTTCAACTACAGTCAAAGTCCTACCGGGAGCAGGTCCTTTCACCGTGGGACTGGGACAACAGCATGATCGTCTCCAATCAGGCCTACCGTCTCATGCAGAACTGGGTGGGGCATCGGCGCCTGCGGGAATTTGCCCTGACACCGGACTGGGACAACCGCTGGCGGACCGGCGGCACAGTTGAGGAAATCATAGCCGAGTCCCACATCGATCCCGAGCACATATGGGAGGGGATCCAGGCGTTCCTTAAGCGGTCAATCGAGTGAACAATCCTGGCCGGGTCGCGGCTTTTTCGGTGAATGATTTCTTTGCCTGACATCCTCGCCATATTTTTCAGCACCATTATTCACTGGTTTTATTCTGCGTAATGCAGGTTTATATTATCCCCGTCTAAATAACCGGGGAGGAACGATAATCATGCGAGAGTTACAGCGTCAATTATGCTCATCGGCGAACCGGGCATTGTTATTGATTGCCCTCCTGACACCGGGGTCTTCCCTTTTGGCTCAGAAGACCACTATTGCCGTGCTGGATTTTTAAGGACGGGGGATCAGTCAGACGGAAGTAGCCGCTCTGTCGGACAGGCTTCGAAACGAGCTTTTCCGCCTTGAGGTATTTCAGGTGGTTGAGCGGGGGATGATGGAGACTATTCTTACTGAACAGGATTTTCAATTAACGGGATGTATCTCCAACTAATGCCTGGTTGAGGTTGCCCACTTCCCCGTTCCGGGCGGTTTTGCTAATGACAATATGCAGCAGCAAAGGGAAATGGCCGACCATCATAATATAATTCCCAGCTGGCCATACTCGCGGCAAAAACATTCACAATAACAAAAAGGGATGAAGATTACAATCTCCCTAAGCTCATGTATCACCTATTAGCGTAGCCCCTGGAGATTCCCAAACCGTCTGAAGACGTAAAAAAGTGGATTTTAAAACACCCTTGAATGGCAATTGCCCAATGCAAGCCCTATATCAGGAAAGAAACCAGGATTTCCCCCGAAAATTTATCTTTTTAATTCCTAACATTTTAATCCAAATAAGAATATAAAAATTGGAAAGTGGAGGTGGTTGTTTTTCGTAATTAGGAGGAGAATAACCCACTCCCCAACCCCCCTCCCTTTAAAGGGAGGGGGGTTCACGAAGTGACCGGGGTGGGTTCAAGTTAAATGTATTCACAAACATTGCTATGCCCACAGTTTAATCCAAAGCGCTGTTACCATCGAAAGGAAAAACCACCGTCATACCCGGAAAAACGTTACTTTTGGTAGTATTAAGCAGACTCTGATTTTCACCCGGTTATTGCGAGGGAACTGCTGGAAAGAAACAACTTGCAATACTGTTGATTTATTATTACATTTAAATTAATTATGATATGTTAATGGTTTAAATTCGGCCAGTTGGGAGATTAAAATAATACCATCGGCCGCTATCCATATCAGCGCGTATCATTACTTATTGATAGAACAATAGTGGAGAATACTTATGCGAGACCACAGACGTCTACACACCTGGGTTCTGCTTGTCGTTGTCGTACTTTTTGCTGCCGGTTGCGCTTCAACGACTTCGGGACTTTCTGCAGATAGAACGGCACCGAAAAGTGAGCAGCCGATTGAATTTGTATTTCCTGAGTATACGGGGACAGGCGAAAAGCCTAAAATTGCTATCCTAGATTTTACCAATGACACTCCTTTCGAAAGTTACGTAATCGGTGCCGGTGTAGCCAACACGTTCATCACGGCGTTGATCAAATCGAAACACTTTCGGGTGATAGAAAGAAGTATGCTAGGGAGAATCATAGAAGAGCAAAATCTGGGTATGTCGGGTGCCCTTGGCGCTACTGAAGCTTCCGAAGTAGGTAAAATTCTGGGTGTAGATTATGTTGTAGCGGGAAGTATAAGCGAATTCGGTATTAAGACCTCACGTACAACGATTGGATATGCTAAAGATGTGGATGCCAAGGTCGGCATGTCGAAGGGCACGGCGCGGGTTGCCTTGGATGTGAGAGTCATTGATCCTATTACAGCCGAAATTATTTCCGTAGAAACTGGTGTTGGTTCACATTATTCGACGAATATCGGAATCGCCTTCGAGGAGATATCCTTGTTAACAGGTGTGGTTGGTTTTGATGAAACATTGATTGGCAAAGCAACCAGAAAAGCGGTATTTGATATCGTAAATAAACTCATCACACAGGGATTTTAGTCAGAACCATCACCCAAGGAGTTGATCATGTATAAAGAAAAAAAGAATGCATTTTTTTCGATTTCACTGGTTCTTTCAATACTTGTGTTATCAAGCTGTTTTATTCCGTACACGTCTCAAAACCAGATGGATTTGCATGAAAGATTAAGTGCAAAAAAGATAAAGGTCGCGGTATTCCCTTTCACAATGAACACGTCACCGGACGTAAAACGAATAGCCTTCGATAGTGTTGATGTTGAATTAACCAATAAATTCACAGAAGTGCTCTGGAAGAAAAACAAGGTACGACTTTCCCATAATAATGAAATATTTGATGCCATTCAAGAACACACTCTGAAATATACCGAGATGAACCCTGAAATGAATGATCTGGAGATGAAGCCCAATATTTATGCTATCATAGAGGTCGGTAAAAAGTTAGGAGTCAATGTAGTATTTCTGGGGACTATACGCGAGAATTCATTCGATTATCAGGGCGGCTGCTGTATACTCATACCAAGTCTCATGGCAAAATCGAGGGTATATAACATAGGCGCGCAAATGATGGCCATTGATATTGATAAAGAAGAAGTGCTCGCTTTTGATTATATTGATAATGGGTTAGCTGTCCCCACTAAATTCTTCACACTGACTGGTAAAGTAAGTGACAAATCTTTAGCTAAAGGCAAAGAAATATTGTTGCAAAAATGCGGGTTTGCCTTGGCATACTATGCGCCAATGCCAGAAAAGAGAACCGATACCGGCACAATTGCTTTAGTCACTGGGGCAGCACTTCTTAATATATTCGCAGGCACGGAGTTCTCTGTAGATGCTACTATCACAGATGAAACGTGGAAGATGTACCCGGAAGGATATTTTATGAAAAACTACGGATACACATCCGAGGACTTTGAGAATCTGCCGAGATAAATAAAATGGAGAGCTAAATCCGTAAGTATGTCACCCGCTGCTTACCTTTGGGATAGCCATTAATTAACAATTCACACGTTGAGGATGGCTTTTATATGACAAAGAGAAGAAGCTCTTTTCTCCCATTTTAATGAAAAGCAGAAATATATCGAGAACTTTTTTTCTAATCACAAAGAGGATGCGCAAATGCAAGCATGGTGCATTGCAAAATTGGCTCTCAGGTTACTTTTGCCCTCGGATGAAATACCAGGCCAATGATGCCGACTGCTACATTAATCCGGTTATGCGTGATTATGTGTTGCGTATTATTCGCTATATCAACTTCAAGTGCGCAACCACAAGAAACTCAAACGCATTCGCCAGACAGCTTACTTCTCTACACCGGTAATTTTAATTACCAAGAATCTTTTTATGAATTATCTTTCGACGATATATTTAATTTTTATAGCAAATACATCACACCCGTAGATGGAGACCATCGCTGCTCCTTCTATCCTTCCTGTTCAAAATATGCCCGCATGGCCTTGCAGCAACACGGCTATTTGTTGGGTGGGTTACTCACATTCGAACGACTGATCAGGTGCGGCTATGATCGAGGAACAAAGATAATAATTGACGGTCGAGTTTTAATATACGACCCATTGTCAAACAACGCCCCCAAAAGCCGGCCTTAAATATTTTGAATAAACTGATCAAACATTCATATACTATCACTCTTGTTCTAACTACAATTAGTTATGTTTGCTATCCTCAAAATATCGATATAGCAAAGATGAGTGCGTTTGCTGATGAGCTGTGCTCAGATGGTGACTATAATGGGGCCAGCATAGAATATAAGCGAGTAATGTACTATGACCCAACATCCATTGACACGGTGTTGACAAAACTTGCCGACTGTTATTACTTCAATAGCCAGTATCGCTTAGCTATTCAATCATATCAAAAAGCATTTGAGCGCGTCAGTGGTGTCCAGAAAAAAAAGTATTGTAAGTTTCAACTGAGTAAGTGCTATTATGAGAATAATCAAGCTAACAAGGCAATAGAAATGCTGATGACGTTAGTCGATGAGGAAAGTAATGTCTATCATGATGCTTCCAAATATTTCTTGGGATATATATTTGCGCGTCAATATAATTGGAAACAATCCTCATATTGGCTGAGTCAAGTAAATAGTGAAAAACCTCCATATCAAAACGCAAACGATCTATCAAAGCGGATACTGGATGGACATTCATTGCAAAGGAGGAATCCTTTGATCGCCGGGATGTTATCGGCCGCGCTGCCGGGGGCTGGCTATTTGTATTCTGGTCATCCAAAGATAGCAATTGCATCAGTTATATTAAATTCTCTATTCGCATTCGGGGCATATGAATCATTCCGTGGGGGTACGTATACGGTTGGAGCCACCTTTTTAATAATTGGATCCGGCTGGTACTTGGGCAATATATACGGCTCCATGAATAAAGCTAAGCAATATAATAAATCTAGAAGAGACCAATTTGTTTACAGTCTTGAGTTCAGCCTTTAGTAGGGAATACCATGCCGCCATGTAGAACGCTGATAGACCCGGCGATGGTTTCTTCACCCTGCTTTTGACTGGCGCCCTTAGTTATCAGAGTTACACATCCTACACCACTAGTGGATTAGTGTCTTTCAGTTTGTGGTTTTCTGCCATAGCAGACTTATCCAGGCTATATCAATCCGAAGCTATTTATATATCGGATTCAACAGCGTACTGTTATATCACAGGCTATTTAATGGAAACAAGGATCATTCTGAACAGGCAGCTCGTATCTATAACCTATCCCTGGATACAAAACTCGCACGTGAAATACTGACCAGGATTCAACATGAAGCGACACGGCAGCAAGAGATTAAGTGAGGGGGATATTTGACACACCATGCTCACGCCCTCGTCTGACCCTATTTCACTTCCTCGAGAATTTTATCCACGGCTTCCTGCCCGATTAACTCGC
>JABUBL010000548.1_pt1 | contig 11480 bp, 13 predicted proteins | sample 7240371 | NCBI WGS metagenome assembly JABUBL01 (sample SAMN07256343, study PRJNA390944) | subsurface metagenome | isolation source: Methane hydrate marine sediment | place: Pacific Ocean: Eastern North Pacific, ODP site 1244 | collected 2002
GTAAAGTTGAGGAATTATCTCGGGAACTAGGCACCCTGCTAATGAAGGCCAACGAGGCTAATATTGAACTGCAGAAATGCCGCTCGATATATCTTAAACTGGGCGAGCTGACCGGCCAGGGAGTGATCGCAAAGCCGACAACATTAGGATCTCTTGGCTGGCTTCGAGTCTTGGCCGGCACTGTAAAAGCAGAATTAGCGGGAAAAGGGCGGCCGATGCCTCGGTATCCTGGCGCTGCGCCACCGATTTAATTATTCTTATGAGATCCGGGGAAGCCTTCTGGAGGAGGTGCGGGGATCGCCATGCAAAAGGGTCCCCGGATGATAGACTTTTACCCTTTTGCTAAAAGCCCCGAGGTCTTTCATACCAGCCTGGCTCGGGCTCAACTCCCCCGGGCCGGGCAAAATGGATCAAATTGAGGCAAAAATCAGGATTTATGCTCATCGGCAGGAGAAAAGACGCACACAGGGGCTTATACAGGGACTTTGACAAGGCAAGGCAGCCTATATGACCTATGGAAAACGAGAGAGGCTAGGATTTGAGAATTTTATCAAGCTAGACCTTGATTATAGCGATTTAAGGAGGAGAAAAGTTACGTTTTGATCCCCTGGCCTGTAAATTTATAGTGGCCAGAAAAAAAAGACTCTTTGAAAAATAGAGAGGGGGGTAGGATCGAATGGACTCACCTAGCCCCCCTAGGAGCTTAGACAATGCAACAAACTCCCACAAACAAATATAGCGAAATCGTTGAGCAATGCAAGCAAGCCCTGACTGTGATTATCCTCAGCGCAGACATAATCAGGACAAGGGAGACCTTGAGCCCGGAAGGTAAGAAGTGTTTGGAGGAAATAAGAAGTCAAGCCTGGCGGATCAATGGAGAGTTGAAGAAAGGAAGGGAAGAATGAAAAAAGGTCTAGTTTTAGTAGCGGTTTTGGTTCTGGCTCTTTCAATAGGGGGCTTTGCCCTTGAGAACGGGCCGGAGGGGTTCAGGGGATTGAACTGGGGAGATCCACGTACAGAGGATATGGAATTCGTCGATGAAATAAAAGGCGCGAAAGTCTATGTCCGGCCAGCTGACAAGCTCTCTTTGGGAAAAGCCAAACTCGATATGATTCTTTACTACTTCTGGAAGAGTGAATTTATGCGGGTCAGCTTGCATTTTATAGGCAAAGAGAATTATGATTTATTGGAAACTATTTGCCTGGCAAAATTCGGAGAGGAGACATCACAAGAACTGTTTTCTATTTACTGGTTCAACCTACAGGCTGGCGTCTCTCTGAACTACGATTTGATTGAGGAGAAAGGTGCTCTCAGCTTGGACAACTGGCCACTCTTCAAGGAATATATGGAAACAGGCAAGAAAAAAGAGGTAGAAGAGGTAGAAGCAGACTGGTAGGATTTTACAGTGCTGACTCGGGGTTAAAAATGAAAATAACCACTTGTCTTTGGGAAGTGGTCAAGCTCTGCCTTAGTGCAAAGAAATTCAGAAAAATCAACAAAAATAAAAAACAGGGCTTCCCTGCCCGCAAAGACAACAGAAGCCCAGAGGAGCGGACTATGAAGAACGCACCCAAAGGTAAGTATAGCGGAGTAGTCCAGGAGGTCAAACAGGCTTTGACCATTATCCTGGGAGAGGCAGAACTGCTTTTAAGGCAGGAAGAAGGATTGAGCCAAGAGGGAAGAAAGAAGCTCGAGGGAATCAAAGCTCAGGTCCTCAGGATTGATAAGCTGCTGGAGAAGGTAAAATGAGCAAAGGAAGGCTTGAGGACATACAGAAAATCATAGACGAGCATTATATCATCTACTACCGGCCAGGGGATTTTGCCACCGGGGTCTATCGAAACGAGAAGAAGAAAAAGAGAAGAGATCACAGAATCAGGTCAAAACGGGACTCGTCTATCAAAGTAATTTTATCAAGCCAGTTAAGGGATTAAGAGATTTACGCTACTAAAATTTCAGGGTCCTAAAAAATCCTGGAAGCTAGAGGGAGGTAAAAATTGAAGGGTGATCAAGAATACCTCATAATTGGAGGAGAAAAAATGCCGTTAAAAGAAATTACTTTCAAAGAATGGAGATCCATTAACCCGTTGAAAGGAAAATGGATCGGCTACTGGTGGCCAGGGATCGGATACTATAAGATTCTGCGGGGAAGGTCGAAAGAGGCCCGGGAAAAGCAGATAAGACTTATTCTCAACGATGACACCTTCAGGTCCACCCAGAGAACTTTCCTGGCAAGGTTCACGTTCATAGCCCTCTATGTCTATAACGAGCTATTGCGGTCAAAGGCAGAGCGGCAGTTAGATCCCTTGGAAAAAACCTGGATACAAGCCATAGACCACGCAACGAAGAAAAAACTAACGAAGGAGGAGCTACTGCGAATCGAGCAGGTGTCAGCTCATCTTAAATTCCAGCAGAAAAAAGACAAAATCGAGCCCTGGATCCAGGGGAAGGTCAAAGAGCTCTTTTGGCTCTGGCTTTCCCGTTTATACTCGGGGGACGTGGTATTAAGGGAATGTGCTGCCGAGGATTGCATAAGATTGTTCCGGCCCAGTCGTTCTGGCGATGGAAAAACATCGCAGATATATTGCTCGAATCAATGCAGAGCAAGGATGGCAGAGCGAAAGGTTAAAGCCATTTGCTAAATACTCTTGACGTTTGTAAAAGCTGTGCTATACTATAAACAATATCAAATAGAAAAGGAGCAGATTTTACTCTGCCCCCTTTCTTAAAAAGGCTTTTTGATAAGACGGCCTCCCCAGACCGTTAGGAGATAAAAAATCTCCTCAAGCCTCTATTTTGTTATCATATCGAAAAAATGAGGAAGTGCAAGAGTGAATGCAGATCGCAACGGAATCCGAATTAAAGGAAATCATCGTCAATACTGCCTTAGAGAGCGATTTAACTTTAGCAGATTTTGAATTTTTTGGCTGGCTTTTATGGAGTTTAGATCTTTGCAATAATTGAGTCTCTACGGAGACCAACAGGGGGCGGCGGTGGATATCCTTCTGCTGCTCCCTGGAAGGATATATCAATGAACAGCGAGCAACGAGAAAGGTTCTTCCAAACTCTCTTTGAAGGCACAGAGGGCTACATCGAGATAAGAACCATTTTGCACGGCGGAATTAAGCAATTGTGGTATGAGACAACAGAGGTCAACAGACTGCTCTTTGAGCTGAAAAAACCCTACTTTCAAAAAGTAAATACTTATTTCGGGGTGTGCCCGAGAACGACAGAAAAGGGAAAAGAGCGGAACGTCAAGCAGGTGAATTGCCTCTGGGCTGACCTTGATTGCGCCTGGGAGCAAAAGCCAAACGATCCTACCCGGGAAGAAAGAGATAAAGCTCTAGAGTCCTTTCAGCCAAAGCCTTCTATCGTGATAGACAGCGGACACGGATATCAGGTTTATTGGCTCTTTGACAAGCCGGAAGATATACACAGCCCGGAGGACATTATGAGGCTAAAGGGCTACAACAGGGGCTTGGCTAAGGAACTAAAGGGAGACAAGGGGATTGACCTTTGCCGGGTCCTGAGAGTCCCGGGAACCAAAAACCTCAAGGATCCCAAAAAAATCCTTACTGTCAAGATTGTCAAATTCGAGCCTCAGATAAGGTATAGCCTTAAAGGAAAATTTCTAGCAAGGTTCAAACGAGATGTAGGCAAGCAGGGAATAGAAAAGGTAGAAATTGACCAAGATTCTGCCGGTGACATTCCGGATAGGTTTTGGAGGATCCTAGATGAGAATACGAAAATCAAGGCTACCTGGAAGGGTAAGAGGAGGGACCTGAAGGATGAGACCAGGAGCGGCTACGATATGGCCCTGTCAAACCTTCTCATGCCCTTTTCCTTCACCGATAGCGAGCTCGTATCGATCCTTAGAGAATCCGAGTCGGGAAAGGGAAGGGAAGCCAAAGCGCAATACCTGGCTATGACCATAGGCAAGGCGAAGGCTGCCTGGGAGAAGCGAAAGAAAGAAACTCCCCCTGATGAGAGAAAGTCCCTGGAGAGCAAGCAAAAGGCAAAAGCTGAGATCCGGACCCTCATACCCGGGCTTGTCCACTTAGTCAGGCAAGACGGGATCGTTAAATACCTCCTCAAGAAAGGGGATGGGCTCTCGATTGAGGAGACCTTTACCCTGAACGATGTTATCTACAAGCCGAAGCAAGATCTGCCTGTCAAGATCCCCGATGAGGGTATCCTGACAGAACCAGCCAGGCTTAATTATAGTGAGCTACTGCAGGAGGTTCTCGGGTTTATAAAGGCTTACCTGGAGATGCCCTCCGAGTCTCACTACCTTATCCTGGCCCTCTGGATCTTTCATACCTACCTGGTTGAGAAATTCAAGACCACTCCGATCCTCTATTTCTACGGGGTCAAGGAGACCGGAAAGACCAGGGCAGGCGAGGTCCTGGGTGAGCTTGCCTTCAGGTGTGAGCGGTTGACCTCCCCGACAGAGGCGACCCTTTTCAGGTCGGCAAGCTACTTCAAGACCTCCCTGATCATCGACGAGATAAAGCTCTGGGGACAGGACGGCAACCCGGACGTGGCCAGGCTCATAAAGTCCCGTTATAAACGGGGTCTGATGGTCTCAAGGATCAACCTGAACAAGAAGGGTGAGGACCAGGTGGAGTATTTTGACGTCTTTGCCCCCCTGGTGATTTGCACCACGGAGAGCATACCCGACGCCATTGAGTCCAGGTGCATAACCTTCCTGATGCAGAAGAACGCAAGGGCAGAGGTTGAGAGGCCGGTTGACGAGGACCGGGGAGGCAAGCTGAGGAACAGACTCACCCTCTTCAGGGCCAGCCACTTGGACCGGGACCTGCCGGAGGCTGAGCAGCTAGCCAGGAGAAGGCTGAACGAGATTATGCTGCCCCTCTACCAGGTCTTAATGCTGATTGATCCTGAGAGAAAGGAAGCCTTCAAGATGATAGTTGAGGAAATGGAGACTGCAAAGGAGGAGGAGGAGGGCTTGAGCCTGGAGGCTGAGATCGTGGAGGAGATCGTCAATTACCAGAAAGAGACAGGGGAGGGAACTTTTCTGACGACTGAGATTACTGAGAAGCTGAACGAAGAGAGATCTGAGAGGGAAAAAATAACTAATATGCTGGCAAGTATGAGAATCAAAAGGCTAGGCTTCCAGAAAACACGGCTGGGGAGCAGGAGGGGCTATAAGATTAACTCCGAGCTGCTCAAAAAGCTAGCCTTTCAATTTGGGATAGATATTTGACAACTATGCCAACTATGCCAACTAGCTGGAGGTAGGCTGCCAACTAGAGACACTCTGTATATAAGAGGAAATTTAATGATGTATAAAGAAACACAGAGATTTAGCCCTTTTTCACCCTTTGAAGACAAGGGGGCTTTTACCCTTTTTAGTCGGCAAGGTCGGCATAGCTGGCAGAAATTTTAAGAGGTGGTTAAATCGGGAGCTTAGAGAGGAGAAAACAAGCTCTTTGATAAGGGAAGCATCGAAGCAATTATGAAATGCTTTTGCGCTCTTTGAGTGATAAAAACATACCCGATCCTCGCTCAAATCAATCGGGAGACCTCGGGAGCTCCCAGGAGGATTATTTTTATATTTTAGCATAACACAAGGGATAATGAGTAATGTTAAATGAAGGCAAGGGAAATGAGACTGAGTTGCCTATCAAACAAGGCTTTTCTGATACTTTCTTATATTCTTTACTTACGCAGGGGGCTTGACAACATTACATTTTTGACTATAATGTAAGTAAAGTAAATATAAGGGAGGCAAACTATGATCACAGTTGAACCCATCAGGGACGCAAAGAAGATAGTGGCAATCAAGACGATCCTCAAGACCGGGAAGCACCCCAGGGACTATCTGTTATTTACCCTGGGGATCAACCTGGCGTTGAGGGTGAGCGACCTTCTGGCCCTGAGGATCAAAGACATCCTTGACCGGAAGGGGGAAATCGTTGAAGCCCTGCATATCAGGGAAAGAAAGACAGGGAAGGAAAGGAAGATAAGGCTCAACCGCTCGGCCCGTGAGGCTCTGGATTTTTACTTCTCCAAGGCTGGGATCTCAAACGGTGGGGAGTTCCTGTTCAAGTCCCTCAGGTCCGACAAGCCCCTGGACCGGATAAGGGCTAATACTCTGATAAATAGGTGGTGTGATGAGGTCGGCCTGCAGGGCAGGTTCGGGACCCATACCCTACGCAAGACCTGGGGGTACCGGGCCAGGAAGCTCGGAGTCCCGATTGAGCTAATCCAGGAGAAGCTAGGCCACAGGTCCCCGGCGGTGACGAGGCGGTATGTCGGGATCACCCAGGACGAGGTCAGCCACGTAGAGGAGAAGGTCTGCCTCTAGCCATAGAGCTTGTTTGACCCCTCTATGAGCCTGAAAATTGACGGGGCTATGCTTAAAAAAGAGGTTCTGAGTAAATAACGCCATAGAGGGCCAAATAAGGACTTTTGATTCGACCTTTGAATATCCCTACTACGGGCAGGGGAAAATAGAGGGGACGGCAGGCAGCGTATCACCCAGGAGCAAAAAATAAGGAAAGCTGGAAGGTGAGAGTCAGGGGGCTGAGGTCCCCAAAAATGAAAGGGGCGAAAATGGTTAGAGTCGGAAAAAGGCTGAAGATGATCAGGAAGCGACTGGGCCTGACCCAAAAGGAGTTTGCCAGTCGGGTCCCGGGCAGGATTGACCAGACCTACGTCGGCAAGCTGGAGCTGGGGCATCAGTATCCGTCCCTGAAGCTGCTGGAGAGGATAGGCAGGACCTTCAACGTGCCCCTGGGATACTTTTTCGAGGACCACAGTTTCCTCAAGCTGTTCGACCTGCTGCCGGAGGAAGTGAGGGGCTTGCTTGACGATAAGAGGCTGCAACGGCTGCTGGTATTGGCTGGCGGGTTGAACGGGAGGGACCTGGAGAGGGTCTGTAGGATCGTGGAGATCCTGACGGAAAAAGAGAAAGAGGAAGAGGCTTGATAAAGAGTTTGGGTTACATAAATAATTGTTATCGGACCATAGCAAAGCAATATCTTTTTGAGGGAGGCGGTTAAAATTCCTTACACACCGAAAGAGAAGTTTTTAGGCAAGACTCCGGAATCCATAATGGCCCAGCAGGCTAACCTATTAAAGGGCCGTCTCAAGCACGCAATGAAGGCCGAAGCCAAGGCTCCCCGGTTCAACGATCCTGTTTATAAGAGCGACATAATCAAGTTTGCCGAGGAGCAGTTCTTCATCCCCGAAACCAAACAGCCTATCATCCTCGAAGGCTTCCAGAAAAAGGAAATCCTTGGCCCGCTATTCTATACCGAGAAGCGTTCGACCATGGCCCTCATTGGCCAGACTAAGAAATCAGGAAAATCCACAATGGCGGCTATGATAGCGGCCTGGACCCTATTCTGCGGTGAGGACTATTCCGAGGTTTATCTGGCTGCCAGGGATAAGGATCAAGCCAGCTGGGTGGTGTTCTCGAAGCTGACGAAGGCAATCAGAATGAACCTGCAGATGCTTGCCAGGTGTAAGATTACCAGTGACAGCGTGGAATTGCCACACAAAGGGTCAATCTTGCGGTGCCTGCCGACCGAGATATCAGCCGCCGGCCTGAACCCAAACTTGGTTGTTTTCGACGAATTATGGAGCTACAACCTGGAGTCGATGACCAGGTTCTTTGAAGAACTAACGACTGTTCCTACCCGGAAGCATCCCTTGGTCCTGATAGTTACCTATGGCGGCTACAACACGGACGAGGATAACCTGCTTTATTCCCTCTACAAGAAGGGGCTAAAAGGCGGGGATCCCACCTTCTTCTTCTACTGGTCTGGCAAAAACCTGATGAAATGGCAAACAAAGGCTTACCTGAAGCAGCAGCGGGGCCGATTGAGACCCGGGACTTATCGAAGGCTGCATTGTAACGAATTTGTAAGCGACGAGGAGCCGTTCATTGATATGACCGAATGGGATGCCTGTATTGACCGGAAGCACAGCCCGATCCTGCCTGATAAGAAGGTGAGCCTTGTCGTCGGGGTAGACATAGGTATAAGTCACGATTGTAGTGCTGTGGTGGCCGTAACCAGGGATGAGAGCAAGATAAAGCTCGCCTGCCATAGGGCCTGGCAGCCATCAAAAAAGACTGAACTAGACCTCGAAGAAAGCGTGGAGGCTTATTTGAAGGACCTGGCAAAGGATTACACGATCAGGGAAGTCAGATTCGATCCTTACCAGTTTGCCAGGTCGAGCCAGACCCTAGCGAAACTGGGGATCAGAATGGTTGAATTTCCCCAAACTCAGGACAGGCTTACTTCTATGAGCCAAAACCTGTATGACCTTATAAAGGGCGGTGGCCTGGTACTATACAGGGACAAGCAGATGAGGGACCACGCTCAGAAAGCAACGGCAAAGGAGACCGCCCGGGGGTGGCGGATCGTCAAGAAAAAAGCAAGCCACAAGATAGACCTTATAATTGCCCTGGCCGAAGCAGTTTTAGGAGCCACCCAGATCAAGCAGAGCAGGCCCGGTAGGGTGTATATCAATAAGGGTGAGCCCTTGATGGACTGGGAAAAAGACGTTTTGAACGCGAGGCGCGAACCCGGGAAGGGCCACGTTTACGTAGGTTAGGAGGTGTAAAACAATATGTTTGGTATTTTTGGAAAGAGAAAGGAACCCGAGAAGATAGTAAAAGAGGAAAAAGACCCGATCGAGAAGAGAGTCGGCAAGGTTTTTGTCGGGACCACGGCCGGGAAGCTGTTCCCTTTTGCTCCCTGGAGGAAGAAGAAGGAGAGTTTTGAGAAATCGAGCAAGCAATTGGCTGAGGAGAAAAAGTGGCAGGACGTCGAGGGCCTCGTTTCAAGGCCCTATGACCCTTCCTCACTCCGAAGGCTGGTATCCAGGCAACCCACACTTTCTTCCTGTATTTCGGTGATTGCTCAGGATGTAAGCTCCACCGGTTATAATCTCATAGCCAAAAGCAAGGAGGAGGTCAAGGACAAGGAAGGGAAGAAGGCCCTGGAGGATGAGCGAAGATTCCTGAACGGGTTTCTGCAGCAGCCGAATCCCGACGACTCCCTCAAGGAGATAATCTCTAATTTTATCGAGGATTACAATGCTTACGGTTACGCAGCCTGGGAATGTAGTAGAAATGGCAAGGGAAACTTAGACGGAATTTATGGAGTGAGAGCCCCTACCTTGTGGGTGCACAGGTCAAGAGAGAAGTATTGCCAGAGGGTCGAGTGGGACAAAAAAGCCTGGTTCAAAAAATTTGGCCTGGAGAAGTATTTCTCGGTCAAGACCGGGAAGGCAGGAAAGGGCTTTACCGATGAGGAAAGAGCAAACGAGTTGATATTCAAGAAAAGGTACGGCAGCTCGGGTTTTTATGGTGATCCCCCCTGGCTTAGTGCGATCGGGGCGGTGACTACCCTGGTAACGATAGAGGAGTTCAACAGCTCCTGGTTCTTCAACCGGGGCATCCCGTCATTTCTGGTCACTTTGGAGGGCATGTATGACGAAGGGGTATCCAAGAAAATCTCAGACTTCCTCTCCACGGAGTGCAAGGGCCCGGAGAACGAGGGAAAGACGCTAGTTCTTGAGCTACCCGACGGAGGAAAGGCCACTTTCGAGCCGGTAGGCGGGGAGAGGGCAAAGGAAGCCTCATATCGGTTGTATATCTCAAATCTACGCCAGGATGTCTGCGGAACCATGCACTGCCCCGGGTATAAGGTGGGAATCTTTGAGACCGGAAAGTTGGGAGGAAATTTGGGAGAGGCTGCCCTGAGAAATTACATAACCAGCACAATTGAACCTCAAGAGTCTCTGATAGAGTCTATATTCAACAACAAGATCCTGCCGGCTGTTCTGGGAAAGGAGCCGTCCTTCAGGTTCGAGCTGGAGAACGTGGACACCGGGGACCTGGCCGAGAAAGTGGATATGTATGTAAAGCTGTTCGGCTGCGGTGCTTTCACACCTAATCAGTTGATCGAAAGGCTAGGTTTGGGGGCTACATATCCCGAGGGCGACCGGTATTTTGTGTCAAGCAACTATGTGGAGATTGGAGAAGTATCCTATGAGAAAGCAGACAAAGAGTTTTTCAAAGGAATGAAAGAAATAACCGATCTAAGCAAGGAGATCAAGAAAATAAGGGAGAATTAGATTTTAGGGAGGCGATTAACTTGGAAAAAATAGCTGATTTGATAGAGGAATTTAGCGGTGAGATCTTTGACGAGACTTTCGGAAGGGAGGACTTTGAGAAAAAGGATATCCCCCAGAAAGTCAAGGACAAGCTAAAAGAGGCCCTGGAAAATATAAATCGGTATCGTGAAGATCTCCCTTCCGATTTGAAATCCGGTATAGACCTTCTCCTGAAATTTGTGGCGGTGACTTACGGATTACCACCCGGGAAAGAAACCCCTGGGGAAAAGAAGGTCAAAAAGCAGGTTAGGTTCTGGCCTTCCTTTGACTTTGACGGAAAGGGGAAGGAAGAAATCGAGAGAATCAAGAAGCGGCGTAGTGGAGGAGGAGATAAATTCCCGTCCATTACAGCGCAAATCTTCGGCACCGGGGAGCCCGGTGAGGAGGAGGACGAGGAGGGTGATGAGTAGTCAACAAAACTGACTATAACTTAGGAGGTGAGGCAAATTGAGCAAAATTGATGATAAAATCAGTCTTGCAGAGAAAAAACTCATCGAGCAAAGGACAAAGTTTGAAGACCGGAAAAAGGAACTAGGGGAGTTAGTCAAGGAACGGGGCCGGCTTCAGGCTTCAGTGATCCTGGATGACCGGAAGGATAGCAACCGAATTACCCAGGTTGACAAACGGAGAAACGATATCCGGGCCGAGTTGGAAATCTATCCCAGTCTTATCTCTGAGATGGAGGCCAAGATCGAGGCCCTGAAGAAGGAAAAGGAGGAGGAAGTCCTCAGGGGGAACCTGGCCAAACAAAAAAAAGCCGCCCGTAAAGTTGAGGAATTATCTCGGGAACTAGGCACCCTGCTAATGAAGGCCAACGAGGCTAATATTGAACTGCAGAAATGCCGCTCGATATATCTTGAACTGCACAAGCTGACCGGCCAGGCAGTGATCACAAAACCGACCACGTTAGGGTCCCAAGGCTGGCTTCGAGTCTTGGCCGGCACTGTAAAAGCAGAATTAGCGGGAAAAGGGCGGCCGATGCCTAGATATCCGGGAGCCGCGCCCCCGATTTAATAGTCTGAAAAATAATAGCCTGCGGTTTCTAGTCGGAGGAGCGAGGCGCCATTGGAGCTGTGCAGGCTATTGGCCTTCTCAAACAGCTCCATAAAACTCGCAATCCGGGGGCGGCGGCAAGCAATCGCCTCCGGAAGCAGTTCTTTCATTCCACGTCTCTATGGGCTTCTTTGAGTTCACCATAGAGACCACCTCGCCCGGCTCGGGTCACCTCCCTGGGCCGGGCAAAATGGATCAAATTGAGGCAAAAATCAGGATTTATGCTCATCGGCAGGAGAAAAGACGCACACAGGGGCTTATACAGGGACTTT
>JABUBL010000549.1_pt1 | contig 11476 bp, 8 predicted proteins | sample 7240371 | NCBI WGS metagenome assembly JABUBL01 (sample SAMN07256343, study PRJNA390944) | subsurface metagenome | isolation source: Methane hydrate marine sediment | place: Pacific Ocean: Eastern North Pacific, ODP site 1244 | collected 2002
CGAGCTGGTCAGGGCAGTTTGCTGTCCATATAAGAGTCAAGGAGAAGCTGGGCGGCGCGATGCTGGGGGTTCAGCTCAAGCGCGCGACGCAGTTTGACCACCGCCTTTGTAACATCGTGCAGGTGGAAGTAGGCGTAACCCATGTGATACATGAGCGCTGCGTCCTCCGGGTTGCGCTTCTCGATCACCTCGAAGTTTTTGAGGGCACACTCATACTCACCCAACGCGTTGCAAACGATCCCCAGATGGTAGTGAGCTATCTTCGACTCCGGATGTATGGCAAGAAGCTTTTCATAGCATTCCTTAGCATGCGGCAGATTACCGCGATGATAGAAGGCTATACCTAACCGGTAATAGGCCATAGCGAAGTCAGGATCGATCTCAAGGCAGCGTTCCAGTGCCTCAATCGCCTGCTTTACGTAGCCGCTGCGGTAGTAGGCAACACCGAGGTGATACCATGTGTCGCTTGAGGTTTCTTCCAAAGAGAGGGAATGACCGTAGGATTGGATAGCCTCTTCCGGTTCGCCGGTGAGGTAATAGAGATCACCAAGACACCTGAAGAGATAGGTATCGTCGGGCAATAGCTCCGCCGCCTTCTTGTAGGCTTCGAGTGCTTTCTTTACCTTGCCCTGCACGCGCAGTCGGTGCCCCTGTCTGCGAAAGTGTTCTCCGTCCGCCTCTCCCAGGATGCTGCCGCAGTACGGGCAGTAGCGGAACCCTTCCGCTAACTCCTTGCCGCAGTCTGAACATCTCATAATACGCCTCACGGAAGGTTGGCCACGATGGCTTTTGCAAATTCGCTGGTCTTGACAGGCTGCACACCCTCGAGCTGACGGGCGAGATCGTAGGTAACGGTGCGTTCGAGGATGGTTCGTTCCAACGCTGCGCGGATCGCCTGCGCCGCCTCCTTCCAGCCGAGGTACTCAAGCATCATCACACCGGACAGCAAAAGCGAGCCTGGATTGACCTTGTCCATGCCGCGGTACTTGGGTGCGGTGCCGTGTGTTGCCTCGAAGAGTGCTGTGTAGTCACCGATATTCGCGCCCGGCGCCAGCCCCAATCCGCCCACCTGTGCCGCGCACGCATCCGAAAGGTAGTCCCCGTTCAGGTTGGGCATGGCCATAACGTCGTACTCGTCGGGCCGCAGGAGTACCTGCTGGAAGGTCTGGTCCGCGATGCGATCCTTGATCACGATACGTCCGTTCGGGTCCCCTGCCGGCTTTCCACCTCGCAGAGAGGCATACGCCTCCTCCTTGGTGACGGGCGTTACACCGTCATCGGCCATCACCTGATCCCAGAGCTCGACCTCGGTGATAACCTGATCCCGGAACTCATCAAGCGCCAGCTCATAGCCCCATATCTTGAACGCACCCTCGGTGTACTTCATGATGTTGCCCTTGTGCACAATGGTGACGCTGCTGCGGTTGTTATCAATCGCATGCCGGATCGCCTTGCGCACCAGCCGCTTGGTGCCGGTCACCGAGATCGGCTTTATGCCTATGCCTGAGTCGGGCCTGATCTCTTTGCCCATCTCATCCTTGATGAAACCGATGATCTTTGCCGCCTCTTCCGAGCCCTGCACCCATTCGATGCCGGCATAGACATCCTCGGTGTTCTCGCGGAAGATAACTACGTCAAGCTTCTCAGGGTGATGCACGGGCGAGGGCACCCCCTTGATCCAGGAGACCGGCCGCACACACGCGTAGAGATCGAGTATCTGGCGCAGACTAACGTTAAGACTACGGAACCCACCGCCCACCGGGGTGGTAAGCGGACCCTTGATGGACACGATGTGCTCGCGTATCGCGTCCACGGTCTTGTCCGGAAGATACGAACCGATCTTCTCAAACGCCTTCTCACCTGCGTAAATTTCTTTCCACTCGATGCGGCACTTGCCGCCGTAGACCCGCTCGACCGCCGCGTTCCACACATGCATCGAGGCAGAGGTGATGTCAGGACCAATGCCATCGCCCTCGATAAATGGGATTATGGGGTTATCCGGAATCTGGAGCTCGCCGTCCTTGACGGTAATCTTTTCTGGATTCATTGCATCCTCACAGTTTGAAACCGCCGTGTTTTTTGATGTGCGCGGCCAGACCGCCGTCAGCCAGAAGACCGCGCATGAACTCAGGGATGGGTGTAAAGTTGATCTCTTCTCCCTTGGTTAGATTACGAATCACACCCTGGGCCAGATCGACCTCAAGCTCGTCGCCTGCATCGATCCCGTCGGTATCACATTCAAGCACAGGCAGCCCCACGTTGATTGAGTTGCGGTAGAAGATGCGTGCGAATGAGCGGGCAAGAACAGCCGAGACCTTACACTCCTTTATCACCAGTGGGGCGTGCTCGCGCGAGGAGCCCAGCCCAAAGTTGCAACCTCCTACCACGAAGTCGCCGGGCTGCACCTTCTGGGCAAAACTGGGATCGGCGTCCTCAAGTGTGTGCTCGGCCAGCTTTGTCATGTCGCCGCGCAGGTGAAAGTAACGACCAGGCGTGATGTGGTCGGTGGAGATGTCGTCACCGAACTTGAATACCTTTCCCTTCAATAGTGTCACATAACCTCCTTTCAGTCACTCACAATAACTACTAAGGTAGACAAGGGATTTAAGCACCTTGTCTAATCTCCCTCACCTCTAATTCCTCTCCCGAAGAGAGAGGAAAACCACATCTCCCTTCTCCCTCTGGGAGAGGGGACGGGGGTGAGGGTAACTGCGATCTTTTGTCTGAAAGACAAAAGGAGCATCACAAAAACTCTCGCGGATCGGTAATCTTGCCGGTGAGCGCCGATGCCGCCACCGTGGCAGGAGAGGCGAGGTAGATGGAGCCTTCCGGGTTGCCCATCCTTCCCTTGAAGTTGCGGTTCTGTGCCGAGATACAGGCCTCGCCGTCGCCTAAAACTCCCTGGTGGATGCCCACGCACGGCCCGCAGCCAGGCGGCTGAATGACTCCACCGGCCTCAACGAACGTCTCCATGAGACCTTCGCGCATCGCCTCCAAGTAGACCTTGCGTGATGCAGGTACTATTAGGAAGCGCACCCCGGATGCAACCTTCTTGCCTTTGACTATTTCTGCCGCGATCCTGAGGTCCTCCAGCCGGCCATTGGTGCAGGTTCCGATGAACGCCTGGTCTATCTTGATTCCCCTGGCCTCGCCTACCTTGCGGATGTTGTCCACCGTATGGGGAAAGCTCACGGTAGGTTCGATCTCTCCCAGGTCGAAGCTGAAGGTCTTCTCATAGACCGCGTCATCATCAGGGGCAAGGGCCGTGAAATCCTCGCCGCGTCCTGCATCCTCAAGATAAGCCTTGGTCTTCTCGTCTGCGGCAAAGAGCCCTGCTTTGGCCCCGGCCTCAACCGACATGTTGGATAGAACGAACCGCTCGTGCATGGGAAGCGTATGTGCCACAGGGCCAAGAAACTCCATCGCCTTGTAGGTCGCGCCGTCCGCACCGATGTGTCCAATCACCGAAAGCATCAGATCCTTGGCAAAGACTCCGGGCTTGAAGGAACCGGTGAGTTCTATCTTGAAGGTCTCTGGAACGCGAAGCCACACCTTGCCCAGGGCGATGGCAAAGCCCACGTCTGAGGAGCCCATGCCGGTGGCAAAGGCACCAAGGGCACCTGAAGTCACGGTGTGGGAGTCGGCACCCACCAGGAGATCACCCGGACGCGCGAACTCCTCCACCATCCGCTGGTGACAGACCCCTTCGCCGATCTCGGAGACTATAACGCCTGTCCTGGCCGCGAAGGAGCGCAGGATGTTGTGGGCGTTGGAAAGCTCGGAGCGCGGGCTTGGTGAGGCGTGATCGAGGAAAAGAACCGTGCGCTCAGGATGCACGGCCTGCACCAGGCCTGCCTTCTCAAGCTCCTTGACCGACAAAGGCCCGGTGCCGTCCTGAACCAGAGCGGCGTCCACGTCGGCAATCACCAGATCGCCCGGCTTGACTTGTCTGCCGCAGTGCTCAGAGATTATCTTTTCGCTCAGGGTCTGGCCCATAGGCTAGGACTCTGGCACAAAGAAGCGGGTACGGCGCAGACGATCTACCTCGTCCTTCATCTTGGGGAACTCCTTGGCCACTATCTCCATCATCTCTTCCTGGGATATCGCGGTGGTGCGACCTTCATCATACTGTTCCTGTACCCAGGCTGCCACGCGCTGGACCCGCTCATCCTTCTTGTCTACCTCGCCGATCTTCTCACCGAGGAACGAACTGATCCAGTAAGTTATTCCGGCAAGACCGGACTTGTCGGTTATTGCGATACCGGGCGGACGGTTGAGCAGCTTGGTCGTGTCGAAGATATTGTATATCTCCTCGTTCTTGATCATGCCGTCGGCGTGGATACCGGCCCGGGTGGTGTTGAAGCTACCACCCACAAAGGGCATGTTGGAGGGGATGATCTCGTTTAGCTGCAGGAGGTAGTAGTCGGTGATCTCGTGGATCACGGTGGTGTCCATCCCGTCAAGGGTGCCGCGCAGACCCGCATACTCAAAGACCAGCCCTTCGATAGGGGTGTTGCCGGTGCGCTCACCGTAGCCCAGAAGTGTGCCGTTTGCATACATACAGCCGTAGAGCCAGGCGGTGGATGCGTTGATGAGCACCTTGTAGAAGTCGTTGTGGCCGTGCCATTCGATTTGTTCCTTGGGCACGCCTGCCTCGTGGTGCAGACCGTAGACCAGCTTGGGCACGCTGCGCGGTAAAGCTGCCCCAGGATAGGGCACGCCGTAGCCCATCGTATCGCAGATACGAACGGTGATGGGTATCTTTGCATCTCTCGAGCGCTCCATGAGCATCTGGGCGAAGGGCACAACGCAGCCGTAGAAATCAGCACGGGTGATGTCCTCAAAGTGGCAGCGCACCGCGATGCCTTCCTCAAGTGCCGCGTCCACTACCTTCAGGAACCCCTCGATCGCCTGCTTGCGCGTCTTCTTGAACTTACGGTAGATGTGGTAGTCGGAGATCGAGGTAAGCATTCCGGTCTCCTTAAGCCCCATCTGTTTTACGAGCTTGAAGTCCTCGGGCCTGGCGCGAATCCACCCGGTGACCTTGGGATAGGAGAATCCCTTCTCAAGGCACTTGGTTACCGCTTCGCGGTCCTTCTTGCTGTAGAGGAAGAACTCGCACTTGCGGATGATCCCCTTGGGCCCGCCCAGCTTGTGCAGAAGGGTGTATAGATCAACCGTCTGCTTGACCGTGTATGGCGGTCTGGCCTGCTGACCGTCGCGGAACGTGGTGCAGGTGATGTAGATCTCATCCGGTGGATCCTGTGGAACGATCTTGCCATCGAAGCGAATCTTGGGCGGTTCCACGTAGGGAAACGCATCCCGGAAAAGCTCAGGCTCTTCGGAATCGACAAGCGGTATCGGTTTGCCCTTCGGCTCGCGCCAAACGCTCTTCTTCTCTTCAGTAATCCAACTCATAGAAACCTCCTTGAGGTAAGTTTCCTTCCATTATTACTCTGGGCTTGCACGGACGATGATCGCTTTGGGAAAAACGTTCAACTGAGGTATCGCCATAGTAACCACTGTGGGGGGGTTCAGTCAAACGCATGTGGTGAGAATACAGCGAACGCGGCTTTTGTCAAGTGGAGAAGGGTATATGGGATAATGCAGACTCTCCAGTCCGTGCGATTATCTTTTTAGAACAGACAGGAGTGTCTGTTCCACACACCCTCCCTTTTGACTGGGCATTGTGCCTTTTCAAATCGGAGCGTCGTAGGGGCCGGTTTCATCGTGCCCTAGTCGGGTATTAAACCGGCCCGAAAATGAAGCGGGCCGACCTGAAGGTCGGCCCCTACGAACCTTTCTCCATTCTTTTAACAAAGGAGCCACCCCTAAAAAGTAAGAAAGCACACCCATAGCTACTGCCAGAACCAACAGGTATTTCATGTAATTTATAATGCGGTCATATACATTGCTTGAATCTATTGGACCTCCGACCAAGGGCATCAAAATCAATAATGCAAGGCCTCCCAGCGAAGTTAATAACGTGATTATCCATCTTTTACCCTTCACTCTACTTATGCCGTTCTCTACAGTGATAGCGTCATTTACATCAAATGGAACAAGTGCCGAGAAAAAGTAAGTATTTCTGCTTAACCACCACCACAATATTCCGCCAATAGGGAAAGCTATCATTAAAATCGTTAAAGCTAAAATCTTAGCCTCATCTATCATTGCAAGATCAGAAATAACGCGATGGCACATTAATCCCGCCACACCCGCCGTCAAACACAAAGCCAACGCGAACCCTAGGATGGTCCTGGTGAAACAACTCATTTTAGTTTCCTTCCTCAGATCGCGCCAATATCTCACTCGTTCTCTGAAGTTCATGCAAGTCAAGATACTTCCATATATACTTTTGTCAAGAGGGTTAATCGGTAAAGGCTTCGCCTTTTATTCCGGCAGGTACTCTTGCGGCGGTTTGGTGGCGCGGCGGACGAACGAGGGGTCCTTTCGCCAGTTCTTCGCAACCTTCACGTGCAGCTCAAGATAGACCGCTCTACCGGAAAGCGCCTCGACCTTTTTACGTGCCCGCGTTCCCAACCGCTTGATGGCCTCTCCCCCACGCCCAAGGATGATGGGGCGCTGCGAGTCACGCTCAACATATAGGGTCGCCCGAATCAAATCCTTACGGCCATCATGTTCCTTGTATTCCTCTATCTCCACAAACACCGAGTAAGGTATCTCCTCGCCGTAAAGCTCAAAAAGCGACTCACGTATCGCCTCTGCCGCAAAGAACCGCATCGGATAGGTGGTGACTTCCTCTTCAGGATAGTACGACTCACCCTGTGGTGCTGCCTTAAAAAGTCCTGCAAGAAGTTCCCCCAAACCATCACCCGCAAGCGCTGAGATCGGGTAGACCTCATCTAAGCCCAGATTCCGGTAGCGGTCAATGAGCGGCAGAAGGTTTAGCTTGTTTTTGACAAGGTCCACCTTGTTGACGGTCAGCACCACCGGTTTATCTATCGATCTTATGAAAGATGCAAGCTCATCATCCGGCTCATAGCGCGGCTCAACCATCAAAAGCACCAGATCGGCATCGCTGAGAGCTGAGAAGATCTCCCTCTGCATGAACTCGTAGACCGCACCCTTGCGCTTGATAAGACCAGGGGTGTCGAGGAAGACCAGCTGACCTTCGGGTGCGGTGAGGATGCCCAGAACGTTCTGCGAGGTGGTCTGCGGTCTGCGTGATACCGCTGAAAGATGCATCCCCAGATATGAGTTGAGCAGGGTCGACTTTCCGACGTTTGGCGGCCCGACGATGGCTACGAACGCTGATTTAGAACCCGCGGAGCCAGCTTCGCTGTCTGCAGCAGGGAGCACGGATTTATTCATTCAAGCTTACCTCCAGGAGTTTTGCATCAGCCGTAAACAGCAAAAAACTGTGACAGACCTTTTTCGTAAAAATCTCCCCTGCCGCCCTGGCGTAAAGCCTGAGCTGCTCATCGAATCTGTCAGCGTTCTCCAGATCGGAGGGGAACGACTTGTAGTCTATGATATGAAGACCTTCAGGCCTTACGAGCACACGATCTATGCGGCCGGTGACGGTCTCCTCATCCTCTCGAATCACAAATGGAACTTCACTTGCGCTGTTCGCCTGAGGAAGAACTATCTGCTCCAAGAGACCAGATTCACGAAGCGCGGCGATGTGCTCTGCTACCCTGGTTTGATACTCTTCAACCCTGGATGGCGCAAGATCAAAGGAGAGCACCAGTGAACGCACCGCCTGGTTGATGGATTGGGGATTCGGAGTAGCGATTCCGCTGGAGATACGTTCAAGCACCGCGTGGATGATCTCGCCGAAGTGCCACAATCCCTTGCCCTGGTAATAGCGCATCTCCAGATCATCGCTCACCCTGCGCAGTCTGCGCTTACGCTGTGGCCAGTTTCGCTCAAGGATTACCGCAGGAAGTTCAGTCTTTGGCTCCTTTGAAGCGGCGAGTTCTTCCGGGACCGGTTCGCGTATTTGAAGCGATACCGCGTGTGGAGCGTCGGGGATCTCAAGGCTGCCCATAACCTCCCTCAGCCCTAAACCCTCCACAAGGTAGCTAATCCAACCCGATACCTTGCCGTTCCAGACCCCGGAGCAAAACAGTGCGTCGCGGGCGCGGGTGCAGGCCACGTAGAAGAGCCGCTTCTGTTCGGCTTCCTGTTTTGCCTCCCACAACAAACGCTCCGGATGCTCCTTGTAAGCCGAGTCAGTAAATGTCAAGACCACCCTCTCGGCCTCTTCCCGAACCGCCAGTGCCCCTGGCTTTCGGGTGCGCTCGTCCATACCGACAAGGAATACCACGCGCGAGTCAAGCCCCTTGGCCGCGTGGATGGTCATGATTCGAACAGCATCCATCCCCTCGGTGTTAACGTTGGCCTTAGGCTCCTCGGCGCGGGTGCTCATGCGCTCAAGCCGCTCGGCGATCTTAAACATGCACAGACCTTCGGAGTCGAACTCCTCCAGAAGCCTTAAGAACTTGCGGATGTTTTCTGCCTCCTGCCGGTCGGCAAAGTATGACCACAGGCCTCGCCCGCGAAGGATTTGTTCGAATAGAACCGCGGAGCCCAGCACGTCCACCTTCTCTCTCGCGCTTTTCAACCACTCAACCGTATTCTTGGTTGCCGGGATTGAGGATAAAGTAAGCTTCTCCCAGAGGTTCCCGCCTTCATCTGAGAAGGATATCTCAAGTATCTGGGACTCTGAAAGCCCGCAGAGCGGGGAACGAAGGATGCCATAAAGAGCGGTATCTTCTGCCGGATTGGCAAGGAACCGCACCAGCTGCCGCAAGAGCACCACCTCTGGGGAGGCGTGAAAGCCTGTGCCTTGAACCACCACAAATGGAACGCGGCGACGGCGCAGCGCCTCCTCATACCTGGCAAGATGGGTGCGTCGCCGCAAGAGGATAGTTACGTCTTCGTATCTGCAAGGTCTCTCAACCTCTTCTGCGTTTTCGTCCTTCTCGAATACCGGCAGGGTGCCCACGATCTCCTTGATGCGCGCTGCAACGGTCTCGGCCTCCGCCTGCTTCTGTTCGGCCATACGAAGCTTTTCGCCGACCCTGGTCAAGAGGATCTCCACGTGCCCCTGCTTGCCTGGATTACGCATGGGACGGAACTCCTCGTAGGCGGTCTGCCAGTCTTGATCCCCGCCTTGCATCAACCTTGAGAAGAGGAGGTTGACGAAATCAATTATCAAAGGAAGGCTGCGGTAGTTCTCGCGAATCACCACCTCGTCAAACCCTGCCTGCATCCAGGTCTGTAGCTCTCTTGCCGCCCGCTTGAAAACCTCAACGTTGGCGCCTCGGAAAAGGTAAATGGACTGCCGAACATCCCCTACAAGAAAGAGTGTCGGGATCTTGCCAAGCTCACGCTTCGCACCCATCCCGGAGCGCCACTCCTCGATAAGCTTTGAAACTATCGCCCACTGAAGACCGTTGGTATCCTGGAACTCATCTAAAAGGATGTGGTCGGTTTGCTCGTCAAAGCTTTGAAGGACGTTCGACCAGTTTGGGGAATGATAGAGGACATGATAGAGCTTGTATTCCAGATCGCCGAAGTCCAGCACCCGCTCGGCTCGCTTGCGGCGCTCGTAGCGCTCGGCCAGGTGGCGAAAAACGTAAAGCAATCCACTGGTTTGAACAGAAGCATGCCAGCGCCAGAAGACCTCGTGATAACGAAGAAACGCCTCTCCCCTCCTTGTAAACTCCTCACGCTCCGGCTCGCCCCTGGGCAGCCTCTTTCTTAAAGCGCCTTTCTGTGTAAGGAACCGGGGAGCGAGTCTGGAAAAGAGGGAAAGTATCGCTCGCAGGTGCTCGCGTTCATTAGATGGAGCACAAATCTCTGCAAAACCCGATGCCTGCCAGAACTCCTCGCCCCAAACCCTTCTCAGGCTCCCCCAGGCGTCATAATACTGATCCGAAAGATCACACGCACCTCCATCCAGCGCCAGATAACTCTGTGGTATATGTTGGAACAGGTAACGGACGTTCCGCTGCAGCTTACTCCAGCCCAGGGTAAGTGTAAGGTGACGCACCCACAAAGATGCTTCGTTATCCAGCGAACCCAACTGAACAAGCCCCTCGCGTATAACCTCCTCGCGCATAAGCTCGGCCTCGATAGCGTCAAGCACCTGTAGGTTGGGCGCCAGATCAAGCTCAAACGCGAACCGCTCCAATACAGAGCGGGCAAAGGCGTGGACGGTCGAGATGCGGAACCGGGAGAGCTTGGGTTGAATCTTTCTATGAAGAGCAGGCAGACGCTCGCGCAGGATTTCAAGAACCCTTTCCTTCATCTCTGCGGCCGCCTTCTCGGTAAATGTTATGGCAAGGATGCGCTCGGGTGAAACCCCGGACTTAAGAAGCGCTACGTAGCGTTCAGCGAGCTTCTGGGTCTTGCCCGAACCGGCAGGCGAAGACACAACAAGGCTGCGCTTGACGTTGAGGTGAGTAGGTCTAGGACGGCGTTTACGAGGATTCATCGCGCCCCGCAAAATTCGTTGTATTCACAATATCTGCACACCTGATCTCCTTCAGCCTGGAAATGACCGTAACGTATCCCTTCGATAGCTTCCTTTGCAAACCCCACAGCAGCAAGGATTGACTCGCCCGGCGGCGATATCTCCTCTATCTTGGAGTCATAAAAACTGTAGATGCCGAATGAATCAATCCGAGCCCCCTGCAGCCGGCGAATCATCTCGCAGTACAGGGGAAGCTGAATGGATTCTCCCTTTCTGATCTTGCGCCTGAAGTAGCGTTCCTGGCCTGTTTTATAATCGAGCACCCGTGCGCGTCTTTCTTGCCAGTCCACCCTGTCCACCCGACCCCTCAAGGTAAAACCCTCCTGCTCAAAGAAAAGTTCGAGGTTACGCTCAAGCCAGTCCGGATCAGTCTGCCAGCCAGCATCGGCTCGTGCCGTTTCCTCGTCACGGAACCAGTCCTTGCGTGCATCTGCCCAGTCCTCAATCCAGAGGCGAACAAAAGGATTGAGCCTGCGCCTGTCAAGCTCCTGGATCAGAAGATCCCAGAGCCGGTCATCTATACGCTGCGGATCAGGGTTGCCCTTGAACAAACGCTCAAGCACAGAGTGAAGGATAGTGCCCAGCAGCCTTGCTTCAGGCTCGGCCGTGGGTTCTTCATAAGGCCTCAGGCCAAGAACCGCACGAAGATAGTAGCGGTAGGGACAGTTGCGATAGACCTCAAGCAGCGTGACCTTAAAAGGATGCTTGGGACCGAAGCGGGCGTTTACGAGTTCAAGGGAGCCTGAATCGGTGAACGTAACGCCCTCTTGCTGCTCACCACGATCTGCCGGTTCAAGGATCTGCTGCTCCTCTTCACAGTAGATGGTGAAATCTTCCGGCTGTGTATCCTCCTTACGCTCGGCAAGGAAGACACTTGGGATCATGGGCCGATCAGCTTCCATGGATGGGGCGGACAAAAACACCTTCTTGCGGGCCATGGCCATGAGCCTGCGATACTCGAACTCCGCT
>JABUBL010000550.1_pt1 | contig 11475 bp, 16 predicted proteins | sample 7240371 | NCBI WGS metagenome assembly JABUBL01 (sample SAMN07256343, study PRJNA390944) | subsurface metagenome | isolation source: Methane hydrate marine sediment | place: Pacific Ocean: Eastern North Pacific, ODP site 1244 | collected 2002
CGGTTCCCATAAACATTATTGTGGCCGCCCCGTTGTCAGAGGTTATTAAAACATCGGTTCTCTCAGGCATTTGCTGGCGGAGAATTCCGAGAATCGCTTTTGCGTTTTCTGAGTTCTCCGGCAGGGCCCCGTTATTTGTTGCCAGTATCAAGTCGGCAATGCTGTAGGAACTCGTTATATTGGTGTTTCTAGCATCGGAGAGTGTTTGCTGTTCAAGCTGGATCATTGCTCCGAGGGTAGCTGAGTCAGTTATATCGCCTTCCACGAGGACCATGACGGCACTTGAAGGGTCCTGTCCGCCGAAGTATTCTTCGATCTCATTACTGGTCTTAACTGATTCAACATCCGCAGGCATGAACTCTTCAAACGATATGGCAGTGGTTGTCTGAGTTGCAAGCAGTACGGCAATAACGGTGATTATCCCTGCTGCTATCGCCACCTTTCCCGAGTGATGTACAGCTCCACTCGCTATTTTTATTAATCCTCGGTCAATGGCCGACTTGGCTTTTTTTGATGTCCCATGCTTTGGCACTTTGGTGGCTCTTTCTGTGCCTTTCCTTCGGTCACGAATGACCCAAAATGCAGGCAACAAAGTCACGACAAAGATAAAGCTGAGGAGTATCCCCAACATGGAAAGGAAACCGAAATCGCGTAGAGGAGGGAGGTCTGAGGTCAACCACGAGCCAAAACCTATCATTGTCGTCGCAGCCGTTAGGAATACTGCGGTACCCGTGGTTTTGATGCTTGAAACCGCAGACTTGCCCACATCATAGCCCTTGGATCTTTCCTCTTTGTAACGATAGATCATATGGATAGCATAATCAATAGTTATGCCCAGCAGAAGGGGCAAGATCGCGACGGCCACCATAGAGAACGAAATACCAAGATGGCCCATTACGCCCATTACCCAAACCATCGCCAATCCAATGACCACAAATGGTGACACAACATCACTGGCGCGGCGAAAAGCTAGGGCAAGAACAACGATAATAAAGATTGCTGCTGCTAGCAACAAAATATAGCTTTCTCCACCAACCGTACTTTGCATGTCTCTGGAAGTGGAGTACTGACCAGTGATCGAAGCATCAAAAGCACCGCTTTCGGAAGCATAACTTTTCACAAAATCTTCAAAATACCCGGTTTTTTCGTTGGCCTCGCTCTGGCTCAGATTGGGCTTCACTTTCACACTCAATAGACAGATTTTTTGGTCAGGAGTTATCGATTTGTTTTCTACCATGTTTCTGATTTGGGGTTGCGCTAAGAGAGATTGTATGGTGAACTCAAGTTTGTCATCCGGCAGTAACTGGTCGTCCACAATTATGTATGGAAGCAGGAGACTCAGATAGCTCTCAACTCCTATGACATAATTTCCTAATGTAGGTTCTGTGACAAGTTTTTGCTGCAGGTCGAGCAACGATTTTACAACGTTTGCGTTCGTCGCTTTTTCGGATTTGATTAAAATAAACTCGTACTGCATCCCGCCGAACTTATTTTCCATCTCCAGCGTGGCTTCGATAGATGGGTACCCCGCGGGCAGGAATGTCCTCATCTCGGTTTCCGTGGTAATTTTTGGGATTCCGGTAAGCATTAAGACCGTGATGAGAGCTATTACACCTATCACAACAAATGGGCGTTTTTCACATGCTCTCGCTATTTTATCCATCATTGAGCTATCCCCATGCTACCGAGTCAAATCTCCGAACTTTCATTTAGGGCTCGCAGGATGATCATGCTCGCGTCTCAGCTATCTTTTAATTTTTACAGTCAATTGCTTCTGCAGCGTTTCAAATTCTTTTTGCAAACGTAATAGCCCTTCTGGTTTCATTACCCCAAATCCTTCCTGTCCTGACTTGCCGATGAATATCAGCGTATCGCCGGACTTAATATTGGAGTCTTTCCTTAACTTGGCAGGTATTACTATCTGTCCTTTTGTCCCAACGGTGGCAGAGCCGTAGAACATGCCCTCAAATTCTTCTTTCTTTTTCATCTGACCACCTTTTTATTCATTTCCCACTTATCAGACATGTTATACAAGTATAAAAAGTTCCCGACATGCAGTCCTTCCCGTCTAGATCCCGAAAGTAAATGTGCGGGGGAGGGGATTCGAACCCCCGAACCCCTTCGAGACCAGATCTTGAGTTTCGCCCTTTCGCGACTGGCGCCTTTGACCTGGCTTGGCTACCCCCGCAGGTGAAAATCTTGAGTTGAAGCTATTAATCGTTTGTACTTAGTTAAAGCGGGGAAGCCGATGGCAGAATTCGAACCCCGTCGCGCGTTCGAGCACCTCGACAAGCTGGCCTACGAGATCGGGCCTCGGTTGGCCGGCACGCGAGGCGACGGCATGGCTGCGGATTACGTCCGAAAGCAGTTCGAGAGCTACGGGCTCAAGACACGGGTGCAGGAGTTCGAGTTCGTAGACCGCGCCGCCCGGGCCAAAGTCACCGCGTGCATCCTCGCCGCAGCCTTCATCACACTTCTTTTCCTCCCACCCGAACCCTCCCTGCTTGTCTGGGCTCTGGCGCTCGTGGTCTGGCGCTCGCTCGGCTGGCTCATGCCCAAGCGGAAGAGCCAGAACGTCATCGGCGCTCTTGGGGCGCGGGAGTCGAAGAAGGGTGCCGCGATAACCGCCCACTATGACTCGGCGCCCTGCATGGTGAGCTACGGGCTGCACCTGTTCGTTAAGTTCACCTTCGCGCCGGCCCTCGTCTTCATCACCCTCGCCCTCGCTCTCAGGGCGTTCGGTTTGCTATCAGCATGGTCGATTTTATGGGGGATGCTCGCGTTTGTTTTCATGCCCGTTTGCGTCGGCATGTTTGTTGCTGCGAGCGGCCGACGCGTCTCGCCCGGCGCCGATGACAACGCTTCAGGAGTTGTGGTGATGCTGGAAGCAGCGCGCGTGGCCGCAGAATCCCCACCCGCCGATGCCACGCTAACGTTTGTCGCGCTCGGGGCGGAGGAGCAGGGGCTAGTGGGCGCGTGCAAGCTCGTGGCGAGCAGGGCGCTACCAAAAGATACGATGGTGCTTAATCTGGATATGGTCGGGGCCGGCTCTCAGGCTTACGTCATCGAGGGCAACGGTGTCTTTCGAAGGAGGAGAACTTCGCCTGAGCTCAACGAACGGCTCGCGAACTGTGTGAAAAGTGTTGGTTTAAATCCGAAGTTTTGGTGGGTAGCGCTCGCCGGGTACGACCACATCCCATTCGTGCGGGCCAAGATGCGGGCGACGACTTTCTCGATCGACACTCCTGACCAAGATAAGCTCGGCAACTTCATCTCGAGGGCGTTCGCTTTGCCCAACGCTAAGACGATTGGGTATCCCCACGTTCACACGCTTGAGGACACCCCCGAGCGTGTTGAGCTGGCGAACATCGAGCGAACCGGCGCGGTGGTACTCGGATTCATTAAGACAATTTTACCTGCACGACAAATAGCGACGGGGGTGGTTAGGTGAAAGTTGGGTTAATGGCCGACACGCACGACAGGATCGACGCGGTGGAGCGGGCGATAGATTTCTTCAACCGGGCTGGAGTCGAGCACGTCTTGCATGCAGGCGACTTGGTTTCGCCCTTCGTGGCCCCGAAATTCGCGAAGCTGAAGGCCAAGCTGCACTTAGTCTGGGGAAACAACGAAGGTGACCGGGAGCTCGTACGCGTCAAGTTCGGAGAAATGGATGTGAAGCCGCTCGGGAACTTCGCGGCGCTGGAACTGGGTGGACGGAAAATAGCGCTGTTGCACGGTACCCACGAAGAAATCGTCGGGGCCCTCTTGAAGTCGGGCACCTTTGATGTGGTTGTCCGGGGGCACACCCATCGCGCCGAGGTTCGTGAGGGCAAAACGCTGCTCGTCAACCCGGGCGAGGTCTGCGGCTATCTGAGCGGGCGCCTGACGGTTGCGATGCTCGATTTGGCCGAACTACGCGCGGAAATTTTAGAGTTATAGCTCACTATTTTAACATGCGCGGTTAACTCGGCTCAGGTGGACGATTGATCGAGCTTATCGCGGTAGTTGCGCTGCTTGCTGGCTTTTACGTAGCCTGGAACATCGGCGCGAATGATTCCGCTAATTGCGTAGGGGCAGCAGTTGGTGGGCGGATTTTGTCCCATCGCCGCGCAATCGTGATCGTGATACTATTTGTCCTATTAGGCGCGGTTCTCGAGGGTTGGAAGAATATGAAAACCGTGGGAGAGGCCATCGTGATCGGGTCGGGCGGCGTAAATCCTCTTTCCAACATTCCCCAAGCCGCAATTGCCGCCCTGCTTGCTGCCGGGGTATGGGTCACGATAGCCACCACGCGGGGCCTACCTGTTTCCACTTCTCAGTCCATGGTGGGTGCGGTCATTGGGGCGGGATTGCTGATATCTTACACACAACCGGGCATCGGCGCGAGCGTTCAATTCGGCGTGCTCGGCACTATCGCCATCGCTTGGGTGCTGAACCCGTTCATCGCCGCCCTCCTCGCTTTCATCTTGTTAAAAGCCTTGGGTCCACCGCTGCGGAAAATAAGGAACATCGTATTGCTCAACCAAGTCCTGACAATCCTCGTCATTGTGGCTAGCGCGTCTGCAGCCTACGCTCTCGGCGCCAACGATGTAGGCGCGTCCACCGGAGCGGTTTACGCATTTTTTGGAGGAGGTGGACTAGACTTCAGAGTCATGATGCTAATCGGACTGTTCGGCGGGGTCGCTTTGGCAGTCGGCGTGTTGACTTACAGCCGCAAGGTGATGCATACGGTGAGTACGGGAATAACTAGGCTCGACGCCTTGACCGCTTTCGCTGCTCAGGTGGGGGCGGCCCTCACGGTCTGGTCATTCGTACAGTTTGGAATACCCGTGTCCACAACGCAAGCTATTGTTGGGGCTGTGGCCGGGGCGGGGCTTGTGAAAGGTGCGGCTGCCGTGAGTGGGAGAAAACTTGGTCATATCGGGATGGCTTGGGCCTTGACTCCAGCCATCACATGCGTGTTCTCGTTCCTACTCGGATGGTTGTTCTTGGCGGTGTGAAAATAAAATGAAAGTTATGCTCTGAGCGTGTACGCGACGATCGATATCACGTCGCTCGCATCCTCGGCGCGGTTGGAGATATCGCCTATTCCGCGGATGAGATTGTTCAGCTGAAACACGCTGACGGGGTCCAGTAGCTTTTCGTACTCAAAAACGTCTGTGAGAAGCGATTGTTCCACGATGTCGGAGGCATGTTCCAGCTTGTCGGCTTCATTCGCCCTCGCGGTTGCGGTGTCGATGTCCGACGCCAAGGCGTCGATCGAGGATTTTAAAACTTCCGTCGTTCGCGTGGCTAGTTCGGCTATCTTGATTAGGCCATCCCGAATGACTTTCGCCTTCCTTTGCCTTCTTTCCGCCTTTGTGAGGGTATCGAGAAGCTTCTCCCTCAGCAAAACCGAGCGCGTTACCTCTTCGGCAGCGTCGGCCACGTTGTCGACTTGTTCCGCTAATCTCGCTAAGTCGCCCCTGAATGCGGGTAAAAATGCCCCTTTGCTGAGATAACTAGCGAACTTCCTCCTGCCCACGTCTGCTTTCGTCTCTAGCTCGGAAACTTGCCTACCAAGGGTCTGCGCTTTTTTTACATCACGTTCGGAGAAAAGGGCGTTGGTCATTTCTTCAAATTTCTTCACGGTTTTTACAACAGCTTTCGCATTTTCTCTGAGAATCTTGAGGGCTTCTTTTTCCTTCCCCCCACCAATCGGCGAGATGCCAATCATCAGGATTTCTTCCACAGCCCCCACCTTCCTACGGTATTTCGACGGGACGTCTTAAAACTTCATCTTCTGGGCTTTCGGACCAGCATAGAGCCGCATACCTCGCATTGGGAAGTCGTCGGTGTATATCTGCGGTTGCAGGCGGGGCAGACCATCTCCCAGCGCAGCACCTCCTTTATCCCCGGCATGACGATGCGCTGGTAGGGAATATCGAACAAACTCGCCAAATTCTGGATGGCGTAATCGTCGGTCACGAGTTCCGGCTCCTCACCTGACCGCTTTAGGTCCAGCGCAAGCGCGAGCAGCTTGATATCCACTGCTGAGACTAAATCTCCGGTTTGGGCGACCCTTTTCCCGACCTCTTCCAAGGTCTCCCTAGCAGGTTCAACAACCCTTACCTTGCCTGCAGCCACTGCCGTCTCGAGTTCGAGCTTCGAGCACAAGTCGCTGGCTTCCTCCAGCACCTCCTGCACGGTCGCCTGTTCCGCCTTAGCCAATCCTGGCACAAATCCCGCTATCACGGCGGAGGTGTCCAAAACATAGACCTTGCGCGGCACCTACAGCTTCTCCCTCACCTTGCGGTAAAACTCACCCCACTCGAAGAAACGTGCTGGATTATCGGAGCGATGGAATTTGGCTTTTTCTCCAGGCGCAAGTTTGGCCGCAATTTGGCCGTCCACGATTACAAATGCCCCGCGTCCCGGTCTGGTGGGTTCTATCTCGATACGGCTGTTGATGGGCACTACCAGCGGGTTAGGTTTGAGGTGGGATGGGCATATGGGCACCACCACAAGAACCTTGAGGCGCGGGTCGACAACAGGACCGCCAGCGGCTAGGGCGTAGGCAGTGCTTCCGGTAGGAGTCGCCACGATGACGCCGTCCCCTTGCACGTCCATGACTGTCTTGCCATCGACGGATACCCTCAGCGTAAGGGTCTTCCCAGCTTTGGCGGAGCACAACACTACATCGTTCAGCACATCGGGCAATTGTTTACCCGCAGCTTCCCCGACCAACTTTTCTCGCTCGACGATTGACAGTTTCCCCATGGCTAGCATTCGGAGTGCCCGCTGAGCTTCGTTTGGTTTGACATCTGCCAGAAAGCCTCTCTCTCCCAGATTTATGCCAAGTATCGGGGTTTCTGGTGCTTGTCGCTGAGCGAATAGAACTGTTCCGTCGCCACCGATTGTAACAATGGCATCCGCTTTTTGAAACGCCCGCATAGTCGCTCCACGTTTGCCGAGTTTCCTCGCAAGTCCCCGCTCGAGCAGAACCTCTTCCTTGGTCAAGAGCCTCAGCACCCTTCGCGCGAGCTTCAGGGCTTCGGGGAGCTCCGGGCGAGCGATTATTCCTATCCGCAAGTTTTCACCAGCTCAAGTTTTCCCTCCGAGGATTTAACGTTACAGGTTCAGGCGGCACCAAATTTTTAAGTGTGAGCTAAAAGATAATCAAGAGGTGTTTCAGTGGCGAAGGAGATGACCGAGATAAGCAAGCTCAAAGAGGGACGCTTCGTAATCATCGATGGCGAGCCCTGCCGCATCGTGGGTTTCTCCACTTCAGCTCCTGGGAAGCATGGACACGCGAAGGCGAAGGTCGACGCGATCGGCATTTTCGACTCGCAGAAGCGAAGCATAGTTCGCCCTACTAGCGCCAAGGTGGGGGTGCCGATAATCGAGCGGAGTGGTGCCCAAGTGCTTGCGATCATAGCGAACAACGCCCAGCTCATGGATTTGAAGACTTATGAAACATTTGAGCTTCATATCCCAATGATTCTCCGCGGTGAGGTTCTCGAAGGCGTCGAGGTCGAGTACATCCAGGCGTTAGGTAGAAGAAAAATTGAGCGGATAAAAGGCTAATTAAACAATTAAAAAAAGAGGGACGATATTAAAAAATAAAAGATCGATGTTTTAAACATCTATCCCTCTTAAAGTCTTCCTTCCGTTCCCTTTTGCTCTTTCTACAGCTCTCTTGCACCTTCGCTTTATCAGCGCATCCAGTTCTTTGAAGAAACCGTCGCTTGCTCGCATGCCTTTAATCAAGCCCCTAACAGTGGACTTCACGATGTAAGCCATTTATACACCTCCGGTTTGTTGATTTATTTGAATTCACGAGCTATTTAAACGTAGTTATTTGGTGTCTAACTCGTCGTTTGCGCTTGAATTCGGTGAGTAGCTTTCGCGCCTCCTCGCGCGGCATCTCATAGCTGTGCTCCAATTTCGGGAACTTGCCAGTCTTAACTTCCCGCCTAAAATCCCTCAGTGCTTTCATCACCACATCGTCGAGCTTGGTGTAGCGCTTGACGAACTTCGGGACGCGGGGGCCAGTTAAGCCAAGCAAATCATGAATCACGAGCACTTGGCCGTCACAGTAGGGCCCCGCACCAATCCCTATCGTGGGGACCTCTATCTTTTCGGTGATGAGCTTCGCCAGCTGCCAGGGGATGCACTCGAGCACCAGGCTGAATACCCTCGCTTGCTCCAACCTTCGCGCGTCCTCGAGGATAGCGTGCGCGGTGGACTTGGTCTTTCCGCGAACCTTAAAACCGCCGAACTGATGGACCCACTGGGGAGTCAGGCCTAGGTGTCCCATGACGGGGATACCTGACTGGATGATGGCTTTAACTTTCTTGACCATGCCGCGGCCGCCTTCCACCTTCACAGCTTCTGCGTGGCCCTCCTTTATGAAGCGGCCGGCGTTCCGAATCGCATCCTCCACGCTTGCTTGGTATGACATAAATGGCATGTCCCCGACCACTAGGGCACGCTTCACCGCCCTCGCCACTGCTTTGGTGTGGTGAATCATCTCGTCCATGGAGACGGCAAGTGTGTCCTTATAGCCAAGCATGACGTTGGCTAGCGAGTCCCCGACCAAGGCCGCGTCTACTCCCGCCTCGTCTACCATGCGTGCGGTTGGATAGTCATAGGCCGCCACCATGACCACGCGTTCGCCGCGGTCTTTCATCTCGCGGATGACGGTCGTCGTGATTTTTTCCATCTTTGATTCCTCAAATCGTTCACGTGTAAGTTGGTGACGTTGGATAAAAAACTGCGGCTGGAACCTAAACCACAAACACATTTCTTGTCAACAGGGGTGTTGACAAAGTTGTTGGAATGCCTGTGAGCACCCACGAAAATGAAGATTTAGTTTTCTTGTCAACAGGGGTGTAACTGCCCTTCGCTGTCAGTTGGGTATCATTCTTTTATTTGGGTTTTGAAGTATTTAAGCCTTTTCCAGCTTCGGCCACCGTAGCCACCCCACGACCCTGTGCGCCTTCCTCACGACCCGGAACGCCAGGAGCCCCAGCACCCCAGCGACGGCCAGCGCGATGAACAGCACCGCGACGGTTGCGGCCAGTAGCAGAACTACCAAAATTTCGATAACAGGCTCGATCATTTTTTCTTCTCCTCCTCTTCCTTGAGCTCGCGGCGCAGGGTGTTCTCGATGAGCTTCGCAAGACTGATCCCCCGCCTAAGTGCCAGAATCTTGGAGTCCTGCCAGACATCGTGGGCGAGCTTTATCGTGGTGTTCACCGTGGTGCCCACGAGCTCCACGCCGGCCTTGGCGAGCCGCTCCGCGCTCTCGGCGATCTCGGCCATCGGCTCCTTCTTTTTCTTCTTCCCCATTTAATCATTTTTTTATTTGTTTGTTTTAACACTTAAACTTTGCCGCACAGGGATCCCGCCAACCGGGAGCGGTTTTTATATCCCATATGAAAGAACGGCAAAGGTCCCACGAGATTTTGAGATGCCCGGTTTGCTCCCCGTTACCCGCTCTGAGCCGGGAAGATCGCGGGGCTGGGGTTTGAAGGCTGCCGCCCCGGCCAATTGCGGCTCCACGCGGCGTTTCACGTATCCCTCACGCTTATCTTTATATCTTGGGGGCTCACGCCTTGCCCGACCAGCTTTTTTCCTAGCTCCTTGGCCTCCTCAAGCGTCATCTCGTACTCTCCCGATCTGCCGCTTGGGCGCACCTGCTTGACCCATAGCTTGACCTCGACCACGCACTTCCTCATGGCTGCACCCCCTCACTTTTTTTCCATCTCTTTTCCAACGGTGTGCAAACGTCCAATTGCCTCATCGACAAGATGTGCCAAGCTGTGTTGTTTCATGGCCTTGAGCCTCCCTGACAACACTTCGAGCCTCGATGTCGCGTTCCAGTACAGATCGGCGTTGCTTTCCTCTTGATACGAAACTCCCATTTTTTTACCTCCCTTTAGTTCGAGTTCATCGCCCCTATCGCTCCTTTCTTAATACTCCGAAGGCAGTAGCAAAACGCCGTTGATCAAGTAAAGTTTAAGCTCGCCTTTTGGAAAATCGGTATATTCTATTTTTTGCCTGACCTTTATTGGCTCGTCCGTGTCCTCCTTCATCTCCAAAACTGCCATAGGCTCGTTTTTGTTTTTGCCGAGCTCTGACCTCAAGACTTTTAATGTCCATACCTGGAAGGGTAAGTCTCTTATCTTCTTACTGACTTGGTAGGAGAAAACCGCATCTATGAGCCAATACGCCCCCGTTCTGTCCGCTAAGTGCTTAACCCCGTCGGTGAATTTTCCGCCTGTGAAGTGCCGGTAATAGTGTTGTGTCCCGCAAAAGCCGTTTAGCTCTCCTTTTAGCCCCTCAATAGTTAAAGCCACTTTTCGCCCCTCCCGATTTTTTTACTCCCTACGCTTTTCAAGGAGCACCCTCATCTTTGCCTCGAAAATTTTCCTGTACTTTGGTTGGGGTGGGTTAATCCAAGTAAACTTTTTCCCAGCGTCGTGGGCGAACACCACCGCTTTCACTACCCCGATGTCATCGCGCACTAAAATTTGGTCCGCCCTACCGAGTACCGCCATGCCCAGTATGTCAAAGTCTATCCTTCGCCCCTTGACTTTGACGCTACCGAGCTCCTCGATCTTACCCTCCGAACTTACAATGTCTTTTTCCATTTTTTAACCTCCTCTTTTTTTCGTCAGCGCCCGACCCTTCGGGGCCCCCCGCAAGTCCTCGGCGGTTGGATCCTCCAAGGCCGAGCGCATGACCGTGAATTTTAAGATACCCCTCAAGGTGCTTTTTCATCTCAGCCCCGACTTTAGCCGCAACGTGGGCAAATCGTTTTTTCGTCGGGGTAATAAGGTTGTCCCCACTCGTGCCCACACATCCCGCACGTTACAAAATAAGTTTCAGACTTCATTTTGGTCCCCCCATTTTTTTATTCAACTATATTTTTGTTTGTTTGTTTTAATATTTATTTAAACTTATATTTAAACTTTTTCATTAAAAAGTTTATTTTAATATCATCTTAGATGATATTTAAAAATTTAAAAAATTTTAAAAAAATTAAAAAAATTCCCCGAGAGGAAGGAGAAATTACAAGTCATCGTCTTATGGATCGAGGGAGCCAGGAGCTGAGCGCAAAAGCCCACTTTCAAACATTACTTTTTCTTAGCGATATCTTTCTTCAAGCCTCTTAGTTCATTTAGCATCTCTTGAAGCTGAAATCTGGCTGGGGCTTGAATCGGACTGGGGTAGTATTGAAATGTTTATAATTACGGAGTAATTAAACGATTATGAGGGTAAAATGGAAGAAATTGAAAAATCGTTAAAGAAGATGAGGAAAAGAATCACGCTTGGAGCTAATGTAGTACAGGGGAAAATGGGAGAAGCCACAGTTGAAACAGGCCTTAAACTTCGCGGGTACAAGGTGAAAAGAATCCACAAAGGCGGTGATTACAAAGTTGTGAAAACCAAAGTCCGATTCAAACATTCTTGCACATTTAGTGTTAG
>JABUBL010000551.1_pt1 | contig 11475 bp, 12 predicted proteins | sample 7240371 | NCBI WGS metagenome assembly JABUBL01 (sample SAMN07256343, study PRJNA390944) | subsurface metagenome | isolation source: Methane hydrate marine sediment | place: Pacific Ocean: Eastern North Pacific, ODP site 1244 | collected 2002
GCTTGATGGTAAAACACATCTATATCTATTGAAGAAAATATAAAGCCCTAAGCCTCTTCGAAATTTTTTTATTTCCTCTTGAGAAAAATAACATTCGTTATTAATGTAATAATCACATTTCTTGCAAGAAGGATATAGTAAATTCATAGTTAGGGGATTAATACGCGTAGTGGAAAGATCTAGACGTGTTTTACCATCAAGCAATTGCTTAAACCTTAAAGTATGTTTCTTACAGACAGTTCTACCATTCTCTTCAGTTTCAAATTCTGGATATATCAATCTAAGAGTCACTCCGTTTTTTTTTAATTAATTTCTCTAATTCCTTTTCGGTCCATACTTCAAGAACAGGGCGATCCTCTTTTTTTTTTAAATACATTTTAGATTTCATCTTTTTATGTTCTTTAATCCTTTTTAAATAATTATATCCTTTTTTTGTTATTTTAAATTTATTGGTTTTTTCAACAAGTGGAAAATTCCCCTTTTGTAGAATCTTCATATAATATTCTATATTATTTAACAAATCTTTTCTTAAATCCATATCAGTGTTTAATTCTTTCCTGATAACTCGCTTAATTTGAAATAGAGAGTTAAAATTACCCTTTTTTATGATATCAAGTATTAAAGCAATGTTTATTGATTCTTTGTTTTTATTTTTATAATTAATTGTAGTTTTAATTATAATTAAAACAGGCACCGGCAATATTATTAAATACAATCCTGACAAATCAAAAGACATTAAAAATTCTTCTGTATTGATATAGATAGATCCCATTCTTGACCAAACTAAAATATAGATACAGTATAAAACTTCAGCGCCAACAGAAGCGATAAAAGCGTATTTTGAGAGTGGATTAAGCGACAAAGCAAGAATCGTTAAAACCGTAATAATACTACCCAGAATAATCGCAACCATAGTAATTAATTTTAGATTTAATGTAATTAGGTATAAGGCATCACCCAACCTAATTAAGTAAACCAAAATAAAAAGAGGTATAGCTGTTGTAGTAAGAAAGGTTAATCCAAAAATTAAAATATTTTTTAAAAAACCTTTTAACTCAGAATTATCGCTATAAAATTTCATTTTTGACTTTAGTACTTTTATAAAATGTATAAATCTATTTCTTTAATATTTAACTTAAAGGGAATTGAATTATAGAAAAATCTACCGCTAATTTCAACTCTCAGAAAATACCTTATAAATCTACTCATGTTGGCATTATTTTCAAAATCTACTAATGAGTCCAATTTAAAATCGTTTTCCTCGCCCTTTATAATATTTTCATATAGTTGAAGGGCGGGTATAACCCCAATATTTTCATTTCTAATAAACACCGTTTTTAGGGTCTCATTATTCGTAATTTTCTCAAAATATTTCACATCTAAAGAAAGATTTATGTTTAATTCTGTTAAATCGTAAAACACTTCGTTATTTATACTAAATGAAATCTCTAAACAAGGGTTCGAAGACGATAAACTAGCGTTAAAATAACCGTTTGGAATGATGATGCTCTCAATTGTATTAATCACTCCACTTGATAGACCTGAGAACCATAAACCAAAAATTGTGCTATAAATTAGAATAATTATTAAAATAGAATAATTAATTAACTCTGTTTTTCTTAACTTTTTAATTTCTTTAATTAATTGCATAGTACTTCTTGAGTAATTTCTATTTTAAAATATTTATTAATAGTTTTAAATGTTTAGTTGAGACTTTTCTCTACTATAACTTTATATATTAACTTCTTAAAGAGTTACATAATAATAATTACTATTTTAATATTTTAGTTATCAATATTTGGCACAGGTGTCGCGTAGTTTGAGAAAAATTTTTAAAATGAGTTGTAGGTCTTGGTTCCTTATCGCTATTAGTTTGTTTTTATTTTCTTTCGCATTTCCTTGTTTTGTCCAAGAAGCTTATGCTTGGAAAAATTTTGATACAAATGCAGCTCCGTATTATGCCCGTTCTTGGGGGGAGTATAATTATGATCTGGATTATGGTACTCACGATTGGATTGCAGATTTTGCTGTAGACACTATTGTCAGTAATCCTCTCCTAGCTGTAAAATGGATTGATACTAATGGCAATGCTTTTTGGTCCTCTAGAAACAAGAGGATATTTCTTTACGCTACTTATGGCCCCGATTGTTCGGATGTGTGGTTTAGAACAAGACATAATCAAATTATTCATGGTCAGGGGGACCAGACTCATCATCATATCACATTTAATAAAGATACAATGGAACGAACTGGCTCTTGGGCTGCGGATAAAGCCGATGCATTCGCTTTAGCTGCGATATATGCTCTTGCGGATGGGGATTGCGGTACAGCTGCTTTTTTCCTAGGGGAGATGGCTCATTACATCAGCGATATGAGTTGTTTCTTTCATGTTAAAAGAGATGGGAGTCTTTCAAATTTACATAATCTCTATGAGCAGCGTGTTCTAGACCGAACTCTTGGGCGTAATAACTTTCTTAATCAGCGTTCCTTCTTATACTCACATAGAGAGTGGTTTTTTGATGTGGATGATTTAAGAACTTTATATAGCTTTAGAACGCCAGGTGAACTCGCAACATGTATGGCTTATGATGCATATTTCGGGACAAGAGTTTTTGGTCAGAGGGATCAATTCTGGGATTATGATTTCATGAAGACCTGTTGCGTTGATATAAGATACCAATTACATAGATATGAGTTTTGGCCAGAGGATAAGACTTGGAAAGAGTGGGATTCAAATCCTGGCGAGTATACACCGTATAATTTTATAAAACGAACCGAAGAACTCTTGAATCATGCGATTACATGCGTAGCAAGCGCCTTGAATTGGGTAGTAGACCAAGTACAAGGGTTTACCTGCAAACCAAGAGGTGATGAAGCTAGTGCCGATGAACTATACTTAAGCTTTGCTGCAGATCTATTGTTTGATGGATTTTTTAAAGTTATGACTTTTATCGGAGTTTACGCTAGTGTTTACGCCATACCTCTAACTTCGGCTTCGAAGTATTTGAAAGGCGGGTAATAACTAAAACTTAAACCTATTTTAATAAATTTAATTTACCTCGGGCTCTAAACATTTATAAAAGAAAATTACCTTTTACATTTTAAAGATGTCGAATCAAGAATTCGTTTTTTTTCGAGGAAAGAAATACTTCGTAGAAAACGGAAAGTTTACCTTACATGATGTGGGCATCTCCGATATAGACGAGCTTAAGGGCCTTCAAAACCTCACATTCCTCTCGAGCTTGAACCTCAGTAATAATAACATTTCTCACATTGGGGGCTTAGAACCATTGGCAAACCTTCGCTCTCTTGATCTACGGAATAATAAAATTAACGAAATTGGAGGTTTGGAGTCTTTAGAAAATTTGACACGCTTACAATTAAATGGTAACAATATCTCTGAGATTACGGGGTTAGAAAAGTTGAAACATTTAAAAGATTTAAGTCTTTCTAAGAATAAAATCCGTGAGATTAAAGGATTCGACACGCTCGTTAACCTTGAATGGCTTTCTTTACATAGCAACCGAATTCGAAAGATAAAGGCCTTAGAACGGTTAAAAGCGCTAAAATTTTTGAATATTTCTAAAAATCATATTAAAAAAATTGAAGGTCTCAGCACTCTTAATAATCTGGAAAGCTTAAGTTTAGGGGGTAATAACATTTCGAAAATTCAAAACCTTGAACAGCTTACTAATCTATTGGGTTTATCTCTAACATGTAATAAAATCTCTGAAATAGAAGGTTTAGAAACACTTAATAAATTAGAAAGTTTGGTTTTAGATTATAATAACATTACCGAAATTAAGGGTCTTGAAAATTTGGAAGATCTTGTAGAGTTTTTATTAACATATAATAAGATTCAACGAATTCCTAACTTTGCTCTGAAAAATTTAAAATTTTTGTTTATTCAGCATAACCACCTTGACCACATCGCTGACTTAAAAAATATCGATGGCATAGATACTTTTATTGGTGAAAATCCTGTTGCGAAAGAAATTAACGAGAATTACGGGGGAAAGGTTAACTGCGAGGGCGAGCTTATGTGGTCCGAAAAATTAAGGCGAGAGATCTATAAGTAAACAATAATTTATTAAATTATACTTACGGGTATCAGTTAAGCGGGAATCCTATTTCCGAAGTTAAAGGGCTCGAAAACCTTAGAAATCTATGGCTATTAATTCTTAACGACACTCAAATCCGTCAAAAACCTAAAATTGACTACCTTCCGAAGCTTGTAAATTTAGTTTATAGCTACTTAGACGGTAATAACTACTAAAAGCTTCTGAGAGCGTATTTTATGGGCTTTTCACTACCTTCCGAAACTCGAACATGTTATTTTTTAGGTTCAAATTATTTTGACTTTTAGAAACTATCAAAGCACGCCTTCTACTCGTTATATTCAACATTAGTAGGCTCATTGGTTACATTCGCGTCCAAGGGAATTCATGATTTTTACCATTTTGTAGCGATTATTTTTCGTTTTTGCATCATAAGTATGGCTTTTCTTGAAAAAAAAGAACATTTTGAGACTTATAATAATAATATTCTATATTAATCAGTGTTTTAGATCAATCAGATTTAGTTTGTTATCGGATGCATAAATTCTGATCATAATCAATATGGGCTTCAAACAAAATCATGATATCTGATAAAACATCTAATCGAAAATGCGAATAATGATCATGTTTAAATACTAATTTATCTAATTATGATCATAGTAAAAAAAATTGTGGGAATTAATTCACAATAAAAAAAAATATAAGTGAATAAAAAATGTGTAATAACTGCGATTGCGAAAACTACGAGAAATGTTCCATTGTCGGGTATTTTCCATTAGGTTTTTGTTGTCCTAAATGTGCTTTTTACGAAGACCGGGAAAAATGCTTTCAAACACTAAGAGAAGTTGAGTTCAGCAGGAATAATCTGCCAACACAGACAATTATTCACTAAAAATCGAGAGGGAATTAAAAATGTGTAATAGCTGTAATTGTAGTCAAGATGCTTACGATCGATGTTCGATTGTTGGGTACCAACCGATTGGGTTTTGTTGCGAACTTTGTGTAGGATACGAAAATAGACATTCGTGCGAAAATTTTATTAGAATGAAAGCAAAGGTTTTTGACTCAAGTTCTCAACATATTCGAGTTGAAACTCAGGTAGAAGCAAGAAAGGAGAAAATAACTCCTATCATAGGCAAATAGAGGTGGACGCTTATGTGTAACAACTGTAATTGCGATAATTACGATAAGTGTTCAATAGTGGGATATATGCCGGAAGGCTTTTGTTGTTCGCACTGTCTTCTCTATAACGAGCAACACACATGTTTAAAGACTAAAACAAAACGTCCTGAAGGGAATGCTACATCAAAAGCGCCTGAAGAAGAATTAAGACCGGTCAGTACATCTATAGAGGATGGGCTTTTAAGAGTTGTAATTAAGAAGAAGGGCGAAGAGATACCAATTTACATAGATCTTCAAAAGCATCTCGAGTAATAAAAAAAACAAAATCCAATTTAATAATTATCTGAATAGGTTAGAATGGAAACATCGATTTTCCATTATAATATATCTAATTGTGATAGATTGTGATAAATTTATTGAACTTTTATTTCCTTTTTGTAAAATTTAAATTAGTTAAACCATTAAAAAACACAAAAGGTTAGAAAAAGAGGTTTTGACATGAGTGTCGTAAATTATGATTTTAGAAACGAAGTGCTCAAGCATAACGCGTCGTTAAGTTATTGTTATCAATGTTCAACGTGTTCTGGGGGGTGTCCTGTAGCTTTACTAACAAATGGGAAGTATAATCCTAGAAAAATAATTGAGGAGGCAATATTAGGTTTAAAGGATAAGTTAGTTGAGAGTCAAGATCCTAACCCCTGGTTGTGTTCGACTTGTCAAAAATGCGTTGAGTTGTGCCCTCAAAAGGTAGAATTAACGGAGATATTTACTTTAATAAAAAACTTGTGTTTTGAAGAGCAGAAATATCCCGAAGCGTTTTACTCCCAGGGTAAAGCGGTGTTTGATACTGGAGTTGCCATTCCTTATTCAAATTCAATCATTGCTAGGCGCAAAAAATTAGGTCTTCCAGAGATCAAAATCGCGTCAGCGGAAGAGATTAAAACTCTAATGAGAGAGACTAATTTTGAAAAAAACATCTTGAGGAGGAATGAATAAAATGGCGTACGATTTATTTTTGGGGTGCGTTATTCCGGCAAGATTACCTTATTTAGAAGTATCTTCACGAAAAGTTTTTGAAAAACTTGGTATTGAGTTACAAGATGTTGACGGGTTTAGTTGTTGTCCTGATCCTACTGGGATTGAGCTAATTGACCACGAAACGTGGTTAGCTTTGGGTGCAAGGAATTTAAGTTTGTGCAATAACAATGGAGGAGTCATATCTTTTTGCTCTGGATGCGTTGAAACATTAAAAGGTGTAAATTATTTTATAAATAAGGATATAGACGCTAAGCAAAAAGTTAACAAATATTTAAAAAAGATTGGAAAGGCATATGAGGGCAAAACAGAAGTAAAACACTTTGCTCAAGTTCTTTATGAAAATCTAGAAAAAGTTAAAGAAAACATAGAAAAACCTTTAGAAGCTTTTAAGGTCGCCATTCATTACGGTTGTCACTATTTAAGACCTTCAGAGTTTATTAAATGGGACGACCCATTTGAACCAGTAACTTTAGATGAAATCGTTAAGACATTAGGAGCCGAATCCATAGAATACGAGCTAAAAATGGAGTGTTGTGGAAATCCTCTTGATAAGTCTGATAGGGATTTGTCTCTGCAAATGATAGACAACAAATTGAAAGCAATTTATGAATCTGGCGCTAACTGTGTTGTTGTAGTATGTCCTGCTTGTTATCAACAATTTGAGTTTAATCAGAGAGAACTTAACAAGAGAAATAATACAGAATACAACATACCTATTTTTTATTTGTCTGAGTTGATGGCTTTATCATTTGGGTTTAAACCGGAAGAATTAGGATTTAACTTTCATCGAGTTAAACCAAAGGAATTGTTTGAAAGTATAGGGTTCAATGTTTAAACTTTATTTAAAATAAAAATTAATAATGAGTGAAGGAAATTTGGAAAAAAACTCAAAGAGTGCCTTAGTTATTGGTGGTGGGATCGCAGGAATTCAAGCAGCATTAGATTTAGCAGATATGGGAATACATGTAGATATGGTAGAAAAGAAACCAAATATCGGGGGCAGAATGGCCCAATTAGATAAAACATTTCCTACCAACGATTGTTCGATTTGCATATTAGCCCCTAAATTATCAGAATGTTATAGACATCCAAACATTACGCTCTATTCGTATTCAGAAGTTCAGAAAGTGGAGGGGGAAAGCGGTAATTTTTCGGTCGAAATTTTACGGCGTGCACGCTATGTTAAAGAAGATGAGTGTATAAATTGCGGTGTTTGCGCTGAAAAATGCCCAATGAGGGTAATAGATGAATTCGATCGTCAGCTAAGAAAAAGGAGAGCTATTTATATGTATTACTTGCAAGGAGTCCCTGCTATAATGACGATCGATAAGGATAATTGCTTATGGTTTACCAAGAACGCGTGTAGAATTTGCGAGAAAGTTTGTGAGAGGGAAGCAATTGATTTTGAGCAACAAGATCAACATATTAAATTGAATAATGTTGGTTCTATTATCGTTGCTACGGGGTATAATTTGATAGAAGATATTGATAATGAGGTTTTAAGAAATTACGGTTATCAAAAGTACAGGAATGTCGTTACCGCCTTAGAGTTCGAAAGATTGTTAAGCGCTTCTGGACCTCAAGATGGGCACGTAAAAAGACTATCTGATGGAGAAAAACCAAAAAAAATAGCTTATTTACAATGTATCGGTTCACGAAACGATAGAAGTAGACAGTATTGCTCGTCGATTTGTTGTATGTATACAACTAAAGAAGCTATGATAGCTTACGAGCATAATAATGAATTGGAGTCGTATGTCTTTTATATAGATATGAGAGCAGGGGGTAAAGGCTTTCAATCTTTTATTCAAAGGGGCGAAAATGACTATAATATTAAATATATTAAGAGTAAAATTGCTCAAATTACTATCGATAATAAAGAAAATCCGATTATAGTGTATGAAGATTTGGACAATGGAGAGATAAAAGAATTAAAAGTGGACTTAGCAGTTTTAGCCACGTGTATTATCCCACCAGAAGGAATTGAGAAAATGTCAGAAGTTTTAGGTATTGAATTAAACGAGTATAGATTTGTTAAAACTCCTCCTTTTGACTCAACAGAAACCAGTAAGGGAGGTATCTTCACATGCGGATGCGTGCATGAGCCAATGGATATACCACGCTCGGTTTCTGAGGCGAGTGGTGCGGCAGCAAGAGCAGCAGAAGTAATTAGAGGAGGTTAAAAAAATGTCAGAAGAAGAAAAGAAAGATATTGAAGATGTAAGGGTGGGAGTATTTGTATGTCATTGTGGTTCAAATATAGGTGGTTTGATAGACTGTAAGACTTTAGCTGAAGAAGCAAAAAGTCTTCCAAATGTTACCTATGCAGAGGATAACCTATATACTTGTTCAGAAAACGGTTTAGCGAGTATTAAGGCGGCAATCGAAGAACACAATTTAAATCGCGTTGTTGTAGCATCTTGTACGCCAAGAACTCACGAACCCTTATTCCGAGATTGTGTTTCCGAAGCGGGTTTAAACAAATATCTCTTTAACTTTGTTAATATTCGTGATCAATGTACTTGGGTACATCAAAAGCAGCCCGAGGAAGCTTATAAGAAAGCTCAAGATTTAATTAGGATGGGAACTGCTAAAGCTGTAAAGCTTGAAGCACTCGATATAATCATGGTAAGTGTTAACCCGTCCGCTTTAGTAATTGGTGGAGGTGTCGCTGGTATGAGTGCGGCTCTGAATTTAAGCAGACAAGGATTTCAAACCTACTTAATTGAGAAGGAAGATAAATTAGGAGGAAGGTTAAATTCGCTACATAAACTCTTTCCTCATCAATTAGACGCTTCAGATTTTTTAGATAAAATTAAAAATAACATTCAAAATGCTCAAAATTTGCAAGTTTTAACATCTACCATAGTTAAAAATATTGATGGATTTGTAGGTAATTTCGAGGTAGAAGTAGAACAAAATGGAAAAAATATTGAATTGTCCGTAGGTGCTATAATAGTTGCTGTAGGTTCTTCACTTTTTACGCCTAACAATTTATATGGGTACGACGGTAAAACAAGAATCACGCAATTTGAATTAGAGCATAAATTTATAAATAACGATGTAAAAGCAAATAATTTTGTAATGATACAGTGCGTAGGTTCTCGAATTGACGAACGCCCATACTGTTCAAGCGTTTGTTGCATGACGGCTTTAAAAAATGCTTTAATTATTAAAGAAAAAAATCCTGAAGCAAATATTACGATCTTATTTAGAGATTTATATACTCCTGGAACAGATTACGAGAAATACTATAGAGACGCACGGGAAGAAGGCGTGCTCTTTATTAAATATAGTCTTAATAAAGTACCAACTGTAGAAGAAGACCATGTAAAAGTATTTAACGAATATATGGGGGAAGAACTGATCCTTCCATATGATTTACTTGTGTTATCAACGCCGTTAGTTGCGAATAACGATAACAAAGAACTTGCTCAATTGTTAAAGGTCCCTTTAGAAGCTAACAAATTCTTTTTGGAGGCACACGTAAAACTACGTCCTAACGACTTTGCCACAGATGGAATCTATATTGGTGGTTCAGCTAAATGGCCCGTAGATATAACAGAAGCTATTACTCAAGGATATGCTGCTGCGGCAAGGGCAAGCAGAGTTTTGTCTCATGAATCGCTCGAAGTAGAAGGAGCAACATCAAGTTTACCCGAATATAATAAAAGTCTGTGTACTGGTTGCGAAATATGTATCAAAGTCTGTCCTTTTAATGCAATTATCAAAAATGAAAAGGATGAGATTGAAATTATAGAAGCATTATGTAAAGGATGCGGAGTGTGTGGTGCAACATGTACGAGTCAAGCAATTGTGATAAGACATTTTACAGATGATCAAATTTTTTCTGAAATTGAAGCTTTTGGAGGTTAACAAAGATGAGTTTTGAACCAAAAATTTTAGGTTTTTTATGTAATTGGTGCTCCTATGCTGGTGCCGATTTAGCAGGTGTTAGCAGAATTCAATACCCTACGAATATGCGAGTAATTAGAGTCATGTGTAGCGGTCGAGTTGACCCTAAATTTATTTTTCACGCTTTTGAATTAGGAATCGATGGAGTATTTGTAATGGGATGTCATCCCGGAGATTGCCATTATCTTGAAGGAAATTACGAAGCAATAACCAAATTTGATATGACCCAACAATTTCTTAAATTTATTAACTTTGATAAAAGAGTGAGATTAGATTGGGTTTCTGCTTCGGAAGGTACTAGATTTGGTGAAGTTGTAACCGAATTCATTAAGCACATTAAAGAATTAGGTCCTTCACCCCTAAGTGGGGGGAATCCCGACGAAGATATACTCGATAAACTTAAAGCAATAAAATTGGCCGCGGGTAGTAATAGGATGCGAGCATTAGTAGGAAGAGAGAAAACCCTACTTGAAAGTGAAAATGTCTATGGGGAACAAATCATTGAGCAAAGGTTTAACATTTTAATGGATAAAGCGATAACAGATGAATTTGAGCGGCACCGAGTTTTACTTGCTTTAGAAAAAGATTCGAATTCTGTAAAAGATTTAGCGGTTGAGTTAAAGATTGATCCGAGTATAATTTTAGAGCATGTACTAACTTTAAAAACTCGCGGTCAAGTTGACTTTCAAGAGATTAAAGGAAATACACCAATATTTATGAGGTTATGGGGGAGATAAGATTATGGAAAAAATTGGGGCAGTAATGGTTGTAGGCGCGGGAATTGGAGGTTCGCAAGCGGCATTAGACTTAGCAGATTCGGGATATAAAGTTTATTTGATTGAATCCACGACGAGCATTGGTGGCGTAATGGCACAGTTGGATAAAACATTTCCTACGAACGATTGTGCGATGTGTATTGTAAGTCCTAAATTAGTTGAAACTGGGCGACACCAGAACATAGATTTGAGTATTAATTGTGAAATTCAAGATGTTATAGGAGAAGCTGGAAATTTTACAATAAAAGTATTAAAAAAATCGTTATATATAAACCCTGAAAAATGCACTGGCTGTGGAGTATGTGGTCGTGAATGTCCTGTTGAAGCGATTGATGTCTTTAATGAAGGTTTAGCAAAATACGCAGCAACATCAGTTAAATATCCTCAAGCAGTACCTCTCGTATTTGCTATTGATAAAAATTATTGTATTGGTTGTGGAATATGTCAAGGAGTCTGCAAAGCAAAAGCCATAGAATACGATAGAAAAGACGAGGGGTACTGCTTGAGGATATTTAACTGATGTTGCTGCGTATTTTGCTAAACCTTCATTAAAGACATCAATCGCT
>JABUBL010000552.1_pt1 | contig 11472 bp, 6 predicted proteins | sample 7240371 | NCBI WGS metagenome assembly JABUBL01 (sample SAMN07256343, study PRJNA390944) | subsurface metagenome | isolation source: Methane hydrate marine sediment | place: Pacific Ocean: Eastern North Pacific, ODP site 1244 | collected 2002
GCCGAGAGCATAAGGAAAGAGGAATGGAAAAGGATAAGGTTGGATACAAAAAATTGACCGTTTGGCATAAGGCAGATGAGTTAGCGTATCAGGTTTATATAGCAACAAAAAAATTTCCTAAAGAAGAGCTCTATGGAATTACTTCTCAGCTGAGAAGAGCAGTTCTGTCTGTTCCTACCAATATTGTCGAGGGATATGCCAGACAGGACAAAAACGAACTGAGGCAATTTGTGAATATAGCCTTGGGCTCGTTCGCAGAGGCGAGATATTTGTTGGATTTTTCTTTGAGACTTAAATATTTAAGTACTGAGCAACATAAAGGATTGAAAGACTTAGCTCAAGAAGTTGGCAAGCTGTTGTGGAAGTTCTATAAGTCTATATAGGAACTTATGACTTATGCACTTATGACTTATGCCCTTATAACTTGTGCACTATTATGAAACCAAATGACGGTTACATCGCCTATATCGTAAACCCCAAATCGGGAGCCAGCAGCAGTGAAGCTGTGGGGCGGCAGTTTGAGCAGTATCTTGTCAGCAAGGGCTTCGAGGTTAAACTTAGTCTTACAACTTCCCTGACCAACGCCTGCGAACTGGCTACCGACGCTGCTGTCGATTATGATTGTGCGATGGTTGTTGTGGTCGGCGGTGATGGCACAGTCAGAGAAGTCGCACACGGCCTGGAAGGTTCTGACAGGCCGCTGTTGATAGTACCCAGCGGGACCGAAAATCTGCTGGCAAACGAACTGGGTTTTGATGAGAAGCTAAAGACTGTTATAGGGGCATTTGAGGGCGGCTACATCAGGCCTTTGGACCTCGGCAGCGCAAATGGGAGGTGTTTTACCTCGATAGTTGGCTTTGGTTTTGACGGCCGAGTAGTCGAACGAGTCAGCTGGCAGCGCCGAGGCCATATAGACTACTTCGATTACTTCTGGCCCATCTGGCGAACGTTCTGGGGCTATGAATTCGACTCAATGAAAGTACAAGTGGATTCAGAAAAGATTTTTGAAGGCCGGGGGTTGGTCTTTGTTGGTAATATTTCACGATATGCCCTGGGACTTAAGATATTGGCTCAAGCTGATTTCGGTGATGGCCTGCTGGATGTTTGTATCTATAAATGCGCCTCACGCGTGCATCTGATAAAGCATTCGATGATGACGGTCTTGAAGCAGCACGCACGCTATAGTGATGTTGTTTATCGACAAGGCAGGAAAATAAGGGTAAGCTCTGATAGTGCTGATATAAAGACTGAAATTGATGGCGACCCCGGCCCGGCCTTGCCGGTCGAAATTGAGGTAATACCCCGGGCTGTCAATTGTATCGTACCGGAAGGCGCCAAGCCGGCCGGTATAAGAACAAGGATTATCAGAGCAATAAGATAGAGCAATAAGATAACTCAAAGTGCCTGAAGTTTGGAGGGCTTAAAATGCCTAAAGTTATGGATTTTTTTCACTTTAACTCACTTTAGGCACTTTAGCTCACTTTTAGAACGAGGTATACCAAAAATGAACTTCAAAATTGATAATGTTGAGATTGGCTTGGAGGGACCTTTATTTCTAATTGCAGGCCCCTGTGTTATCGAAAGCAGGGACCAGTCTCTTGAGATTGCCGATAGTCTGCTGGGGATTAGCCGGCGCAGCGGCGTTGGAGTGATTTTCAAGTCCAGTTTTGATAAGGCCAACCGCTCACATTTATCGAGCTTTCGCGGCCCGGGTCTGGAAAAAGGTTTGGAGATTCTTTCAGCTGTTCGTGCAAACAGTGGTATGCCGGTTATGACTGACGTTCACGAGCCGGCACAGGCTGCACCGGTTAGTGAAGTCGTCGATTGTCTCCAGGTGCCCGCTTTTCTTTGCAGGCAGACCGATTTACTTTCTGCCTGTGCGAGAACGCTTAAAGCTGTAAATATAAAGAAAGGACAATTTCTCTCGCCTGACGAGATGAAGAATGTAGTCGAGAAAGTCCGCGCCTGTGGAAACGAAAAGATAATGCTCACCGAGCGAGGCACTTTTTTCGGCTACAATCAGTTGGTCAATGATATGACAGCAATTGAGACTATGAAAAAACTCGGATATCCGGTTGTTTTTGATGCGACGCACAGCACCCAGCAGCCCGGCGGTCTTGGATATGCAAGTGCTGGCCGACCGGAAATGACACCAATACTTGCAAAGGCGGCAATCGCCGCCGGCGCAAATGGCCTTTTTATTGAAGTCCATCCCGAACCGCAAAAAGCCAAATCAGATGCCGCCTGTGTTATGCCCATCGACTGGCTCGAGGATTTATTAAAGGTCTGCAAAGAGATATTCGAACTTGTCCGCAGGGAGAAAAGTGGTTGAGCAGCAGAAATATCTGTATGGGCCGGTACCCTCGCGAAGATTGGAACGCAGCCTGGGTGTTGATATCGTTCCTTTTAAGGTTTGCACGCTGGATTGTATATATTGTCAGCTTGGCAAAACCAGCAAAAAAACCCTCCAGCGCAAGGAATATGTCTCGGCAGAGGAGGTCTTGACTGAGCTCAAACGCAAATTGGCGGAAGGACTGCAAGCCGATTTTATCACGATAAGTGGCTCCGGTGAGCCCACGTTGAATTCTCAGCTTGGCGAAATTGTTGCTGGTATAAAGGACCTTACTGAAATTCCTGTGGCCATACTAACAAACGGTACACTGCTGTATAAAAAGGATGTTCGGCTCGATTGTGCAAAGGCCGATGTAGTCCTGCCGTCTCTGGATGCTGGTGACGAGCCGACCTTCCGGAAAATCAATCGCCCGCACGCCGATATCAGTATCGAAAAGTTGATTTCGGGCTTGGGCTCCTTTAGAAATGAATTTGCCGGACAAATATGGCTTGAGGTGTTTTTGGTAGAGGCTGTCAATACCGACGCCGCGGCAATAGCAAAAATAAGCGAGGCCATAGAGCGGATTCAGCCGGACAAAATCCATCTTAATACAGCCGTGCGACCAACAGCCGAGCGGAATGTCAAAAGAGTCGATGTCGAAAAGTTAAATGCCATAGCAGTTCAGTTGGGCCAAAGGTGTGAAGTTATAGCCGATTTCACGCCGCAGCGGTACGCTGAGCATATGGTAAGTAAGGCTCAAGACGTACTATCAGTACTAAAACGCAGGCCTTGCTCTCTGACTGACATATGCTCAGGTCTCGGCATCAGCCGAAATGAAGCCCTGAAGTACATTACGCATCTCAGGCAACAGGGTCTTGTGCACTCCGAACAAAAGGGGGACGTGACTTTTTTTAAGGCAGATTAGTATCGGCCACTTTGGGCAGGGGGGCAATAAATTTGTCTAATTTTATGGTGATTTGCCGGTATTTTACACTCAATTTGTAAAGCCAGGGGTTTTATTGGCCGATAAAAGTATTGCCGTTTTCGGCGAAGGCGTGATTTTATGGTTCTCTATTGATTGTAGCAATGAAAAGAGGCAAGCGACAGCTGGTTTTAAACAAAGGCATCCAGAAGTTTATATTTCGTTATGACGCCGGCTGTGAGGACCAGCTTTTGGAGGCACTGATTGAGCAGGCAAGGGACAAACGAACAGACTTTGACTGGTTCGACGCCGCGGTACTGAGCTTCAAACTGACGCAATCGCTGATAAATCAGGCAGATGAACTTTTACGTAAACCGGACACCAGTGACCTGCAAAATGGAAGCACAAATCCGGACACGCAGCTCTGCGTAAATTAAAAGTAAGCGAGCGTAATTCGCTCTCGTAAAAAAGTGGATACAAAAGATTGCCTCTTTGTGCAGTAAGTTCGTGTTAACGCATTTGATTGGCAGGTAAGCAAATCATGGGAAATAGCATATCCGTCCAGGAGTTTCTGAATTACTTACAGTTTGAAAAACGGTTTTCTGAGCACACGGCCAAGTGTTATGGAGCGGACCTGCGCCAGTTTGGTGAGTTTCTAATTTCCGCCTCCGAGCATACCGCCCACGATGCAGCGCACGAGCATCAGGCACAGGCAGGTGCCGCCGTCGCTGTGGCAACACAGACTAAAGCCGATATCGACCAGCTGCTTTTTTCGACCCAGACTGATGATGTCAGAGCTTACATGGCCTTTCTAAACGAAAAGCGATATTCTAAGGCAACCGTTGCTCGCAAACTTGCGACACTGCGAAGCTTTTACAAGTTTCTTGTTAAAAGAAAGCAGCTCGGCTCCAACCCCGTCATAGTAGTCAGAACGCCGAAGCAGGAAAAAAAGCTGCCGCGGTTTCTTGAGTATGACCAGGTCAAGACGCTACTCGAGACTCCGCCGATGGATAACTGGCTCGGCGCAAGGGACAGGGCCATTATGGAAACGCTTTACAGCACAGGTATGAGGGTCAGCGAGCTCGTCGCGTTGAATATGGACGATATCGATTTTCTGGGTGAGGTCGTACACATCAGAGGCAAGAACAAGAAGGAGAGAATCGCGCCGATAGGCTCCTCAGCACTGCAGGTTATTCAGCATTACCTCGAGTTCAGAAATAAAAGAGCTCAAAACAACACCAATTTTGACTTGAGAATTCTATTCGTCAACAAGCACGGCCGGCGTCTCAGCACCCGCAGCGTCCGACGCAAGATGGACAAATATCTGAAGATGGCCGGACTCGACCCTTCAATCAGTCCGCACACCCTCCGCCACAGTTTTGCCACGCACATGTTAAACAATGGTGCGGACTTGAGAAGCGTTCAGGAATTGCTCGGCCATCAGTCACTGTCGACCACGCAGATTTATACCCATCTTACGACAGGAAGGCTCAAAGAGGTTTACCAGGGCGCCCACCCAAGAGAAAGAGAAACTGAGCACGACGACAATCAGTGGTAAAAGCCAGCTGCCAGGCGGAGGGGGTAGCTGCGAAAATCGAAAAGCCGGGACTTTTGAGTCTCGGCTTTTTTGACTAACGGATGTTCCGACACTGCCGAATTAATCCGAGTTTTTCTCTGTGGTGATTCGGGTGCCTTCTTTGGAGCTGCCAGCCTTATTGCTCTCTGATTGCAGTTCACTATTCTCGCCGATGTACTCAGGCACAAGCTCCTTGATTTTCTCAGCTATCTGGTGGTGATTTTGGTTCTTGGCGACATTAATCAGTTCATTTATGCCGGTGCGAACTTTGTCTCGATCCATCGGAATGTTCTTCCACACCCTGATTTTGGGATGACTTGTGCGAAGCATGTCTTCGCCTTCGATGGAAAGCTCTTCGAAGAGTTTTTCGCCCGGCCGGGTCCCTGTGAACTGTATTTCAATGTCTTCTTCGGGGCTGAAACCGCTGAGAGTGATAAGTTCTTTGGCTAAATCAACTATCTTTACCGGCTCGCCCATATCGAGCACGAAAATCTCCCCTCCCTTGCCCATTGTAGCAGCTTGGAGAACCAGCTGACTTGCTTCCGGTATGGTCATAAAATATCGCTTCATTTCAGGGTGGGTAACGGTTACGGGACCGCCCTCAGCTATTTGCTTCTTGAAGATAGGGACAACCGAGCCTTCAGAGTCTAAAACGTTTCCGAAACGGACCGTTACAAAGTGCGTTTTGCTTGTTCTGCTTAAATCCTGAATATACATTTCTGCAATTCGCTTGGATGAGCCCATTATACTGCTCGGGTTGACCGCCTTATCTGTGCTTATCATCACAAAATTGGTCGTGCCGTAACTGCTCGCAGCGTCCGAGGTGGTTTGCGTGCCCACAATATTGTTCTTAATAGCTTCTCCCGGGTTAAGCTCCATCAGCGGCACATGCTTGTGAGCCGCGAGGTGGATAACAACCTCCGGATGGTACTTCTCAAAAATCTCATCGACGCGGGTTTTGTCGGTGATGTTGCAGATAATCGCTTTCATTGAGAGCACCGGAAATTGCTGATGCAGTTCTCGTTCTATGTAGAACAGCGGGTTCTCCGCCTGCTCAACGAGCAAAAGCAGCTTCGGCCCAAAATTACAGACCTGTCTGCACATTTCTGAGCCGATTGAGCCGCCGGCACCGGTAACAAGAATCACTTTGTCTTTTAGAAAAGCCTCTATCGAATGCAGGTCAAGTTCAACGGCTTCTCTGCCCAACAAGTCGTTGATATCAACGGTTCTAATCTGAGAAACACGGAACTTACCAGACGCGATATCCGTAATCGACGGCACCGTCCGGAACCGAAGCTTAGTACCTTCGCATACCCGGATAACGCGTCTTAGCTCCCTATGGCTTGCTGCCGGCATAGCGATGGCGATTTCTTCAATGTTGTGTTCCTTGCAGACTTTGGGCAGTTCTTCAACCCTACCAAGTACCCGTATTCCATGAATATGAGTACCTTGTTTGGCGGGGTCATCATCGATAAAGCCAATCACCTCATATTCGGCGACCGGCCTTTGGTGGATGTCCCGCAGCAGTGCTTCACCGGCGTCACCTGCGCCGACTATGAGAAATCGCTTTAGTGGCCCGCGCTCTTCCGTGCGGAACTCCTCATAGTATAACCTTATTGCCATTCGCAGACCGGCAAGCAGCAGAACCGTCGCAAACATATCAGCTATGAATATCCCCTGGCCGACTTCGGTTATCGCCTTTAGTGCCTGGCGGACTGCCGTCGTACTCATAAAGGCGTACCACAGTACGACGATTATGAACGTGCTGACGAGCGATGCCCGCAGTATGCCGATAAGGTCGGAAATCCCAACGTAGCGCCACCAGCCGCGGTACTCTTTGAAAAGACCGAACACCACCAGCTTGATAACAACGAAAAACAGCAGCAAAATCGGATACTGCTCTACCAGCCAGGTGCGGCTGAACCGCATATTGTGGGCCAGCAGAAATGACAGCAGAAGTGACAATGCAAAGGCGATTATATGGGCTAAAATAATCAGCGGTTTGCGAAACGCCAGCAGCCTCGCTGGAGGCCTCGGCAGTGGCGAGACAGCTTTAGGGTTATCTTCTGCTTGTGTATTTGTCTTTGGTTCCGGCATATTTCCCCGGCAAAGTCACATTAAAGCTCATTCACAAAGCCAATTATAGCAATAGCTTAAGCGCCTGTCAAGAAATTTGATATCCTGCTCCCCTAATTCACTAATTCGCTAATTCACTAATTCGCTAATCTTGGAGCGAAGCGGAAATCCGGCGTCTTCTGACGGACACTAATCCCCCGCCCCATTGCTTAGAGTCTCGCCTGTCCCCGAAATTCGTGGTCGGGGATCCAAATCCCAAATAGTAAATAATCAATAGTAAATAATCAATTGAAATGCCCTATCCGCTGTCATTCCGAGCGTAGTCGAGGAATCTATTAAAACTAACCCCGGCTTTGCCGGACTCAACTGGCGAGATACGAGCGACGAGTATGTCCTGCCTGCGGTTCGGTAAGGTTCTATTCATGATTTACGAACCACAATCCATCAATTTCTCTTGACGACCTGCCACGCTTAAGGTACACTGCCCTCTCAAGCAAACTCATTCAGGGAGATTCGTATGCGTCTAACACCCGAATCTAATTATGTTTTGGATAAACTCCTCACAGGCGGTACGCTCGCCAGTGCGAACATTTCGATCGGCCCCCTCGATGAAACCACCCGGCTTCTCCTTCAGGTTCTTATCGATAACTACGACGCGTTATCCACCACTCGGGGTGCGCAACAAGCTGAAACGCTGCTCAAATTCTATCTGCGCAGTGTCAAAGAAGATGCGCAGGAAGCGCAGGCTAATTCAAAAGCTTCGCAACCAGAGAGACGAGACCTCACGGAATCAATTCAAGAAACCCATCAGCCTGAAACTTTACCAGACATGCCAACAATTCCGAGCTTTGACACGCCTCCTAGCTGGAGACTCCATGAACTCAAGTGCCGCTCAGTTAAGGGCGTCGCTCCCCGCGGTGAAGAATTTACCTTCTCCTTCGACGGAAAATCCAACCTTTTATTTGGCCCTAATGGCAGCGGGAAAAGCAGTCTCTTAGGCGCTGTTATGTGGGTTCTGACAGGCCTTACACTGACAGACGACCCCGACCAAAAAGACATGGCGTCCATCCACAGGACTTCGGAAGACGCAACGCGTGGCTCAAAAATCTGTGATTGGCCCCCTATCGCAACCCTGCCGGACACTAACGATCCCAGTTCGTTTACTCCTGATTCCATGGCCACGATTCAGTTGAAGTCTTCCGACAATAGCATCACCTTATACTTCCGCAGAACCATTGACAAAGGCTTGGAAGTCGGTCTTGACGAGCAAGACTTGGCACCTTGTCCCGACTTATCCCGGTATGGAATTAAACCCCTTGACCTCCAATTGTCGATTATTGCACCCACAATATTCGGCCGCCAAGCTATAGAAACCGCCCCAAACTCACGGAAGATTCTCTCCTTAATGCTGGGATACGAGCCCTTGGAAGATATCGGCGCCCTCGTAAGCAACTTGGCCTACAACAGAACAGCCCTATTCAACAGCCTTAACAAAAGCACAAATGCTGAGCGCTTAATACTCTCGACAAAGATTACATCATTACCCACATTTCTCAAAGACGAGAGCAAACTGAAGGAAACACTTAAAACCTTACAATCACTGCCAAAACTATCCACCAAAAAGATAGGAGAAATCAGGCAGGATGTCGATGATCAAATCGCGAAAGCAAGGGCAAGTCTAGCCAAAATCCTTGGGATAACCAACGGTGAGACTCCCGTCCCTACGGACTTGGACGAAAACTTGATTAAGGCGATAGGCCATCTGGAAAAAGGATTCTCAGAAGTTTTTCCATCACTTTCATCAGTCGCAGTAGAAACAGTGCTCCCCGAGAAAGACGGCCGTTCACCCCAAGAACGACTTCACGATATAGAAGAAAGCCTTCAAAATTTTGTTGGTTCTGCTCAAACCAAAGTTGTAGAAAGACTCCGATGGTGGCGAAAAGAAGCAGAACCGGCCAGCAAGGCCAAATTGCTGCTATTGGCAGCTCAGAGCTACGACCCTTCAAAAATGGACTGTCCTGTCTGCGAACGATCTGTCGAGGGTCTTCCGGTCAAAAGTGAGCTTGAATCACTAATGGCTTTAGACCCAAAACTTCTCGAAGATGTAAAACTCTTCTTTAGTAACCTCGCAGACCAACTCGAGAATACTGTCCCGCAAAACTTAATGTTTCTTGCCAAGGTCTCCCCTCGCGACCGGCTTCTGGCCGACTGGAACCTGTTGAAAAGCGAGAAAATGTCATCCGAACTGTCCCCGATTCTCGAGCATTTTGAAAGCCAAATTAACCAGATGGCTAGTGGCATTGAGACCATAACGACAGAAATTCCAGAGGTCCTTCCGCCAGATGCCGAAGACCCATTTCGACAAGCTGCTAACGTTTTCATCTCTGAAATCAATTCGGCATATATGGCGCTAGCATTTCTCCGCTGGGCTGGTGAAAAACTCTCCTCTGTCAAACAAAGCCTATTATATCTTATCACGGCACCGTCTACAGAAAACCCATCCTCTCTACTTGCCGTTCTTTCCAAAGGGAAAAACGCCGCCCAGGGAATAAAACCTCTCAAAATGGTTCAAACGCAACTCTCCGAAGTCGAAACCGCTAATGACAGCATATTAAAAAACCAAGCCAAACTGGATACTCTTGACAGCTTAAAGGCGCCTCTTGATAACTTGAAAGACTTATCAAAATATGCTGTCGACAAAACGACCACAATTTTCAGCGAAATCAAAGACAAGGCAATAATCAACTGGGAACACCTCTACCCGGAAAATTCTACCGGTCTGTACCCGTCTCGTCTCGTAATGGCTGGAGTAAGAGATAAATCAATTGAATCACTATTAACCCACGGAGATTACGAGGTACCAGGCCCGCCCTTTGCAAACGCTGGCCTTCAGCGTGCAATTGCCTTATCATTCCTTTGTGCGCTGCTCGATAAGCACCCCAATGGATTAGGTTTTGTTATCTTTGACGACCCCATCTTGTCCCTTGATGAAGACCATCGCGAAAGTTGGGCAGGTTCCATCCTCAGTCCCAAAATGGAAAATACTCAGGTAATATTGGCAACACATCAAATGCAGTTTTTGACCAATTGTGGGCACCATTTTGCCACTGGACAAGTCATTAAGTTAAATCCTCGGAATCGAAAAAGACGCATTTCGTACCAACCCGGAAATCATCTCGACAGAGCAGAATACCTACTTAAACTTAAAACGGACTGGGATCTTGTTCCCAGTGTCTTGTATAACTATTGTGAGGGTTTACTGGAAACCCTTGACTCATATAGTCCGGAAGGATTCTTCATTAAGGATAATCTTACAAAGACACTCAATGATTATGAAAAACTTTCACAACCAAATCCATTGGCAAGTCGAAGACAAAAAGAAATAGTTGCGCAACTTCGAAAGCCAGTGATACGATCTGTGTTTGCTGGGCGCCATGAACCCACTAAACACAATGTGACAATGCCTATGGTGCAAGCAGCCTTGAATAAACTCAAACAACTAAATAAAATCTTCGTGAACGAGTTGGAAGATCTAAAGTGCTTAAAGGCACGCGAACGCAAAGGTTCTGTAATTCAGATACCAAGCTTTCCCTTTCTGGACATAGCACCATCTGCGGTATTCAAGGATCCTTTAGTCTTTCCAAATATCGGCCGAGCTGCAGCCCGACCTGACTCTTGGGTTCTGGATTCTTCCGATCAAGTAACATCGACTAAATTTGCACCGCATACGTCTATCTTTATTTCCAGCAACACTCTGAATCCTGTCATTAAATACGGCGAATGTGCTCTCTTAGCTGATGAAGAAATACAACCAAGAGATGACGATTTGGTCGCGGTAGTATCAAGCGACGGAGACAGGTATCTCCGAAAACTTTGGTCTGATAAAGAATCATACCTACTACAGGCAATCCATCCTACAAACCCCGTTCCTGCCGTTCGTATTTCAACGAATAAAGGCGCTATGCGTAAGGTAATTGGAGTCCTATACAATACCCCTCTAACACCAGTTATGCAGCCATCATCAAAAATCCTTGAATGGTACCCGTTCAGTAGCTTCCCCTCAGAAATAATTGCTAATTTCAAGACACTTGTCGTGGAAGGAGATAGTCTTGAGCCTGTTGCTCGTCAGGGCCAAAAGGTCCTTGTGGATGAGCCAGAAAACCCTCAAAATACTTCCTTAGAACAAGGCGGCTTAGCAGCACTTGAAATAGAGGACGACACTATTGGGAATGTTATAAAGCTGGTTTACCGCAAATCCGAGTATTGGATCCTCGTGAGCCCTAATCCGATTCAGGCTTATACTCCCGATATAGTTCCGATAGAAAAAATAAAACAAATAAAACACATCTGGCCGCTCCGCGGTGTTCTCTTCGAAACTATAGATGACTAACTCGACCAGTTCTTTTTACCTCTCCTCTCCCTCGTCTCGCCTTCCTTTTTACCGCCACTGAAAAACAAAAAATCTCTGTGTTCTCGGTGTCCTCTGTGGCTAATGAAAAATCAATCAAATGCGCAAGGGTCTGGGAACAAAAGTCCATTTTTTCAAAATTTTTTTATCTCTTTCCA
>JABUBL010000553.1_pt1 | contig 11461 bp, 10 predicted proteins | sample 7240371 | NCBI WGS metagenome assembly JABUBL01 (sample SAMN07256343, study PRJNA390944) | subsurface metagenome | isolation source: Methane hydrate marine sediment | place: Pacific Ocean: Eastern North Pacific, ODP site 1244 | collected 2002
AAATCTCGTTGAAAATAGTCATTATTCAGTGCGTGAGGCGATCGCCTCACGCACTGAATAATGACTATTTTCAACGAGATTTCGGATGTGCTCGGCCAGTAGATGTGAACTGAAGACCTGAATATCTTCTGGACAATTATCCCATGTTACCTTAATCTCAATTTTCTCCTCCTCAAGAACAACTTTTGAAAAAACTGCGAGTGCCTTGTCAATCAATTCCTTTAAAGAATTGGAGCCATAAATTATAAATTCGGGGAGACGATCAATAAATCCAAGAGAACTTGTTTTTATTCTATCCAAACCCTGATAAATATCCTCAATACTCTTTCTGGTCGAATCAGAGAGTGTCAGGTCTTTAGCCAGTACAAGGTCGGCTTCCAGGAGGAGTTCGGTCATGACATTTCCGACATCGTGACTTAGTATCGAACGGAGGCGAGTGAGTTGATGATGCAGAGCGTACAGCATTCCCATTTCTCTGTTTTTGTCCTCATCTTCCTTTTGTCTGGACACCCATAAAAATGGACTAATAAAATTCGCCATGCGAACCAGACAATCAATGTGCTGCTGGAGAAAAATATCTTTTTCGGAGTGTTCAAGATTGATGATAGCGATTAGTTCGCTTTCATATTCGATTGAAACCACCAATTCACTCCGAGGTTTTGTTTTAGATTTTTGTAGAAGAAACCAGCGAAAATGTTCGGGATCGTCTGTGGGATCAACGTTAATGTATGGTTCGGTCGCCGATGTTTTTCCCGAGGGTTCCAAATTCTTACTCACTAGCCGTCCACAGATGGATTTCTCTATATCGAGATGAATAGGTGTGTGTTCAAAGTCGTCTTCCCTGCGATTGGGCTTGGCCGTTGCCACAACCGATAGATATTTATTACCGCTCTTGTAAGTGAGCAGTTGGGCCAGTGGCGCAGGTTCTATCTTCAATGGTCCAATGTCAGGAAGAAATGGAACCACCAGATCCGTGACTCTCTGAAGCGTTTCGGTCATGTCTAGTTTTGAATCGAAGAATGCCTTAATTACTTCTCCACGAAAATCCTCTTCACACTTTCCTTCAGCTACTTCCACTGCTATCTCCACTTGCGGACAAACTATTTGGGCGAACTGTAACGAATCTGGACTACTTAGATGAGACGCAGCTTCCGGAAGGCTGGAAGAGAACAGGAAGAACCCAAAACTTTTCTCTTTCACATGAATTGGCAAAAGAAGAGCTGTAGCTTCTTCTGGCTTTTCGCTCAGAAAAGTTTCAATACTAACGAGTTGTGGCATCGTTTTATTAAGAGCATCTCTTATTTCTTTATTGATTAGGACAGGTGAAGATAGTTCGCTTATTTCATCATCTGGTCGAATGCTTAACGCCCTTTTATCGCAATCGATGTAAAAGTCGCCAAAATCAGCTAAGAGACACTCCTTTAAGGAGACTACGACTTCCCAAAGGAATGACTGAAGATACAAGCGGTCATTTGATGTCTTATTGGTAATACAGTCCTTTATCCTCTCATCAATGTCCCTAATGATTTCGTCGTGCTGCTCCTGCTCTTTCATATTTTTAACAATATTTAGAATAATTGGCCGCCAGTTTTCCAACATGATAATAGCTCCTCAATTAGTAGACTACTAAGCTCTTGATTTCGGATTTCGGGGTCAGGTTATTAAACTTACTAAAAAAACAATTGCACCAAGAGCTAAGACAAGTCCGAATACGACTACGATATTTTCCATGTCAATCCCTCTCTATAATTATACAGTCTGTATAAAACGGGAAACACAGAGAAGTATCTGCCTGTATAAAAACCCAGATGCTTCTTCCATTAATGAGCAGAATATGCAAAATGAGGGCCGATGTCAAGCGCGATTTTTAGGATTTCTGTGAATTTTCATTATTTTGCACCCCGCCCAGAGGACAGTGAAAAATAAAGCGTACCTCACGCCCTTGTAATCAAACATTTTATCGTCTTGGCTGGAACCAGCTATTATCCCGTGACTGTCATTGGCTTTCGTTCTTGGCGACTGGCACTGCTTTTCGCTGGTTTTCCTCGCTCACGATCTCCATGACTTCGCGGACATTCGGCCTACCCGTCTGACGGCTTCTCCCAATTAGTCTCGCGTTGAGTCGACGCAAGAGCTCTACAACCTCTCCGCGTTCTTCGCCATAGTTCAGGAAGAATAACGCACCTTGGACCCTGTTAGTATCGTTTCTCGAGAAGTTGCGGAGCCACGCGGGAGCAGGATCAGATACAATTGCGACATCAGCCAAGGCTAGCTCGATTACTGATGCCTTGCCAGCACCTCCGCGGAACCATTTTTGAGTCGGCTTTGCCGCAGATATTATCGTCACACGCGACTTATCCCAGATATCCTGTAAGTCCCTTCGAACACTGAACTGCAATATACCCTCCGCCAGACAGATAATAACATGGGCACCTTGTTCCAGTGCAACGCGGATCACCGGTCGCTCAACCTGTGCTGAATACCCAACGAGTACCGATACGGATGGACGTGCAATCTCGCGAACACATGCGAGTACGGCTTGTTTCTCACGGTCGGATGGCTTGATTGAGGGCAAGAAAGCTACAACCGGCGCATCTATCGCTCGGGGGTCTCCCTCCATGTAGATTGTCGCATCAGACCTACCCCGTAAACGCTGCGGGTAGTACGCGTCACCTGGGCGAAGTCGCATGATGCCAATCTTGTCGAGCTCTCTCAATGCCTCCGCATCAACGCGGTCACCCGCTGCACGTGAAGACGATGGTCCGAAGATCGTAATCTGCGCATCAAGATCGCCGAGAGCATCCTCCATCATCGGCCGGACTCGAGACCACTCCAGACCACCGTGACCACACCCCAAGGCGGGAATCGCAACACGCACACTTCCACGCTTGGCCACGAAATCATGGAGCCAACGCAGCCCTTTTTTGACATACTCATACTCAGATGGCTGCCGCCAATGCTCCTTGGTCGGCAAATTCACTACGGTCACACGCTCGTCGAAATCGCTTTTCTCCCATACGTGCGGTTGCCCAGGTCGAACCTGGCCGGCTTTGCAGGCTCTCACGTAGTCCTTAAACATGTCGGGGTAGCGCCTCTTGAAGGCAAGTGCAATCCCGGCACCCATGACGCCCACACAATTGACAGTGTTGACCCGGATATCTGCGGGTGTATCGAACATGTCGTCCTGTCCGTAGCAAATCATTTGCCTTTCACTCCTTTAATTGCTCACTGACCCATTTTCGCAGGCCCGCCAACCCAGATTTGATCTGTCTCAACCACTTCGTGGGTGCTGACAAGAGCCGGATCGAGCGGTCGGGAATCAAACTGGAAACATCAGCAATGGTAAGAGCGGCAAGCATGTCGAAATCAGTCAGAGTCTTCACGGCGCCAACAATCTGTTTCTTGTTGCGCCCCTTGCTAAGGACATCACCGATGAGATCATGATAACAAACGAGCATGATTATCTGGCGAATGTCTTTCGCCAACAGATGTCGGAATTCTTCCGACAGGATTCTCCGCAGCATTTTTAACGTGCGGGCTGGATGATCGGGGTCGACTTTCTGTTTGTCGTTGTTATCCCTCGGACTTGCGCCTTTCCCGATGTCGTGAAGGTAGGCTGCAAGCAACAGGATGGTCTTCTCTCGGCGAGGCATGCCCTTGTAGGATTCGACGCCTTGGAGTTTCTCAACCACCCTTCGTGTATGTGCTCCCACAGCCTCATGATGTTCCTTGTTGTTCGTTTCGAGTGTGTCTATGGCCGCCAGTTCAGGAAGGCAACAGAAGCTTGCACCTATCTTCTCAACGGCATCTTCAGTGTTCACGAACTCCGGTGACTTCGGCGCGGACTTAGCACGCGAATCGCGGATTTCTTCCAGAGTGTTCTTGTACTCACCATAGAGGCATGTCGGTCCTGTGACAATGGATACCGTGCCACCCTCATAGAAATTCGTGTAGTAGTGGTGTTTACCCTTTTGTCCGTCAAATACGATCTCTGGTGGCGAGAGGCCTGCTTCCGAATAGATGCTCTCGACAGCCCTCTTGACGGGCTTGTTCCACACAACTATGTGGTCGATCTCGTCGACACCCAATCTCTTGTGAATGAGGCACTCAGCCATTCGCGCTTGATTTTTCACGTCAGACGACAGGGACCATTTCTTCGAGTCGATGCATTCCCAGTCGAGTTTGCTCAAGTCCGACGGGTCTGAGTAGAAAGCTGGAGGTTCGGCAGTATTGGCGGATGCATCTGTGAAGACCACGTCTGCCTGCTCCAGAACATCAATCGGTATGGCTGTATAGATCAGATAGAGTTGATCGACGTTTTTTGCATTGACTACGCGCAGCAGCATCGAAGATCTGGAGCAAAAATAGAATGGAACATAGTCATGCACGACTCCGCCCGGCCTACACGTCACCCGCATTCTGGCTCGGCGCTGTTGGATGCTTTCCTCCGCAATCGACACATGTTGAATCCCGAGCCGGTCCTTCTCATTGCAGGACAAAAGGCCGTGCTTCAGGATACTTGGGAGATTCTCTATGTGTGTGAACTGGTAGACGAATCGCTCCTTGTATTCCGCCGGTATCGCCATGAAGTCATTCCCCATCAGTTTGGAAAATCCTTAGTGCAAACGCATCTCGGCGTTCGACCTCTACCAGAGGCGACGGCCGGATATTCTCTAGAATGAGCAATTTCCAGACCTTCAACCTCACTCAGACATGCTTCGATTGTTTTAATCACTTCGCCGTTTTGTTTGCTGGCACTATTAACAGCTTTATCCGTCATGACCGCATCCTATGTCACGTAGACACCAATTTCCACCCCTGGCGGAGTTGTCCCCCAGGTTATGTTACTGAGATTTTCCATTTATGCTTGCTCATCTACGCTGCTTAACCTCATGTCCGATAGAATATCAAGTCTGTCCTGGAAATTCAACCTTTTTGGGTGCTACTGGAAGATTTTTCAGCCAGAATGGTCGCAAAAACACGAGTTGGCGGCTCATTAACAATATTATGGCACATCTCTGCTATGGTCTTGCCAAGAAAATAAAGTTCCTGAGCATTTGTCGGCACTACCCGGCTCCCGCACATATGGGTACTAATTTTAACTGTCTGATTCGATCAAGAATTTCTTAGAAGAGTAGGGTGGGCACGGCCCTCGATAGAGTGAAAGTTTTTACTTAGAAAGGCAAATCTGCCCGCCTTTTTTATTTTATGGCATGACTTAACCTCAAAGTAAGATGAGGTTAAGCAAAGAGGCAATCGAAGAGTTCAAGGATACTTACTACAAGGAGTTTGGAGAACGAATATCAGACAAAGAGGCCCACGAACTGGGAGCGAATTTACTTTCCTTGTTCAAGATAATCTACCGGCCTATTCCCGAAGCTGAAGAGCAAAAACAAAGACAAGGAGATAATAAACCCCCTGAACCGACTTAAGCTCAGGGTTTTATTTTTTGACAATATTTCCTGGCGCGTTACAATGCGCGCGCTATTATAAACAGTCAAAAAGGCCTTAAGGTCTCGCAGGGCAAGTCCATTATCCGAACTGCCAACAAGGTTCTTAGGGTCTCAAATACATGCCCCAATACTTTATCTACTGCCGCAGGTCTTCTGAGGCCGAAGATAGGCAGGTTCTGTCAATTGAATCCCAGATGAACGAGTTAAAAAACCTTGCTGAAAGGTTGAGCTTACCCGTGGTTGACACCCTGACTGAATCTCATTCAGCAAAAGCCCCTAGCAGGCCTGTCTTTAATGAAATGATAAAAAAAGTCAACCAGGGCAAAGCAGATGGGATAATCTGCTGGAAGCTGGATCGGCTTGCCCGTAACCCAATCGATGGTGGCCAGATAATCTGGATGCTGCAGCGAGGGATTATTAAGCACATACAGACTTACGATAGAGCTTATTATCCTGAAGATAATGTGCTGGTAATGAACATAGAATTCGGAATGGCCAATCAATTCATTCTGGATCTGAGCAAAAACGTCAAAAGGGGCCTTAAAACAAAAGCAGAAAAAGGCTGGTTTCCCAGTACTGCTCCCCTTGGCTACTTGAACGATAAATCAAAAGGGAAAGGAAGGAGAGAGATTATCAAAGACCACGACAGGTTTAGCCTGGTAAAAAAGATGTGGGAGCTAATGCTCACCGGTAGATACAACCCACCAAAGATTTTGGAAATAGCCAACAACAAATGGGGTTTTAGAACCACTCACGGGAAAATGCTCTCAAGAAGCGGTATCTACAGGATTTTTACCAACCCGTTCTATTACGGTTGGTTTGAATATCCAAAGAAAAGTGGAAATTGGTACAAAGGTTCCCACGAGCCAATGATAGCTGCCCAGGAGTACGACAATGTGCAGATACTTTTGGGAAGAAAAGGAAGACCCAGACCGAAAACCCATAATTTTGCCTTCGCCGGCCTTATACGATGTGGCCAGTGCGGCGCTATGGTAACAGCCGAAGAGAAAAACCAGATTATCTGTTCTGTTTGTAAGCATAAATTCTCTTTTAATAACAGGCTGGAATGCCCCAAATGCAAAACTCCCGTTGAAAAGATGAAAAACCCTACGACACGCAAATACGTTTACTATCATTGCACCAAAAGGAAAACTCCAAAATGTACTCAAGGATCAATAGAGGTTAAGAAATTAGAAAAACAAATTGACGAGTATCTATCCAGAATCCATATCTCTGAGGGCTTTAAGAATTGGGCCATAAAGTATCTCAAAGAAGGAAACGAAAAAGAAATCGCTTCAAGGGAGACCATTTTAGGCTCTCAGAGATATGGATTCTGGATAGATACTCGTCAATTTGTTTTTCTAATTTCTTAACCTCTATTCTTTGAGATACTTTATGGCCCAATTCTTAAAGCCCTCAGAGAAAAACGGCTAATGACACCCAGCACAAAAAAGATATTTTGAACTTTGGCCCACACTCGCATTCCGCGAATGTAAAGACCAATGATTATGACTAAAAGACCTGTTCCGGCCATGAATGTACCTAAGGGAGTCGCAACCCAATTCGCAGCGTTCATAAAAGATTCTGACTTAGTCGTTAGCGAAATGAAGCGGAAAAGAGCCGTCAAACCGAACTGGCTGAACAGAGCACAGGGCACACCGATATAGAAAAGCGCCCAGATAGTGAAACTCCAACTTGCAGCGAAGCCAACCGATGGAGATAGGTTCCGACTTATGTATACATATTCTCCTCCACTTCGCGGGAAAATGGACGCAAGCATCCCATAGGTGACCGCCGTGGGTAAAGCTATTAGTGTTGCTATAAGTGTGGCGAGCACCATGCCGCCGCCCGGATGCCAAGCAGGCACGTAAAGTACCATATATAAAACAGCCAGTCCAATGTTGACAAAGCTAGCATTGAAAACGAAGCAGTCAAACAAGGAAAGTTGCCGTACCAGTCCGGTTGCCTTTCGTGTAAAAAAACTTGGTTGTTCCTGAGCCATTTTGAGCCTCCCTATCCAGATACGAATTGGTAGCCTTTTACCTTCATGCCATCAAGGTTAACAATCACCCCACGAAGTACGCTGGCAGCGTACTCGCTTCCAGGATTGACACAGAGTGTCCGGCCGATTTTCATTGCGCCTCGCGACTCATGAACATGGCCGTGAAGACCGAGCAAGGGCTGAAATTCCTCTATGGCCCTTCGCACAGCTGTACTACCAACGGGAACCATCGAAGGTTGCTCACCACGAAGCACAATATGAAGGTCGCTTGTCAGTTCTGGTGCGGTGTCCAAACCGCTATGGTGAGGGGGACAATGTAAGTTGAATATTGCAGTTGTAGAATCTTTGATAGCGTTGGCTTGCTCAACGAGGCACTCGTACAGTTCATCTTCTTCACGTTCCCGTGGACTTTCGAAAGGTGTTATGTTACTGTAGCCTATGCTTATCATTTCATAACCACCAGGGAGTTCAACTTTCTTAAACTCCGGATTGACAATGACGCGACTTTGGTTCAGGATTTCAATAACACACGGATCGTCATCGTTGCCTGCCATAATGTAACATTGAATATTGCTGCCTGCAAGACGAGTTTCTGCAATTCCGATCCAATTTTTCAGACTATCAAGAATCAGACGGTGAAACAATTCAAACTGTTTTTCTCTGCTGTTCAGAATTTCTCCCAACTCATCGGGATCACACCGATACAAGTAGAAGCCATTCGCCACAATCCGCTCCTCAAGAGCTTTCAACTCTTCTTGGGTTTCAGCGGTTTCTGTTCGCCCGAAGAGGCTGGCATGGTATTTACCACCCTGTTCCATCAACGGTATGACCATCTTGGCGGTCAGATCTCCTCCTAAAATGATGACATCCACGCCATAGAACTGCGCAGCGTTAATGAATTTTTTGAAGCATAACTCCGAGCCGTGAATATCACTGGCGAAAAATATCTTAGTCATCGCTTTAGGTACCGATCTCAAGTGATCTCTTCCATTCACAGGGGTTGCTCAAGTTACGATCAACCACTTTCCAAGATTTCCCGACTACATAGTCTTCTCAGACACTATGGGCATTTACACCACCGCAATTTACTGCCGCTGTTTTTGGGTCGGTTTCTGAATTATAACGTCATTGGATACTATTTCAATCTATTCGGCCGATATTGCCCGGATAAAGGCGAATGTAAAGGGCCACCAGAGCATAAATACCACCTGCAATTATACCGTTAACCAAGAGTTGTTGAAGCATAAGTCTGCTCCCTGTTATTTATTATGTAATTTTGAGTATTTTAAGAGACTGTAGTAGCTTTACAGAGCAACTAATATGTAACGTATTTAAGAACAATGACTTATGCGACATCCGACTTAGCAATGATACCTTCCGGGCTCCTGCTCCGGCCGATTCAAGCATTATGCTTGGGTTCTTGCAACGATCCGGCTGCAAGCAACAGGCGCCCACCAGGCAACACACTCTGTAATCTTGCTACAGTCTCTATTTTAAAGGATAATTCTGTGATAACAACAACAAACTTGTGAACACGATGACAAAGAGACATTCATAAGGCTGTTAAGCTACAGCCTTATCAGCGTGTTTTGCCGAATGTGCGAGCAAAGCAATTAAACCACTTTTTCTTTTAGCACATAGTTACGTCCCAGAGCGTAATCGCAGTGAAATTGTCTCCTGCCTTCATATTCATTCATTTAAACAAACCCCAATTTCAGTACATTCAAGTCTGGTCAATAATTGAATCAGACTGTTGAAAGTTCGCAAAAGTGAACCTGGTGGTGCTTACGCTGAGAGTAAATCCGCCCTGGGGTGGCGAACCCCTCGGCCTGCCAATCAATATACACTCAAAAGTCCTGGCCTACCAAATTACCCTAATTCAGAGAGATAAACTTCGTTATTGTAATCAAAACAAGGAAGCATATTCTGGGCCTCAAGCTCCTGAAACTCTTTTTGGTCCAGATGATGCATAAAGAGCCTTATATAGGCTCTGGGTTTTACTCCTTCAAACTGCTCTAATTCAATTCCATTCATGAAGATTTCCGGCTCACTTTTGGGATAGGGGTCGGTATATACTACTTTTTGGATACCTACCTGCTTTATCTTCTTGGCACACAAAGTACAAGGCTCGGCAGTAGTATAGATTGTGCTACCTCTGATTCCTGGTCCACCGATTCGAGATCCCTGAATAATCGCGTTTTCCTCCGCATGGAGGGCAAGACATTTATCCAGTTGGTGTTGACCGTTCTTAGATATTACATCCTTGAAACAGAAACAATCTTGCTCTGGGAGATTTTTTATTCGCTTTTCCACTTTTTTAAATAGGGGCTTATGTATCTTCTGACTCATATCGTAAACTTCTCTCAATCCACAGGAGATTTCACCACAGGCCACATCATTCCAGCCAGCCCCGACAACATATCCATCTTCACCTGCAATGACGGCCCCTACCTGTCTGCAAATACAGTTGGATTTAACGGCCAGGGCGTAGGCCATGTTCATATATACTTCGTCTTTGCGAGGCTTTGAAGAGCCGGGGCAAAGGACCAATGACACCAAACGCAGGAGTTTGCTATGCAGATATTCCTCTGTATCCGATCGGTCCTCTAGATTGTTGATGGCATAGTCTGACATCTGCACACAGCGTGTAACGTCTTGCTTGTATGTACCCTCTTGGACATTGCTATTCTGCTCCCCACTGTCCAACTCATCTCTTTTGTCGAATTCTTTTTTAGCCTTTTTCTCATCTTTGCTGATAACTTTCGCAATCATGAGATACCTGAATCTTCGCTGGAACCGAGTTTCATTCTCAGCATAAATGCTCACCAAATAAAATAAGGGAAACTTCTGCTTGAAATATAGAACCTCATTCGGATTCCTTAGATGATAGACGAGTACAATTCTGGAAGTATCAATGTCGATGAGTTCTTCAAACGGTTGGTGACTTTTGCCCAGGAACTTAATGCTGAAGAGAAAAGGGGAATTTCAGAGCAGCTTTCTGAAGAGCAGCTCACAGTATTTGACCTTCTGACCAAACCTGATATGAAACTAACCAAGACAGAAGTGCAACAAGTTAAAAAAGTGGCTAAAGAACTTCTGGCAAAGTTGAAGAGAGAAAAAATAGTTTTGGACTGGAGAAAAAGGCAACAATCGCGAGCTGCGGTGCGTTTGTGTGTGGAACAGGTTCTTGACGAGTTACCACAGACTTACACTCCAGAGTTGTACCAAAAAAAGTGTGACCTTATATATCAGCATATTTACGATTCGTATTTTGGTCCTGGAAAAGACCTGTATGCTGCATAGAAGTGTGAAGCGAATTAACGAGACAATCGACCCCTATGCGCTTGTCAAGGGAAGATAGGACCGCTGTAGGATCACCAAGTTTACAATATAGCTTCTTTGAAATGTTCATAAGTGAGATAGTTTTGGTTAATCAATATACTCAAAGATGACCATTTGTTCAAAATTGCTGTGTAGAATCAAGGATATATGATTTGTAGATGGACTTCTCCTGCATCCAGATGACGGAAACAGGATGATAAAAACTACGCAACGGCCTTTAGGCGATACCCCGTGATTCTTGTTTCCCGGAAAAGATGTTGATCGATGTGACACGGCACTGTCTTTGAATCACGTTTAGGTTTCTTTGGCTTCTTGTTGTAGTAAATATCATCAGGCCGGAAACCTTCCAATGTCATATGAGGACGCCAGCTGTTATACCAACATTCAAATTCTTCACACAGCATGGTCAGGTGATTAAATCCTTTAATGATCGGAACTCGCTTGAGCCATTCGTATTTCAGAGTTTTAATGACTCTTTCCGTGACAGAAATTGACCCATGTTGTCTTATGGCGCCGAAGCGAGGTTTAACATCCCATTGGTCCAGAAGATCTGTAAAAACATCGCCAATCAAAACACTGGCCCGATCTGAAATGATGAGTTTTGGAGATCCATGCTTTTGAAATGCAGTTTCCAAGGCTTCAAAAATCCATCCTGCATTAGGTC
>JABUBL010000554.1_pt1 | contig 11460 bp, 6 predicted proteins | sample 7240371 | NCBI WGS metagenome assembly JABUBL01 (sample SAMN07256343, study PRJNA390944) | subsurface metagenome | isolation source: Methane hydrate marine sediment | place: Pacific Ocean: Eastern North Pacific, ODP site 1244 | collected 2002
ATTTTTTAGCACTTTTTGTATCTTAACATTTTGTTATATTGGGAGAGATGGGGGATTTTAATTAGTATGTCGTATTGAGTCGAGCATATTGCGTAGATAATACCAATTAGCCAGAAATGCACTCTTCATGAACCATTCACCAAGAGTCATTTACAAAAAATCGAAAAATTGTCAACGGTTTCAATGTACGTTTCGATTTCATTCCATATAATAATCACAAACTAATGTCTTGCAGTAAGTTATGATTTTGGAGCGCGGTCGCCTCATTGGAAAATTACAACCAAAACTACAACTAAATCATGATTATCTGTCAAAAAAACGCCACTATTTTTTAAGGAGCAGAAAGATGAAAAGTTCAAAAAGAAAGAGACGGTCGGACAAGTTTCCTTTAACTCTACATCCCACAGGACAGTATTTTAAAAAGTCGGCTTCTTGACATAAGGTGTTCAACTTTTCTGGCGTTTTTTGCGAGACAACCCGCTGGGACGGCCAGAGAATTGTTGCAATCTCGACGAGATTTTGATATTGTGGGACTTCCAGTGTTCAGAAGAGTCTCTATGAAGTGTAAATGGGAAATCCTGGCTTAGACTTTCAGCTCCGCCTCATAACAAATTGGAGCATCGTCATGAACAGGCAAACAGGCTTTACGTCATTGAAGCTGTTGCCACGCAATATAGATGCCATACGCAAAGAGCATACTTATCAACACAACAGGAACTAAGGGATAAGAAGAGAGGTAAATATGAGTGCACCAGATAAAACTCGTCGCGATTTTCTCAAAGCTGTGGGCGTGGGGGCAGCGGCAATGGTCAGTTCGATAGATAATACTACTGGAAAGACCGGGGCAAAGAAGCAATTGTTGACTGTTGACCCTCGACCAAGATTCGATTTGTCACCATATTTGTATATGCAATTTATGGAGCCTCTTGGCACAACAGACGGATCTGTAGCCGCAGCCTGGGATTTCAGGACAAATCGCTGGCGTCCCGACGTTGTTCAGGTCACTCGGGATTTGGCTCCCACGATGATTCGCTGGGGAGGGTGTTTCAGTTCCTACTATAAGTGGAAAGAAGCGGTGGGGCCGCGTGATAAACGAAAGCCGATGATCAATCTCCTCTGGGGCGGAATCGAAACCAATCAGGTAGGGACTGCGGAGTTCGTGGATTTCTGCCGCCAGGTCAAGGCGGATCCGCTGATGAGCGTAAACTTCGAATCCGACGGACGCAAGGGTTGGATGAAAGATCCCTTTGGCAGCGTACGGTGCGGTGATGCCAGAGAAGCCGGCGAGTGGGTAGACTACTGCAACAATCGTACAAACTCACTGCGGTTATCACATGGCCACAAAGACCCATTGCGGATTCCCTTCTGGCAGATAGGAAACGAGACTTCCCATAGTAAGAAGGGCTTCGATTGCGAAACTGCTGCGGCCAAGACAGTCGAGTTTGCCAAATCCATGAGAAAGGCAGATCCGTCCATCAAGATCATTGGATGGGGTGATCGTGGGTGGGCTAGACGCATGATAGAGGTGGCGGGAGAACACCTGCAATATATCGCCATACACCACATGTTCCGCCCGGACAGGGGACAAAAGGACTCGCCACTTCAGGGTACAGAATACCGCAAGGACCCGGCCCGCACGTGGGCACACCTTATGAAGGCATATGAGGCCCATGAGCAGAAGATCAAAAATGCGTGCGAGCAAGTCAAAGGTCTGGGTATTCCCCTCGCCCTGACCGAGTGTCATTTCGCCCTGCCCGGTAGGAATCGGTGTGAAGTGCTTTCATCTTGGGCGGCGGGTGTGTCCTACGCCAGGTTCATGAATGTACACCTCCGCTACGGTGAGCTGCTCAAGATTGGTACCCTCGCAGATTTCTGTGGAACACGATGGCAGGTGAATGCGGTGATGATCCCAGTCCCGAGGGGCAAGTCATTCTTGATGCCTGTTGCCAAGGTCATGAAGTTTTACCGCGAACACATGGGCAGCAGCTTCGTCCAGGTCCAGCGTGTGCCTGATGGCTTGGATGTGGCCGCCAATCGGCGAGACAACACTATCATACTACATGTGATCAACACGAAGAGGTTAAGGTCTATTACAGTTGATCTTGGCGTGGAGGGTCACAAAATCCAATCCGGAAAGGTCTACGAAATGGCTACAGATCCGGAATTTGAGGTTATCTCAGCTATGCCGGATCCCCTCGTTCCCAAGGTCAAACAGCTGAATGGTAGCAATTGGACATTTCCTGCTGCTTCCGTTTCGGCAGTGGAGCTTGACATTATATGAGCGAATAACCATCGCCACGATGTGGCGCACCCCATAAACGACTTCTGCACAGTCAGCTCTCTCAAGCTGCCGGCCCCACTTAATAAACTTGGAACAACTTACTTGACATGGACTGCTCATTATGCTATTTTGGAGGCAGTAGGGTGAAGGACTACCGTTTATGAACGCGTATGAGAAATCCAAGAGGAAAGCAGCAGTGAGATTTGCGGAAAAAAGAAGGCATAGAATCTTCGAAGAAGCTGGAGGTGATCGATACCACCGTTGGCGGTAAACCGCCTCGCAGAACAGGTTTCTACAGGGAGGAGGATCGACATGTTTAGAAAGTGTATGTGGCTAATGTGTGGAATGGGCCTCTGCGGGTTGCTGGTCGGACAGGCTGTTGCTGCGGGTCAAGAACCTCTCGTTTATTATCCGTTTGACCAGTTGGGTGCTTTGGTGGTCGATGCGTCGGGCAACGGTCACGATGGGACGCCCAACGGCGCACTGGTGCTTGGCGACGGCTATGTCGAGAGATGCTTTCAGTTAAATGGAAACGACACCTACGTCGAGCTAGCACGCCCGATTCAGGACGACTTCACCCTTGCTGCGTGGATCAGAACGGAGGCTCCCGGACACGAGGAGGGTACGTCGGCCTTTCACGGTAGTGGTTTGTTCTATGCTGATGTGGGGGGATCAGCGAACGATTTTGTGGTCGCCGTTCTGGGCACGAAGCTCTCTTTCAATGTGGGCAATCCCAACACTACTGTCACGTCCAGCGGTGATGTCGTTACAGGTGAATGGGTGCACGTTGCGGCCGTCCGGGATATAACGGCAGGCACGATAAGCCTCTTCGTGAACGGAGCTCTCGATGGCCGGCTGAATCATTCAAACAGGGGATCACTCACCGCCAATGCAATGCTGGTTATCGGCGCGAACATCAGAGACGTGCGGTACTACACAGGCCTTATCGACGAGGTGAGAATCTACGACACCGTCCTCTCCGCCGAAGAGATTCAGCAGGTCATGACCTGGCAGGGCGCCGAAATGGCGTCTGATCCCAACCCGGCCGATAAGATGGTGGATGTCTGGCGGGATACCCTCCTGGTCTGGTCGCCAGGAGAATTTGCGCCGGCAGTCAACGGTCATCGACTTTACCTCAGTGAGAACTTCGACGATGTCAACGATGGTATTGGCGGCACCACCGTCAGTGCCAGCAGCTACGCCCCGCCCCAACGTCTCGCGTTCGAGACGACGTATTACTGGCGCGTCGACGAGGTCAATGCTCCGCCGGACTCGACAGTATTCCCAGGCCAAGTCTGGAGCTTTACGACTGAGCCTGTTGGCTATCCTATTGATGGCGCGAACATAATCGCCACAGCTTCAAGCAGCGCTGCAGCTACAGGCCCTGAAAATACCGTGAACGGCTCGGGACTGGATGACAGTGGTTTGTTGCACGGTAATATGAGTGCGGATACTATGTGGCTGAGCGGTATTACAGGGCCGCAGCCGACCTGGATTGAATTTCAGTTCGACCGTGTTTACAAGCTCCATGAACTGTGGGTGTGGAACTCTAATGACAGTTTGGAGCCAGCGATAGGTTTGGGGTTCAAAGATGTTACCATTGATTATTCGGTCAACGGTACCGATTATACGACATTGGGTACAACTGCCGAGTTTGCCCGAGCCCCTGGTGCGGCTGACTATGCACACAATACTACTGTTGATACCGGTGGTGTAGCAGCAAGGTACGTCAAGCTCACGGCCAACAGCAACTGGGGAGGCATCCTGAATCAGTACGGTCTCAGTGAGGTTCGTTTCTTCTTTATACCGGTCCAGGCAAGAGAGCCTTATCCGGATTCCGGGGTAGCAGATGTGGACCCGGATGTGGTTCTTAGCTGGCGAGCGGGAAGAGAGGCAGCCACGCACGATGTGTACGTCAGCAGCGACCAGCAGGCTGTAATAGACGGTACTGCACCTGCTACTACCGTTACTGAGGCCGGCCACGGTCCCCTATTGCTCGATTTAGGCGAGACTTACTACTGGAAAGTTAATGAGGTCAATGAGGCCGAGACCCCCACGACGTCGGAAGGAGACCTCTGGAACTTTTCGACACGCGAGTTCCTCGTCGTGGACGATTTCGAGAGCTACAATGACCTTGACCCCGGTGACCCCGATAGCAAGAGGATATTTAACGTGTGGATAGACGGATTCGGCATCGCGACAAACGGATCTCTCGTTGGTTATGAGAATCCTCCTTTCTGCGAGAAGACTATTGTTCACGGTGGTGAGCAGTCGATGCCGTTCTTCTACGCCAACACCGGCGGCGCAGCATCTTCGGAGGCCGAGCTGACGCTGGGCCCGCCGCAGGACTGGACTAAAGCTGGCATTGCAACATTGGTACTGTACTTCCACGGCACTGCGGGCAACACTGGACAGTTGTATATGAAGATTAACGGCTCCAAAGTGGTCTATGACGGTGATGCGGCTGACATGACCAGACCACGATGGAAACAGTGGAATATCGACCTTGCGTCACTTGGCGCCGGCGTGCAGAATGTCACGAAGCTGGCTATTGGGATTGACGGCAATGGTGCCAGTGGCACATTGTACTTTGACGACATTCGCCTGTATCGGTTGGCTCCCGAGATTGTCGTTTCTTCGGAAGAAATCTGGATCGAGGCAGAAGCAGCCACTACGATAACCGATCCCATGAAGATTTATGATGACCCCGCAGCATCAGGCGGTAAGTATATCGGCACAACCGATGATGTCGGTAACAGCAGTGATAATCCGCCAGCTCCTGCCGGCACCGCGACTTACACTTTTACGGTAGCCGGTGGAACCTACAAGATCAGTTGTCGCATAATTATCCCCAGCGGCGACTCCTTCTGGGTCCGCATCCCGGGCGCTACCACCCAGACGACTAACCACAGTAGTGGCTGGGTAAGGTGGAGTGACCCTCCGAATTCAGACAGCTGGTACTGGCACGATGTCTTCAGCACCGAAGATAATGGCGAAACGGTGCTCTTCACGATGCCTGCTGGGACGTATACCTTGGAGATCGGCTACAGGGAGGACGCTGCATTGATGGATGTTATCGTGATTTCCAAGATTGACTAAATGTCGCTGGTGGTTCAGTGGCCTGCTCCCGATACGTCGGGATGTTTTTGCATCAGTTCGGAGAGTGAAAAATGAAAATGAGATTATGGGTTAATTTGGCTTTAGCGGTAACGGCGATTTATATGTCCGGCTGTGAAAAGGAGCCTATAAAAACTCAAAACTCAAAACTAAAAACTCAAAACTGGAAGGATGCTAAGGAGAAGAGCAAAATGAGTATCCGGAAGGAATCTTTCGGCCAAGTGCCCGACGGCAAGGGAGTTGATTTATACACCCTGACTAACGCGAATGGTCTTAGGGCCAGGATTACGAACTATGGGGCGATTTTAGTTTCGCTGGAGGTCCCGGATAGGGACGGCAAGCTCGCCGATATCACCCTCGGTTACGATACGCTTGACGGATACATCAAAAGAGGTTCTTTTTTCGGGGCGACCGTTGGCCGATACGCTAATCGCATAGGCGGGGCCGGATTTGTGCTCAACGGCATCGAGTACAAGCTCGCGGCCAACAACAGGCCGAACCACATTCACGGCGGGAGAAAGGGATTTGACAAAGTGGTGTGGAACGCTGAGCAAATAGAAACTGCCGATGCGGTAGGGGTGAAGCTGACCTATCTGAGCATAGACGGTGAAGAAGGATATCCGGGCAATCTGGACTGCACGGTCATCTACACGCTCACCAATAACGATGAATTGAAGATTAGCTACGAGGCCGAGACGGATAAGACCACCGTGGTCAATTTGACCAATCACAGCTATTACAACCTGGCCGGGCAGGGCATGGGTGATATTCTCGGCCATGAGCTTATGCTCAACGCTGACAGTTACACCGTGGTCGATGAAGGTCTGATACCGACCGGCGAAATCAGAAGCGTCAAAGATTCACCGATGGATTTTACCTCGCCGATGTCCATTGGTTCGCGAATCGACCAGGTTGGCAAGGGCTACGACCATAATTACGTGCTCAACAGCGGCGGGGGGCTGGCTTTGTGTGCAAGGGTGTATGAGCCGACCAGCGGACGGGTGATGGAAGTCTATACCACTGAGCCGGGGGTTCAGCTCTACACCGGAAACTTCCTGAATGGCTCGATAACCGGCAAGGACGGCAAGGTGTACAACAAACACTACGCGTTTTGCCTGGAAACGCAGCACTTCCCGGATTCACCGAATAAACCGCACTTTCCGTCTGTTGTTCTCGAGCCGGGTCAGAAGTACACGACAGAAACCGTGCACAAATTCTCCACAAGGTAAGTTCAAAGTGTCTAAAGTTTGAAGTGCCTAAAGTGCCTAAAGTAAAAAAAGAATGAATAATGAATATCCACCGCAAGGTGTCCTGTGGAGAACAGGAAATTTCGAATTTCGAAGTTTGCTATTCTACATTCGATATTCTTTTTTCAAACTTTAGTCACTTTACACTTTAGCTCACTTTAGTCACTCTCGAAGGTCGGCTTCGTGAAGGCAGGAGCTACCCCGGTACCTCAGCCGAGGTAAATTCTGTCACCCGGCTTGATTTTGGGTATCTGATTTAGTTTTTCTTTGATGTCGTCTTTTTCCAGTGCAAAGCCGGGGGCGATTTCGATGAGGCAATCAGTTGAGCCGTCCGGTTTTTTGGGGATGCTTACGCCCGCTGATTCGAGCCAGCCGGCGGCACGGGCGACCATCATTTGCCTTGTTGTTTCGACACTGTCAACGCCAGTAATATTTTTGGTGGGGGCGAATTCCTGGTCTCGCAGGGTCTGTAAAATTATCGACTTCGAGGCCAAAGGCAGGGCATCAAAAACAAAGCTCTCCAGCTTTACGCCATTGGGTCGGTCAGGTTCCACATGATTTCCCTGCCGGTCGATGTACGGGATTTTTTTGACGGCCCTGTGCAGGGGCAAAGAAAAACCCTTGGCGTTTAGCTTTTCAACGAAGCTTGTACTAATGATATGGATTGCGATACTGCCGAGCTCAAAGACCAGCGAGCCGTCGGGGTTTCGCTTCTCGGCCAGCTCACCGGGCAAATCGCTGTATTCGATGACTGTTAGCCTGCCGTCAATCAAACAGAAGTTGCCGACCTTTTCGTAGGGACCGGTTTTTATGACCGCCCTTGAGGACATCTCGGCCTTATCGAGAGCGTGCAGGCCGATAAAGAGCGGGTCAAATATGTTCACCAGGGGATTATCGACCTGGAAATAGCTGAGAAATTCTACACCGCGTCTTTTCATATCGTCGAGGGCGCCGCTTTCGTAAAGGGCCTTGAGGCTTCCGCCGTGGCCGTCGGGCGAGGAGGCTATATTAGCTTTATCGGCCAGCAGGATTTTGCCGTCGAAACTAAAATTTGGCAGTGTGCCTTGCTGAAATATAAAAACGTCTTTTTCGTCCAGGCCGTAATAGTCATTTGAGCGAAAAATCTCTATAGTCCGGGCGTGGTTCAAGGGGCTGGTCATGACATACCAGGGGCAGATGGCTCGGTATTTTTTCGAGACCGCTGTGATAGACTCGGCAAAGATTTGAAACAGGGTTTTGTTTTTGACAGGGCTGATGGGGAAATCTCCCTTTGGGCCGTCGAATTCGAGCCGGGTCGCCTGGCCGCCTGCGACGACGAAGGCCGCAACCTTACCCGTTGATATCAGCTTCCTGCCGAATTCGACGGCTTTGGCATACCTGCGCTCTTGCTCTGCGTCGGCGGGAACAGGGCCGTAGGACCAAGCGGCAACGAGATCGGGGCTTATTGCGGCACAAGCAGACTCTTTGACGAAATTGGCCACCCAATAGTCTATTTTCGCAAAATCCAGCGGCTCGATTTGTGCAAGCAGATTCTGCCTTTGGGCTGTATCCAACTGCTCCCAGAACGTCAAAAGATAGCTCTGGGAGTGCTCTCTCAGCAGTTTTTTTATGTTTTCGACTCTTTTCTTGGCAGACATATCTGTCGATTCCCGACTAAAAACAAAGATTTTAGACGAATTGCAAAAAACTTTCAAGAAACTTAAAAAAAATGACGAAAATACATTTGACAGGCAGGCTACTTTCTGCTAATATCGGACTGAGAGGTAGGTGGGTTTGAAAAGTTTTATTATTATAATTAAAACTGTCATTATAATATTTTGGTTCTAACTTCATACCATAAAACCCACCTGCAAGGGAAAAACGGCTTATTACAGTTTGGCTTATACCCTTGTGTTGCCAGCAATGTTAAATATAGGAAAGGCTGAGTGCACGAACCTTATCGGAAAAAACCGGTTTTGCAAGGTTTAACTGACCGTTTTTAAGTAAAAATATTAAGTCAAGGAGATTCGCAAAAGGAAAGAGTGTTTAGTGTCTGGCATTTATGCGACAGTAAGCATTTATATATCAAAATGTAAACCGAAGCGTACTTAAAAACGGTCGAATTCGCGAATCTCAAAATTTTAAAAGGAGAAAAAAATGAGGAAAAAGAAAGGTTTTACATTAGTTGAGCTGTTGGTCGTGATCGCGATCATAGCGCTGCTGATGGGCATTCTGATGCCGGCGCTGGCCAGGGTCAGGCAGATCGCTTTCCGGATGGTCTGCGGGACGAACCTCTCTGGTATCGGCAAGGCAATGCTGATCTACAGCAACGATTACGACGATGAAATGCCGCGTGCCGGCGGCAGAAGTGCCCAATGGAGCGGCCCTGTTCAGTGGATGGCCGACAATCGATTCCTCGCTTACGGCGTAGGCCCCGACGGCAGCGGCGGAGTGGGAACCATTACCTCCAGCTTCTATCTTTTGGTCAAGTACGCTGAGGTAACGCCCAAGTCATTTATCTGCAAGGGTGATTCCGGGACCACGGCGTTCAAACCCGCTGATGACGGCGCAGGCAACAGAGAGCTCATTGATCTTTGGGATTTCGGCCTCGAGCCATTAAAGCATTGCAGCTACTCTTACCACATGCCTTATGGCTTGTATGCTCTGACCACATCAAGCGAACCTGGTATGGCAGTGGCGGCCGACCGGAACCCGTGGATAGCATCTCCCGCTGCAGAACCCAAGGACATGACCCTCTTCAATCCTGAAGGCGGCAGAGAAACGGTGAATGTTGGAAACGCCATCGCCCACCAGGAGGATGGACAAAACGTACTGTTCATGGACAGCCATGTCAGCTTTGAAAAGAAGTCGTTCTGCGGCGTCAATGATGATAACATCTACACGTTCTGGAGCGGCGGAGATATACGACGAGGCTCTTTACCTTTACCTTTAACTGAGCCGGCCGATAGACTTGATTCGTTCCTGGTACATGATTTCGAACCAGGAGCCGGCGGGGTCGCAGCTCCACCAAAAGGCAGGGGATGTTTCCTTGCTGATACACCGGTGTGGGTAGATGGGGCACTTGTGCAAATCTCAAAAGCCGTCGCAGGCCAGGCAATCGGCTGTCTTGCAACAGCGAGCTTAGAGAAGCTCGAAGAGCATGACGGGACGTTCGAATGTCGCGATATAGTGCTCGAAAGCGGAAATCGCATCAGCGTTGTGGAAGCACACTGCTTTATGCTTGATTCCGGGCAATGGATCCCGGCACAAGACTTGAAGAGCGGCCTCAAGCTGAAAACATTGAATGGCACAGTCGGTATCAAAAGCGTTGTAACCAGAACAATGCCTTTTGTCGGCAAGGTCTACAATGTGAAGGTTGCAGACTCAGACCAGTATGCGGTAGGCAATGATGGGCTAATCGTGCGTGATTATTGATGCGGCGCGTCAACAGGTGTTCAATATGCTTATGAAACACTGTCTTGACGGGTAGCCGGATCACGCCGAGAATAGCTTTCGGTCGTTTACAGGCGGCCTTATGCTTGATCGCATAAGGCCGCTTTTTGTTAGTTTTTTTGCGTTCTCGAAGGTTGAGTAGTTATATCTGCCATTCTGGGCCGAAAAAAGGGTGTCAGGTAAATTGCACAAATTCTCAAGAAAATTAACAAGTTTGGCCGAAATTTATTTGACACGAAAGTTGCTTTGTGGTTATAATAAAAATAGAGATAGGTAGGTTTGAAAACATCATAATTTAAGTCGCTATTATATTCGCTTCTTACATCATCCCGTAAACCTGCCTGTCGTAAGGAAAGGTTCTTTTACAGTCTGGCTTATACCATTGAGCTGACAGCAACCTTGCGGGCAAGATTTGCGCCAATGCAGAAAACTAAGGATAAACAGGCGGGTTTAAACGGCGTATTGTAATATCCAAGTTGTCATCATATTTGCGTCTTTACCTCATATCTTAAACCTGCCTGCCAGAGGATTCGCTTACGCCATTAGGCCGACAACGACCGAGAAGGCTGAACGACCCGATTGCGCGGACCTTATCGGCAAAAAGCGATTTTGGGAAATTGTTTGAACCGACCGTTTTTAGGCGAAAAAAAGAAAACCAAGGAGATTCGCGGAAAAAACGGCGTTTAATGCTATACGTTACTTTTTGGCAGGGACCGTCATGATGCGATTGCGGTAGTTAGCTGCACTTATTTTTTTGTCAAAGGGATTATCAAAATGTGCTTAAGAACGGTCGGCTGGCGAATCTCCGAAAAAGTAAAGGAGAAGAAAAATGGAACGGAAAGGCTTTACATTAGTTGAGCTGTTGGTCGTGATTGCGATCATAGCTCTGTTGATGGGCATCCTGATGCCCGCGCTGGCCAGGGTCAGGCAGATTGCCTTCCGACTGGTCTGCGGAACGAACCTCTCCGGCATCGGCAAGGCAATGCTGATTTACAGCAACGATTACGACGACGAATTGCCGCGTGCCGGCGGGAGAAGTGCCGCGTGGAGCGGCCGTATATCTAACTGGATGGCTCCTGATCGGTTTAGTGCTTACGGCGTAAGCCCCGACGGCAGCGGCGGAGCGGGAACCATTACCTCCTGCTTCTATCTTTTGGTCAAGTATGCCGAGGTAACGCCCAAGTCGTTTATCTGCAAGGGTGATTCCGGGACCACGGAGTTTAAACCCGCCGAGTACAACGCTGGCAACAGAGAGCTTATCGACCTCTGGGACTTCGGCGCCGAGCCATTAAAGCATTGCAGCTACTCTTACCATATGCCTTTTGGCCTATATGCTCTGACCACATCCTCCTGGTGGGCGATGGCGTTTCCAGCATTTATCGC
>JABUBL010000556.1_pt1 | contig 11432 bp, 10 predicted proteins | sample 7240371 | NCBI WGS metagenome assembly JABUBL01 (sample SAMN07256343, study PRJNA390944) | subsurface metagenome | isolation source: Methane hydrate marine sediment | place: Pacific Ocean: Eastern North Pacific, ODP site 1244 | collected 2002
GTGCCCGTGAGACAAACGGTAACGGTGGCGTTGCCCCGGTCCCATTTATTAGCCAGCAGGGCCATCATGGGTTTGCCAACAATATTACTACGCCCCACGATCACCGCGTGACGACGAGCGGTGGGAATATTATAATGGGTAAGGATTTCGAGGATACCTTGAGGTGTGCAGGGAATAAACCTTGGTTGACCGGCCAGAAGACGCCCCAGGCTGTCTGGATGAAAACCGTCAACATCCTTAAGGGGCGAGACGCGTTCCAGCACTGTTTGCGAGCTTATCTGGGATGGCAGCGGCAACTGCACCAGAATGCCATGGAAGCGCTCGTCATCATTGAGCCGGTCAATGAGCTGGAGGAGTTCGGCCTCGGAAGTCGTTACCGGCAGGTGGAATGTTTCCGTGGCCAGTTCCAAACGCTGAAAGGCCCGGGTTTTGGACTGTACGTAAACGGCGGAGGCAGGGTCATCACCCACCAGTACCACCGCCAGTCCGGGAATAATATTCTGCCCGCGCAGGTCGGCAATACGTGGCTTTAGCCGGTCATAAACCGCCTCAGCCACCGGTTTCCCCTTTAAGAGGATCGTATCTACAGACATACCGCCATTACCTGGTTCAATTATCTTTTTGGCTGGAATGAAAGATTTTTACCCGCCAGCGTCTACCCTTCCCCGCCCCAGGAGGCGGTCCTGTTTATGATCACCTTTCGGTGTATCGGAAAAGGATAGCGGACCAGTTGTCGAGAGTTCAATCCTTGAAAGAGGACTCCAGTACCTCGTCAACGAGATTGGACAGGGCCACTGCACGGTCTTCAATCTGCTCCAATGATGAGCTGCGCTTACGCTTTTCGGTGAAGAGCTCATCGGTGATACTCATGGCCGCCAGGATGGAGATCCTGGTGGGTGACTGAGGCCCATCAAGGTTTAATTCCGTCTCACGCATGCGTTCATCCACGTAGGCGGCAACCTCGTTGATATAGTCCGGGTCAGCCACCGCCCGTACGGTGTACTCATGGCCGTAGATAGTAACCCGAACCAGGTTCTGTTCATGATCGTTCATGATTATCCTCCTCCCGTGGTGCCGGTCTCAGGATTGACGCCACCGGGCTTTATATCGACGACTCAGCTCCCCGGCAACGCGCCGGACTTGATCGTCCACTTCACTATCCTTCAGGGTCCGTTCATCGGATTGAAAATACAGCCGGAAGGCCAGGCTTCGTTTCCCTTCCTCGATACCCTGGCCGGAATATAAGTCAAAAATACGGGTATCACAGAGATATTTCCCCCCTTTCTGCCGAATAGTTTCAAGGAGGTCGGCGGCGGGGACCGAAGCGGAGACTTCGACAGCGATATCGCGCTCTACCACCGGGTAAGGGATTACATTCCGGTAGGCGGTACCGGCTCCCCGGCCGCAGCTACCGATCTGCGACAAGTCCAGCTCCGCCACAACGGCGGGAGTCTCAAGGTTCAGCAGGTCCCGCACTTCGGCGCTTACTTCACCCAGTACACCGAGGATATTCCCATCCGAGGCCACCCGTAAAGCAGAGCTCAGGCCATCGGCTCTGGTGGGAGCAAATTCCACGGCGGAAACTCCCAGGGCCTGCAATAACCCGGCAATTACACCCTTTGCAAAATAGTGGTCCCTGGGAACCGGCTTCTTCCAGTGAACCGCACCACTGTGGGCGCCGATGGTCGCGATCAATCCCAGCATGAAAGTCTCACGGGTACGGTTGTAGGCCGTCTCATCCCGATGGTGGACAGCCCCGATCTCGAAGAGCTGGACGGCCCGTTGCTGCCGGCGCTCGTTAAACGCCACCGCCTGTACCAGGCCCGGAATTAATGATGTGCGCAGAAAAGCCATTTCAGTGCTCAAGGGATTGCATATTTCAATCGCCCCGGCGTCCGAGAACAGGCCGGTGAATTCCTGCCGGGTCAACGTGTTGGCCATATGCTCATGGAAGCCCCAGGGCACCAGTGATGTCCGGACCTGCGAGTAAAAGGCCTGGGAGTCGTCGATAAGCGCCTGGAAGCGGACATCCACCCCTTCAACCGCCGGGATATTGTCATACCCGGCCAGGCGGGCGATCTCCTCGATCAGATCCACTGGCTGGGTAAGTTCCGGGCGGCTCAGGGGCACCATGCACTGCAGTGTATCCTCACCCTTAGAGACGGTGGCAATCCCCAGCCTGGTGAGAAAGTCGGTCATCTCTTCGGCGCTCAGGCTGGTGCCCAGCAGGCGGTTCGTGAAGCCCACGGATAATTCAATTTCCCTGGGCGTGTGTACCGCGGGATAAGCGTCGATGCGGCCTTTGGCCACCGTTCCACCGGCCAGCTCGACGATCAGGGCCGTCACCCGCTCCAGGGCCAGGATGAGACCGTCGATGTCCGTGTCTCGCTCGAACCGCTTGGAGGCCTCGGTGGATAGTTCCAGGGACTTGGAACCGCGCCGGATCACGGGCGGGGCGAAATAGGCACTCTCGATGAGGACGTTGGCGGTTTCCTCAGTGACCTCAGACTCCAGGCCGCCCATGACACCGGCCAGGGCTACCGGACCATTACCGTCGGCAATGACCAAGTGCCGCTCATCAAGCCGGCGCTTCTGACCATCCAGGGTGGTAAAAGTCTGCCCGGCCCTGGCGAAGTAGACATCAATGCGGTGCTCAGCCAGGCGGTCGTAGTCGAAGATGTGGAGCGGATGGCCCAGCTCCATGAGCACATAGTTGGAGGCATCCACCACATTATTGATCGAACGCAGTCCCACCGCTTCCAGCCGCTGAACCATCCAGTCCGGTGAAGGGCCAACCTTGATGCCGGTGATAACCCGGCTGGCATACCGATGGCAGCCATCCGGTGCGGAAATATCGATTCTGGCCAGTTTCTCAACGGGTGTGGCACTTTCCGCAAAGGAAATCTGCGGCATCCTGACGGAGGTCCCCAGCTTGGCTGCCAGGTCCCGGGCAACCCCCAGGTGACTGAAGGCGTCGCCGCGGTTGGGTGTCAGGTCGAGGTCAATTGTTGTATCACCCGAAGACATCATGTATTCCTTGAAGTCCCGGCCCAAAGCGGCTTGTATATCAAGGATAATGATGCCGCTGTGATCGTCGGACAGGCCCAATTCATCTTCGGCGCAGATCATGCCCTGGGATACCTGTCCGCGTATTTTGGTCGGCTTAATTTCAGTCCCGCCCGGCAGAACTGCGCCCACAGCCGCCACCGGGACCAGGGCCCCCACTTCCACATTTGGTGCACCGCAAACGATGGGCACCACTTCCGTGCCAAGATCAACCTGGCAAAGGGTCAAATGGGTCGAACCGGGTATGGCATCAACCTGAAGGATTTTGCCTACCACCACGCCCTGGAACTCGAATGACCGGGATTCGACCATGGCTTCCAACCCCAGGGCCGTGAGGGTGGCGGCCAGCTCCTCCGGCGACAGGTCAAAGTCCACGAAATCCTTCAGCCAGCTGATGGAGATTTTCATAATCAGAACTGGCGCAGGAAGCGCAGATCGCCTTCGTAGAAGTACCGGATGTCCCCTATGCCCCACATGAGCATGGCCATGCGCTCCAGCCCCATCCCGAAGGCATAGCCGGTCCATTCAAAAGGATCGACATCCACAGCCCGCAGGACGTTAGGGTGGACCATCCCGCAGCCCAGTATTTCCAGCCAGCCAGTACCCTTGGTGACGCGGTAGTCCGTTTCGGTCTCCAGGCCCCAGTAAATGTCCATCTCGGCGCTGGGTTCGGTGAAGGGGAAATAGCTGGGACGGAAGCGCGTCCTGGTATCGGGGCCGTACAGCTCCCGGGCAAAGTATTGCAGAGTCCCCTTAAGCTCGGCCATGGAGGTATTCCGGTCCACGGCCAGACCCTCGATCTGGTGAAAGGTGCAGTAGCTCCGGGCACTGATGGCTTCATTCCGATACACCCGCCCCGGCATGATGATGCGCAGCGGCGGCCGCATGGTTTCCATGGCGTGGATCTGGTTATTGGAGGTGTGGGTACGCAGGAGCAGGTCCTCGCTGATGTAGAAGGTATCCTGCATATCCCGGGCCGGATGATCCTGCTTAAAGTTCAGCGCTTCAAAGTTATAAAACTCGGTCTCTACTTCAGGGCCGTAGAAGACGGAAAATCCCAGCCTGAGGAAGATATCCTTGATCTGTTTTTCAATCCGGGTCACGGGGTGGATGGTCCCCAGTGGTATAGGGTCGCCGGGCAGGGTTAAATCTATTCCAACTGCGTCCTTAAGAACAATTGTGTCTTCGAAGCTCAGTTCATAATGGATAGACTTCAGGCTATCTGCTATATGGCTTTTTAGCTTATTGAGCTGTTGCCCAGCCTCCGGGCGTTCATCTTTCGTCAGGGAACCCAGGCGGGCAAAAAGAGCGGCTAGCTTGCCTTTCCTCCCCAGAAACGCGATACGAATCTGCTCGACGGTCTCGACATCGGCATCTTGGCCTGCGGTACGGACCCTGACTGCATCAAGACGTCGGTCAAACTCCGCACGGACCTGTTCAATGTCCGCGAGCAGACCCACCCGCAACTAGGAGAGGGATTTGACCAGGGCTTCGAAGCCCTCAGGATCGTTGACAGCCATATCGGCCAGGATCTTGCGGTTCAGTTCTACATTACGGTCACGCAAACCATGCATGAACTGAGAGTAACTCATGCCATGCTGCCTGGCCGCGGCATTAATCCGGACGATCCAGAGACGACGGAACTGGCGCTTGCGTTGGCGTCGGTCACGATAAGAATACCTCAGGGCCTTAAAGACGGCATCCTTGGCGGTTCGGAAATTCCGTGACCGGGCACCATAATAGCCTCTGGCTTGCTTGACAATCTTTCGATGCCGTCGGTGTCGGGGTCTACTGCTATTGGCTCTTGGCATGATCTAGCTGCTATGTAATTATCATTTTTTTCACGCGCTTGACTTCTACACCGGTCAAGATCGTACTCTTACGGAGCTGCCGCTTCCGTTTCGATGTCTTTTTGGTCAGAATATGGCTCTTATTGGCCTTATTCCGCCTGATTTTGCCAGAGCCCGTTACCTTAAAGCGCTTGCTGGCGCCTCGCCGGGTCTTCATTTTCGGCATTTTTCGTGTTCCTTCTTCTTTACTTTGGTACCAGGTAGACGATCATGTTGCGACCTTCTACCATCGGCGACTTGTCTATTTCTGCATAATCGGCTAACATTTCCACTACACGGTCCAGGAGTGTCGTGCCCAGATCCTGGCGGCTTAATTCCCTACCCCTGAATCGGACCGTAATTTTCAATCGGCTGCCCTCCTGCAAGAACTTGATGGCCTGGTTGATTTTGGTATTCAAGTCATGATCTCCAATGCCGGGGCGCATACGCATTTCCTTATTGGCGATCACATGCTGCTTTTTCTTACTCTCCCGCAGCCGCTTCTGCTGATTGTACCTGAATTTGCCATAGTCCAGAATCTTGCAAACAGGCGGGTTTGCTTGAGGGGCCACTTCGACGAGATCTAGATTCTGATCTTCGGCCTCCTTCAGGGCATCCTCGATAGGGACAATGCCCAACTGTTCTCCACCCCCGCCCACCAGCCGAACTCGAGGGGCGGTAATCTGGTCATTAATGCGGGGCGACGAATTATCCTTGGTTATGGGCAGCACTCCTCTCTTTGTTTTTCACTTCCCGGTCAAGCTGGACAATCACCTCATCCAGAGGCTGGCTTCCCAGGTCACCCAGATGCCTCCGACGGAGAGAAACCGTATTCGCTTCCGCCTCACGCTCACCAACGATCAACATAACCGGTATCTTCTGAAGTTCAGCCTGCCTGATCTTGGCTCCGATCTTTTCATCGCGTGCATCCACTGTTCCCCTAAAGCCAGTACTTTTAAGGGCTTCCTCGACTTTAAAGGCGTACCCCAGGGCCTTTTCCGAGACCGGCAACACAATGGCCTGAACCGGTGAGAGCCAGAGGGGCAGATCACCGCCGGTGTGCTCCAGGTATATCCCAATAAAGCGCTCAACCGAGCCCAGAACCGCCCGGTGAATTATCACCGGACGCTGCTCTGTGGAGCGGTCGTCAATGTACTTCAGTCCGAAGCGCTCTGGAAGAGAAAAATCAAGCTGAATAGTAGTGAGCTGCCATTTGCGTTTGAGAGCGTCCCTGAAATTAAAATCGATTTTCGGGCCGTAAAAGGCACCCTCACCGGGATCAACCTCGTACGCGATCCTCGCTTCCTTCAGGCTCTCGGCCAGGATAGTCTCAGCCTCATCCCAGAGATTGGGATCGCCCATGAATTTCTCGGGCCGGGTTGAAAGCAGGACCTCCACGTCCTCAAATCCGAAAACGTCATAAACTTCCCGGATCATAGCAAACAGGCTGTCGATTTCGGAGCCGATCTGGTCCGGCGTACAAAAGATATGGGCATCATCAATAGCAAAACTCCGCACCCGGTTGAGACCGGAGACCACACCGGCCTTTTCATACCGGTGCAGGCGGCCAAAATCGGCCATGCGAATAGGAAGGTCCCGGTACGACCGCAGCTGGGAGGCATAAATGAGGGCGTGGCCGGGGCAGTTCATCGGCTTAACCCCCATCCACTCGTCTTCACTTTCACCCTGGGGGATCAGGAACAGGTTTTCCCGGTAGTGCTCCCAATGGCCGCTTTTTTTCCAGAGCTCGACGTCAAATATCTGCGGGGTGATGACCTCCTGGTAGTCGTACTTGCGATACAGCGACCGGATGAAGTCCACCAGTTCCAGGTAAATAACAGCTCCCTTGTGATGGAAGAAGGGGCTGGCCGGCGCAACCGGGTGGAAGGAGAATAGGTCCAGTTCCTGGCCTAGTTTCCGGTGATCGCGGCGCCGGGCCTCTTCCTGCCGGTGAAGATAATCTTCCAGGCCTTTCTTGTCGACCCAGGAGGTGCCGTAGATGCGCTGGAGCATCTTGTTGCGCTCGTCGCCGCGCCAGTAGGCCCCTGAGGTGGTCAGGAGCTTGTAATGTTTGATTTTGCCCGTAGATGGCAGATGGGGACCCCGGCAGAGATCGATGAAACTGTTCTGCTGGTACGCGGAGATGGTTTCATCTTTATCAATCGGATCGAGTATTTCCAGCTTATAGTCCTCACCCCGCTCTTTGAAGAGGTCCACCGCCTCCTGTTTGCTCAACTCCAGGCGCTTGATGGGGTAATTACTGGCGGCTATACGCCCCATTTCCTCCTCGATCTCCGCCAGCATATCCTCGGTGATGGGACGATCCAGGTCAATGTCGTAATAAAACCGCTCCTCTATGGCCGGACCAATGGCGATTTTTGCTTCAGGGTACAGGTTCTTGATAGCGTGAGCCATCAGGTGGGCGGTACTGTGCAGCAAGACCTCGTGACCGCGTGCGTCCTGCCTGGTGACGATTTCAACGCTGGCGTCGTTTTCGAGTGGATACTGGAGATCGACGAGGTCGTGGTTAACGAGGGCGGCGATGGCGTCGTCGTGCAGGCGCTGACCGATGGACAGAGCGATTTCAGCGGGCGTGGTGCCCGGATTGACCGTTTCGACGGACCCGTCGGGGAGTGTGATATGTATCTCTGGCATCAAAGGTTCGTTTAATATTGACGGCACGCATGGCTCTGTCCTTATCCGTGGTCGATACTGGACTTGAACCAGTGACCTCTTGCATGTCAAGCAAGCGCTCTAACCAGACTGAGCTAATCGACCGATTTTATCCTGAGCCTGTCGAAGGACCAGCGACGGGGGCCAATTTACGGGGTCAGGCGGGAACATGTCAACGACCAGGAGCGACGACCTACTCGTTATGGGCGGTCTGCCCATCCGGCTGGAGAATCCGCTGATAGGCCAGTGGACTTTGCAGAATCTCCACCGTACGCTGGTAGCCGGGATCATCCTCCAGGCCGGAATGGATACGCTCTCCCAGCCCTCCTGCGATACCGGCGAATTCCAAACGCAGCAGGCGGCTGATCTGCTCGTATTCATCATCGAAAGCGGTCGCCTCTTTGGCCTGGTAATAGGCCTTCAATTCGCTCAGGTCCACTTTTCCGTCGAACGACTCCAGCTTCTCCAGATTGGCTTCAAAGGATTCCATTTCCCTTTCACCGGGGAAGTTTACATTCACAGTCTCGGCCTCCATGAACCGGCGGAAATCTTCCATAATCTCATCAGAAACGATCACCGGCAATGAGAGGTCATACTTGTTCTGGTGCCGGGTGGCGAAGGTAAAAAAGAGGCTCTGTGACCAGAGACGGGTGGTCAGGGGCGCTAATGATGGAGATTCCAGTTCAATATCAGGTATAATCCCACCACCCCCCCGGACGGTCCGGCCGCTTTGCGTCACGAAAAGCGAGTCCCGCTTGTCGAGACCGTCGGTAAGAACACCGTTGCCGAGGTAATCCTCTTTCTGGATCAGGCGCCCGGATGGAATGTAATACTTGGCCGTGGTCAACTTGAGGGATGTATTCTTCCCTACCTGGAAAATGCTCTGCACCAGACCTTTCCCGAAGGTTCGTTCACCGACGATAACGCCGCGATCCAGGTCCTGGATTGCGCCGGCCACGATCTCGCTGGCGGAGGCGGAACCCTGGTTGACCAGAATAACCAGGGGTGTCAAGGAGTCAAGCGCCGGTTCGTTTTCGGAGTAGTATTCGCGGGTCATTTTTTTGGCGCGGCCCCGGGTCTCCACAATCAACAACCCGGGCTCTATCAGAGCATCAACCATCACCACCGCGTCCTGCAGCAAGCCGCCGGGATTGTCCCGCAGATCAACTACCAGGCCATTGATGCCCTGCCCATGCAGCTCCTCGACTGCCTTCTTGAATCCCTGAGCAGTATCCCGGGAAAAGCGGGTGATCCGAACGTAGCCGATACCATTATCTACACCGTAATAAGGCATGTCGTTTATATCGATCTCCTCCCGGACCATGGTAATATCCAGGGGATCCTTCTCGCCATAACGCTTAAAGGTAAGGGTTACCTTGGTGCCGGGCTTGCCACGGATCTTGCGCGCCGCCTCATCCGTTCGAAAGTCAAGCGAACTCTCATTATCAATTTTGATGATCTTATCACCGGGACGCACACCGGCCCGGTAGGCAGGGGTTCCCTCAATGGGCGCAATCACGGTAAGGGTATCGCCACGAATACTTAGACGGATTCCGACCCCCCCGTACTTGCCACGAGTTAACATGCCTACCGCTGATTGGTCTTCCTCCCGGATGAAAACCGTATAGGGATCGAGGTCGTCAAGCATCCCCCTGATACTGGACGATATCAACTCGTCACTATCGATCTCATCCACGTATTCGGAGAGGAGATGTTTAACCACGTTGTTGTAGGCACGGAGATTGGTGGAAATGGACCTGAACAGGTCGGTTGCCGCAACAGCGCCTAGTCCGAATACGACCACGACGGCAGCAGCGATCAAAAGTTGATAACGTTTCATATTCTCATGAATCCTTAATGATTTCTTTTACCACGTGTGATGCAATTTCCCCGGCGATTTTCTCTGCTGGTTGATCACCATTCACTACCAGCCATTCACTGGGTGCTGCCTGGGCCATCTTCAAGTATCCTTGCCGGATACGCTCCTGAAAGGCCCTCCCGGCGCTCTCCATGCGATCGGCATAGGAACCTAATAAGCGGGTGGCGGCAACGTCAACATTCAGATCAAGTAATACCTTGATGTCAGGCTGGATGTTGTTGGTAGCAAATTCCTGGATAGTAATGATCTCGTTCAGTGGAAGTTCCCGTCCATAGCCCTGATAGGCAACTGTGCTGTCGGCGTAGCGATCACATAAGACTATCTCACCCCTTTCCAGTGCCGGGATGATAACCTCATGGACCAGCTGGGCCCTGGCCGTAGAGAACAGAAGGGCCTCGGCACGTTTGCTCAGGTTCCGGCTATGATGATCCAGTAGCAGGCCCCGTATCTGTTCTGAGAGTACTGTGCCTCCCGGTTCCCGGACTATGGCTACGGTCCTGCCAAGGGCATCTAATCGCTCTTTAAGCAGAGCGACCTGCGTGGATTTGCCGGAACCGTCAATGCCCTCAAAGGTAATAAACTTGCCCGTCATGACAGTCCCTTTTTCCCAATGACCAGAACACATTCTCCCTTAGGGGGGTGCTGGTTCACACCAGCCAGTACTTCTCCCACCGTCCCCCTCACCACGCTTTCAAATTTCTTGGTCAGCTCCCGGCAGAAGGCCATACGGCGTTCGCCGAAGTGAGTGAGAATATCCGAGAGGGTATCAGCCACCCGCAGGGGAGACTCGTAGATAACCACCGTTCCTTCAAAGGCAGCCAGAGACTGAAAACGACTGGCACGCCCCTTTTTCCTGGGAAGAAATCCTTCAAAAAGGAACCGATCGGTAGGCAGCCCGCTTATCACCAGGGCAGCCAGGAGAGCACTGGCACCGGGTACGGGAACTATCGGTATTCCCCGCTCGGCCGCCAGTTTGATGACGCGGTATCCCGGATCGCTGAGGGTGGGAGTACCGGCATTACAGACCAGCGCAATGTTATCGCCCGCTTCCAGAAACGATAACAGCTCCTGCGCCCGGCGCTCTTCGTTATGCTCGTGGTACCTTATCATACGCTTGGAGATCTCGTGATGCTTCAGGAGAATATTCGTATGGCGGGCATCTTCAGCAGCAATGAGATCAACCTGTTGCAGTATTTCCAGGGCCCGGATGGTAATATCCTTCAGGTTGCCAATAGGGGTGGATACCACGTAGAGGGTTCCGGCAAGCACCTAAGCTAAGCAGCTCCTTACCGATTTGGCCAGCAGGTCGTATGCCAGATCAATCTCTTCCCGTGTAATGGTCAGGTGCGGACGGAACCTGACGGTACGATCACCGCATCCGATAACAATAGCGCCGTTGTCATATATGGCCGACAGTACCGCATCCCGCTCGGTCCCCGACGGCAGATCGAAGGCGGCGAACAGACCTTTACCTCGGACATTTGACACATATCCGGGAAACTCCTCGGCCAGGGCCGCCAGCTTTTCCAGCAGGTACTGGCCCTGAATCCGGGCCCGCTCAACCAGGTTTTCATCCCGAATCACCTGGAGGATCAGGTTGAAGCGCACCATGTCCACCAGGCTGCCACCGAAAGTGGAATTGATCCGGTTGGATTCGTGGAAGACATTGTTCTCAACTTCATCCAGGCGCTGTCCGGCCAGAATGCCGCACACCTGGCTCTTCTTACCGAAAGCAATGATATCCGGGCGGGCATCTTCACCGAAATGCTCATGGCACCAGAAAGCGCCGGTAATGCCCACACCGGTCTGCACCTCGTCGTATATGAGAATGATCTCCTCTTCGTCGCAGATCTGGCGCAGGCTGACGGCGAACTCGGGGCGGATATGGTTGTCGCCCCCCTCACCCTGGATAGGCTCGATGATGAGGGCGGCAATATCGTGGGGGTTGTCGTCAATGGCCTGTTTGATCTCACCCAGCGCCTTCT
>JABUBL010000557.1_pt1 | contig 11420 bp, 10 predicted proteins | sample 7240371 | NCBI WGS metagenome assembly JABUBL01 (sample SAMN07256343, study PRJNA390944) | subsurface metagenome | isolation source: Methane hydrate marine sediment | place: Pacific Ocean: Eastern North Pacific, ODP site 1244 | collected 2002
TTTTGTTTAATGCTGAGCGATGGACGGTAAGTTTTCAGCATTAGAGAAAGAAAAGGAAATACAGGGCATACAAGCTATACAGCGCAAGAGCTTTCGATTACGTAGCCCCAGTAAGCCTAGAAATCCCAAATAGCCCAAATACCCTAACTTGCTGATTTCCATCATTCCTGAAACGTTTCGTAACAGACAATCTCGTCCAAAGATTTCCTAGACTTCACACCTTTCTCTCTCTTGGGAAAACCCAGGGGAAGAATGGTGACTACCCTGTATTTATCTGGAATGCTTCCCATATGCACTTCAGGGCATGGCCTGTATCATAGTAAGCAAAGCCGCCATCAGAGACCTTCCCGCTCATCAAGGTGGAGAAACCTTCGTTATTCATTATCTTCGTAGTCTCGTTAATATCATCTACGGTGAACCGAAGGTGGTGAAGTCCCTCCCCATGCTTTGCTATGAAATCGCTATAGATATTGTCTCCCGATACAGGTTGAAGCAAGCCTAGTTGTGCTTGCCCCGCGGGGGCGAACACTACCCTTATCATGAAGTCACTTGGTTTACCATGATAAGTTTGGTGATGAAGCGCTGGGGGTACTAACTCTAATATATCCCAGGGGCCAATACCTAGGATATTCCAGTAATTTTTCATCACTTCTTCCAGATTCTTGACCACAATGCCCACCTGCGCTATTGCCTTAACCTTGACTTTGGCGGGGCTTACTTCTGCCGTGTCTGGATGGCGAGTAGGTTCTGCGGATTTACTTCTGCCATGAACTGGTTCCCAGATAGCACGGAGGGGTTTAATATCAATGTAATTCCAGGCCCCCTTTTCTTCTCTAGGTTCCCAGCGCCCGCTCTGCAGACTGGGGAAACCTTCCTTAGCCAGTATTTCTGCAGTCTCATCCACATCATCAACTAAGAAGTTCAGGTGGTGGAGTCCTTCACCATGCTCCATGAGGAAATCACGATGTACAGAGTCCCCATCAACGGGCTCCATCAATTCCAGCTGCACCGCTCCTACCTGGGCTAGAGCCATCTTTTCCCTGCCCCAAGTTGGCTTACCGTGATATGTGCGATCATAAACTAAAGGAGCCTCCCACTCATAAATTTCCCATGGACCAATACCTAAGATATTCCAGTAGTTCTCAGCTACTTTCTGCGCGTCCCAAACGTCAATACATATCTGATTAATCCCTTTAACCTCTACTTTAGCTGACTTTTCCTGTGCCATGTTTCGTATTCTCCCTGTGACCTTTAACTATTCAGTTGCATTCTTCAATATTCCACTGATACCTAATACCTTGGTTCAATTAGTGAAACATACAGGTTGTCCGGCTCAACCACATACGCATATTTCCACTGCCCTGAGGAGACCTCTATTGTCTGTGGCGGACACAGGAATTTTATGCCCTTTTTCTGTAGTTCCTCATACGCTTTTTCTATATTACTAACCCCAACAGCAAATTCCATAGGACCAAGGTGTCCCCAGCCTTTAGTAAAAGGTGTAGGCTTATGGGGCGGAAGAAGTTGAATAGGTTCAATCCAGGCTCCGTAGTAGTTCGCTATCATTGGACACCTTATCTTTGGAGGCTTTTCGGTATACATAGTAGCCATAGCATAAGGAATTCCAATAACTTCGAAAACCAAATCCGTGAATCCGAGCTCCCGATAGAATTTCAGTGACCTATCCATATCTGAAACACCAAAACCTACATGATTTACACCTTCTACCCTCGGTTCTGTTCCCACACTCTTTCCCATCTCCCAGTCAATAAATTCCATGAGACCATTATCCGGGTCTCTCATGTATGCATAATTGTTTTTCAAATTATATGGAAGAAAGAAACCAGGTGCTGGCGTAAGTGCAGCTTTAACGCCTTTATCTACTAGTTGCTCAAATATCTTTCCGGCACCTACGCATGTGTTAAAGCAAACCTCGGCAATGTCAATATCTCCCCAGAGTCTAGTCAAAGCTACAGTGCAAGGCTCAGGTTTATCCGGAGGCAAAAGATGGACAAGCTTAATCATTCCCAGACCAAGTGGTCCCGTATTTTGGTTTTTTAGCATAACTACCCTGGCTTTTGTCTCAGGTTTGCCGGTAACCCTCTCCATCCCGGGAAGAGAACCAGTATAGTCAAACATTACTTCTGTAAACCCTAAGAGTTCACCATAGAATTTCAGCGACCTATCCATATCTGAAACGCCAATTCCCACATAATTTACACCTCGAAACATCGTTTTTCACTCTCCTTTCTTATACTATTTCCTCGCTCTTTTAATAAGTTGTCTTGTTCGTGTACTAACCCATCGTTACCCACTTTTACAAATATTAACAAATCAAACTCGTTTCTGGGGAGATGATTCCCCCGTTCTCAACCGTATGGCATTACTTCTTTTCTACCCCTCACCATAACCATATTGACTTGCCGACTAAAAAATTGCCTCCTGGGGGGGGCATCAATGACACCCCCCAGCGGGGGCAAGGAAAAGAGAAAAAGATGAAGAAGGGCTCGCGGATAGCCCAGACTTTGGGTCCTTGAGCCCTTCATTTGCTTGACTTTTCTCAAGGTTACTTTACAATAAGAACAGTTACGCATTACTTGTTCTCATTCCTGAGAAAGCCCTGTTGCCTGAGGTCTTTTCTATTTAACCGCTTTCACAGTTTCTTCTCGCTCAATCTTTTCCTCTATGGCATCCTCAACCCATCTGCCGAGCGTTTTGCCTTGCTCAATGGCCTTAAGAGCGCCTTTCTTACAATGCTCATCTTCACCTTGAAACTCTTTGATTCCCTTGCGGAGTCATTCGCGCAAGTCTACTATCAAATAATATACTTGTCAATACCTGTGTAAAAGTATTTACTAAAATTGATATTAGGTCTCACGGTGAGATGCACCGCTTTATAACCACACTGAGTAAGGAGACACAGGACAGCGAGCTCCTCAGGCACTTCAGCCTTGCCGGCGCTCTTCACCAGAATTTCTACGAGAACTGGCTCACTCCAGAGATGGTAGTGGGCCATAGTAGGGCGGTAAAGTCTCTAGTGGAAAAGTTAAAAAGGCTAGCGAGATAATCAAGGGACTGACCTGAAGAGCACCTCAGCTCCCCTATCAATTTCCTAGACTAAGAGGACACAATTCGCCCTTTTGTGCAACGGACATTAACTCCTAGATATCTGGATCATCAAACTTGTGCCTCCATTCATGGCAAACTCGCATCGATTTAGCTAGGCTGGACCTACCAAGTTCCCAGACACCATTGCCAAAGGCGTTGCTTCTCAGGCGCGGCACATTCAGAAATCGTAGGAGAGTGAATACTCCTATGTCGCAGGTTGCAGATCGCCTGTATTAGAATCCGAGTACCGTTTCCCTCTTCGTGTTTTTCGACCCATTTTTGTTCTCAAGCACTGTGGGCAAATGGAATGCGTGGTGCCTTTGTCCTCCCAAGGCTCCTTTTCACCCATACCCTTTTGACACCAAGCACAGACTACTTTCATTGCTGAGTTCGTCAGCCCTCAAACATCAACTGCGTGACCCTCAAGGCGTGACCTTAAGGGAAGGGCAATTGGTATCCCACTGCATATTCCCCGAGTGCCTTATTCCGCAATGTCTTCGCATATGCCCTGAGGTTGTCGCGTTCTTTAGGGGAGAGGCAAGACAGCGTCTTGTGAATGACCTTCATCTGCGTTGATCGTCGGTAAGCTTCCTCACCCCTCTCCGTGATTACCACTCTTACCAGGGTCTTTCTTTCCAAGTCCTTTACTTTTCTCACAAGTCCTTGCTTCTCCATGCGGTCCAGTAGCCCGGACACTGTATGAGGCTCCCTAAACAGCCAACGCGATATTTCGCCAGGGGTTGCTGGTACCTTCATGGCTTTCACGATGAACAAAACCGCAGCCTGCGCCCCTGAGATCCCAACTTGTCTTAGCTCATTTGCCCTGGCTCTGTTCATTGCATCGCAAGCCTGGTGCAACAGCACCCAGAGTTCATAGTCTCGGTCGATAACTACACTAGTTCCCATTGTTATTCCTAATAGCACATTTGCATTTCTATAGATTACCCTGGACAGGCATTCAACTCATCGCCATAACCTACTGTATCTCACTCTTCCCAATTAGCTCAGCAATGGTCTTGTTGGCACTTTGTGCCGGATAGTATTTGAGCACTGCCCTTTATATGACCGCTGCCGGATTAGGAAGGAGTGCAGTTGGTGCCCTGATGAGCATAAAGAACGCCTCAGCCAATTACATGATGACAAAGAATGTACTCTTTGTAGCTGTGATTTTATGGAAAGTGAAGGCGGGAGACTCGGTAGAGTATTTCAACTGGTGGAAATGATGGCACAAAGGCACCTTAAAATAGGAAAGGTTGACTGCCCGCCGGTGCCAACAGTGCTTATTGCGCTGGTTGACCAGCGGGGTTCTACAGAAGTCTGTGAACTGCCATTAAAGGCTTACCATGGTGCTATCTGGCATCCGAAGGAAGGATGGATAATACAACTTAAGGCTGATGACACATCTGCTGTAAAGAGATTTACTGGGTTCCACGAGGCTTTCCATATCTTAGCTCATTGTAGAACTAGCCCCGTATTTAGGAAAAGGGGAGCTATACAAGGTTCTTTTAATGAGCTGTTGGCTGACTACTTCGCGATTTGTGTGCTGATGCCTAGACAGTGGGTAAAGGAAAAGTGGCTGGAAGTTAAGGATTTGGACAGGATGGTAGAAATCTTTGATGTTCCAAAGTCAGCAATGTGTATCAGACTTAGACAGCTGGGCTTAGTTTAGTAACCCTACCCTCTGCATCTCCTTTCCCCCAGCCCTTATTTGTAACCTGCCGGTAGAAGATTACACAAAACGTCAAGTTGTTGGGTTGCAAATATCCTAGTATGATTTGGCTGCCTTGGAACTAGAATACCAGTTTTCCATTACACATCAATTCGTCGACATAGTATATCACTGGCCCTCTAGGACCTCCTTCACCCCAGTTCCCGATAGCTATTCTGACCTTCGAGACGATGCAATCGCCCAGTGGCGTTGTGCCGCTCGGTTCTATCAACAAAGTATTCTTTTGGGATTTGTGTAAATTTTCATTCCTCTCTCAGTTGTAATTCTTACATCCGTATCTGCGGTGATCTTCATCCCTATATCCCTTACAAATCCTATAATTGTCAATCCGCACCTTTCACCAATTTCGACTCCCAATTTTGTTACCGCAGTCTTTGTCGCCACAACTGGAATATTCGCTCGGCAAATCTTTGACACCATTTCAGAGAATATCCTTCCGGTTGAGGTCACAAATGTATTTCTAAAATCAATCTTATTAATCAATGCATAGCCTATCACTTTGTCTAGTGCATTGTGCCTTCCAATGTCTTCTGCTATGAAAATTGGTTCTGCCCCTCGCTTAAACAGTCCAATTGAATGTATGGCTTCGGTTTCGGTATATATTTTAGATTTTAGGATCGCTTTGACACCGTCGAATATATCTTCTCTACTAACCTTAAAATCAGAATGTATTTCCGGAGACCATTTTGCCTTATCTTCTATCTTGGGCAAAGTTACCTCAGCTATATTATCTTTTACTGTTATTGATTCTATGTCGACAATATTTTCTATAATTCCCTGCCCAAATAGATGTCCGATGATAAACTCCTTCTCCATCATAGGCGTTATCATCGCTGTGGCAAAATGCCTTCCGTTTATGAAAATTGACAGACCAAGTTCTGTTACTACCCTTTCCTTAGCCCTAGTGACTTCTGCATCCACCTTTGTATATTCAACCCACTCTAGGCTTCTATCTTTTGACATTTTACCTCCGTAATCTATATGAGGTTGGTCAAAGTGCTGACTCTAGGATAACCTACCCATTGTTCAACCTTATGGGATCTCCAGCTTTTTCTCAAAGTATAACAGCTTTAAGGCTAGCTGGCTAGCTTCGGTTCAAATAATTTTTTGAAGAATTGCTAAACAATCTCTAGAGCACAGTTGGTTGACGGGAGTAGACTGAGGGTGCCACTATTAACAGGGCTTTTTGGGGGCTTGACAAGTCAGTAGGGTAGTGCTAATATATTATAGCGTAAAAATAACGCAATACTAAATAAGAGACATACTGATGTTTCGTCCTAGAGCAGCAATGCTGACCCTTTATGGAGACTACGTTCGATATAGAGGGATGGAGATTGGAATTGGTAGCTTGATAAAGCTACTGGGTAATTTTAGTCTTTCCGAACAGGCTATAAGGTCAGCCGTATCGAGAATGTGCCGGGTTGGTTTACTGAAAGTAAGGCACAAGGGGGTGAGGAGTTATTATTCGCTGACTGAGGATGGCATGGGCTTGCTGGAGAAAGGGGAGCGGCGCATATTTCAGCGAAAAAGCAGTAGCTGGAATGGCTACTGGAGTGTTGTTGTATACTTTATCCCCGAGGAAAAACGAGAGGCCAGGGATACACTGCGCCAGGAACTGACCTGGATGGGCTACGGACCTCTGAGCACGGCTACCTGGATTTCACCTCATGATTTAAGCAAGGAAGTCGAAGGATTGGCAAAGAAGCTTAAAATTAAGGAATACGTGCAAATCTTCCAGGCAAAGCACCTTGGTTTCAGTGATCCAAAGACTATTATTTCACATTGCTGGGATCTTGACCGTATCCATAAGAGATATGCCAGATTTATTGCCGAGCATCGTGCCAAACTGGATGAGCACCGTGAACGTATTAAGAATGGCGAGAATATTGAACCGAGCGAGTGTTTTGCGGAGAGGTTCAAGCTAATTCACGAATACCGCCGGCTGCCTTACTTTGACCCTGATTTACCAGAAGAGCTACTGCCTAAAAACTGGTTGCGTTCTCAGGCAAGTGCTATGTTCTATGAGTATCACGATATGCTGGCGGAAAAGGCAAATAAGTATTTTGATTCAGTATTAAAGGCTTACTAAGCTAAGGGGGCGAAAAAATGAGGTACGGAGAGACGGGGGTTAATTTAGAAATTGATCTATCCCGAGGAAGCATTGAGAGGGTAGAAACTGACCCAAGATTAACCGAACTTCATCTGGGGGGTCAGGGTACTGCCGCAAAGATACTATGGGATAGGGTTCCTCCTGAGGTTGAACCCTTTTCTCCTGATAATCTACTAATATTTAGCAGTGGTCTTTTAGATGCCACACCTGTTCCCGGTGCCAATCGTACCGCTGTTAATACCTTTTCTCCCCAGACAAACTTACAGGCCCATTCAATGATGGGAGGATTTTTTGGACCGGAACTGAAACACGCCGGTTATGACAAAGTAATCATTCGCGGTCAAGCCCCCGACCTGGTTTATCTGTGGATAAACAATGACAAAGTAGAAATACGTGATGCCACTCACCTCCGGGGGAAAGGCTGTCAGGAAACTGCAGCACTTATCCGAGAAGAGTTGAAGGAAGACAAAGCCCAGGTGGCTTCTATCGGCCCGGCCGGTGAAAACAGGGTCTATATGGCTTCCATCGATCACGGTAACTCCAGTGCCGCCCGAATGGTAGGCCCGGTTATGGGAGACAAAAGGTTAAAGGCGATAGCTGTTCGCGGAACAAAGGACATCAATATCGCCCGACCGTCAGAACTTTTTGAGATATGCCTCCCCCTGATTAAAGAAATTAATGAGAGCCCGTTTGTCGGGGATTGGATGGCGGTCACTGATAATGACAGTTTCCACCATGACAATTTCGCCTGGGGCAACGCGCGTGTGCGGAGAAAGGGTTACTGGAACAAAAAAATCGAAAAGAAGTTTGCGGCTATAAAGCGGAGATATGTGCATCGACAAACAGGTTGCTATAACTGTCCGAAGAAATGCCATTTAGTGGTTTCCTACCCGGGACGACAAAGATTTTTCTTTAAATGCTATGCCAAAGATACCTATCATATGGCGGCCTTTCAAGAGCTGGACTTTAGTTATGACATACTTGGTGTTGCTCAGGAGTACGGACTGGACTCATACTCAACGCCGCAGGTTATAGCCTTTGCTATTGAGCTTTATGAAGCCGGCATTTTGACTGATAAGGACCTGCCGGGATTTCCGTCCGACGTCAGGGACAGGTTTTTCTACCTGGTTGAAAAAATAGTTCGGCGGGAAGGGATCGGTGATATCTTAGCCAACGGTGTTTATCATGCCGCCCGCCAGATTGGCAAGGGGGCAGAAGAATATGACCATAATACCACGAAAAAATTTGAGCAGATACCCATCAAGCTGGGAAAGCTGAACCCCCCCTATTTCCTTATGATAGCCACCGGTGAGAAGATGGCTATCACCCAGATTGAAGGGTCCTTCCCCCAGGACCCCCTTTCTACTAGAGAGGAGAGAGAAAAGTTTGTCAGAGATTGGGTCGCAGTCCCTGATGATAAGTTTAAACAATATTTTTTGGAATGGGAAAAACGCGACCAACTACCTAATGAAGCATCTTGCGCCATTATTGAATGGAATGAGATGATGCATACCCTCGATGACTCCATCGGGCTCTGCGGCTTTTTGTCATCATTCAGAGGCCAGTTTGGCGGGAGGGTTGCATATCACACACATAATATACCACATATAATCTCGCTTGCGACCGGGATGGAGCTTGATGAAGCCGGACTATGGCAGATAGGCACAAGGAACCGGAATCTGGTCAGAGCCCTTAATGTAAGAAGAGGCATGAGGAGAAGCGACGAGAAGCCGCCGGATGACCACTGGGCGGTAAGAGACCATGAGTTCGAACAGAAGCTGCTTGACGACTATTATGAATTTAAGGGATGGAATAATGACGGTATTCCTACCAGAGAAACTTTAGACGAACTGGGTCTGGACTACGTTAGAGAAGACTTTGAACAAAGAGGGATTTTAACAGATAGTGAGGGTGTTCCTCCTAAAGAGGCTCCGGTGGGAAAAGAGAAGAACTAAAACGAAGGGGGGTTTTAACAAACGAAAACAGTTAAAGTAATAAAGGTCGATGTTGATAAATGCACCGGTTGCCGGGCATGTGAGCTAGCCTGCTCCGCCTTTCACGCTGTGCCGAAATACAGCAGTATTAATCCGGCGAGGGCTCGGATTCGGGTGGTTATTGATGAACTGAAAGATGTGTATGTTCCGATACGTGCCGGTGATTATACTCAAGCCGAATGTAATGGCAGACACATTTATACGATTAATGGAAAGGAATACAACGAGTGTAGCTTCTGCGGGGCTTCCTGCCCATCCAGGGAGCTTTTCAAAGAACCCGATTCCGGTCTCCCTCTAAAATGTGATATGTGTGAAGAAGAACCGCCACTATCAGAGCCAATGTGTGTTCAGGTGTGCCAATCTGGTGCCCTGACTTACGAAGAAAGGGAAGAGGAAGGGGAAGAAGAAGAGAAGCGGGGGGAGATGGAGATAGGATTAGAAGCATTAGTAAAAAAACATGGATTGAAGACGGTAAAGGATACGCTTGCCCGAATATCAAAGGGCTAAAACATTAAGGCGAAAGAAGAGGATTAAAAAAGATAGTGGAGATTGTAGCCCCCTTCAAAGAGGCAATAGATGCCATAAAAGAGACTGGTGGAGAAGCCTTCAAATTATGCTATCAATGCGGATTATGTGATACTGTTTGTCCGTGGAATAGGGTTAGAACCTTTAGTATACGCAACATAGTCCGACAGGCTACGTTCGGTTTGCCTGAGATAGAAGGTGAAGATATATGGCGTTGTACTACCTGCGGAAACTGCCCTCAGCGGTGCCCCAGAGGAGTAGAAACGATAGAAGTTGGGGTATCCTTACGCAGGATTGCCTCGGAAGCAGGGGTTTTTCCTGCTCCAATCCACACCGTAAGAGCAAGCCTCGGTGCTGAAGGTAACCCTTTAGGTGAAGAACAAAAAAAGAGGGCAGATTGGGCAGAAGGTCTGTCTGTAAAAACGTTCACCGAGGGGATGGAAGTTTTATATTTCCCCGGCTGCTACCCCAGCTATGACCCGAGATTAAGAAAGGTAGCTACTGCCACAGCCAATATCCTTAACAGGGCAGGGGTAGATTTTGGGATACTAGGTTCCAAGGAGAATTGCTGTGGAGAAAGCATCCGCAAGACGGGCAGTGAGGAATTATTCAAACGCTTAGCCAAGGAAAACATCAGAACTTTTATCGAAAATGGGGTGAAGAAAATCCTTGTTTCTTCCCCTCATTGCTACCACACCTTCAAAAACGAGTATCCCGAATTTAAGGTCAACTTTGAGGTGGTTCATGTCTCCCAATATTTATTCGAGCTTATTAATGAGGGAAGGCTTGAGCTCACCAAGGAGTATGGGAAGAAAGTTACTTATCATGACCCATGTTACCTGGGTCGACATAATGGCATATATGACGAACCCCGAGAGGTCTTAAAGAAGATACCTGGTTTAGAACTGATTGAGATGGCTGATTCGCGGGAAGATAGTCTCTGTTGCGGAGGGGGAGGAGGCAGGATTTGGATGGACACTCCAAAGGGTGAAAGGTTCTCCGACCTCAGATTAGAACAAGCTATTGAGGTTGGGGCTGAGGTGCTGGTTACTTCCTGCCCATATTGCATCACCAATTTTGAGGATAGCAGGTTAACCTTGGAGGATAGTGAAGTCATAGAGATTAAAGACATCACAGAAATTATCCAAGAAGTGATTTAGGGAACCGAAGAAACCTGATAAGGATGGGAAAAAGTGGAAAAAGAACCAGTTGAAGGACAATTTGTTAATAGTCCCGCAGAAAGTAATATTGGAGATGTTATGGTTGTCGGTGGAGGGATCAGTGGTATTCAAGCCTCCCTCGATCTAGCTGATATGGGTTTTAAGGTTTACCTAGTTGATAAATTGCCGGCTATTGGCGGCAAGATGGCTCAGCTTGATAAGACCTTCCCCACTAATGACTGCTCTATGTGCATCGAATCTCCTAAGTTTATTGAATGTAGTAGACACCCCAATATAGACATCCTGACCTATACTGAAATTGACAGGGTAGAAGGGGAAGCAGGAAATTTCAAGGTAACCCTGATTAAAAAGCCCAGATACATTTTAGAGGATAAATGCAGGGGTTGTACTACCTGTGCTGAGTATTGCCCGGTTAAAGTCCTGGATAGATATAATCAAAACTTATCTTTTACTAAATGCAGCCATATATACTTTTCTCAAGCAGTTCCACTTGTCTCTTATATAGACCCTGAAAGCTGCCTTTTCCTTCAAGACAAGAAATGTAACATTTGCATAGGAGTTTGCCAGAATAACGCTATAGACCTTTATCAAAAGGAGGAGAAGGTAGAAGTAGAGGTAGGGGCGATAATCCTGGCTCCGGGTTATGAAACATTTGACCCGAAGCTGAGGGGCGACTATGGCTACGGAAAGATTGAGAACGTTGTAACTAGTCTTGACTTTGAGCGAATATTATGTTCCACCGGGCCTTACGAAGGTGAAATAAGGCGCCCTTC
>JABUBL010000558.1_pt1 | contig 11409 bp, 19 predicted proteins | sample 7240371 | NCBI WGS metagenome assembly JABUBL01 (sample SAMN07256343, study PRJNA390944) | subsurface metagenome | isolation source: Methane hydrate marine sediment | place: Pacific Ocean: Eastern North Pacific, ODP site 1244 | collected 2002
GAAGGCGTTATCGCTGACATCAACAGTTGGTGTGGTAAATTCGATGACCCTCACCCGGTAGGTGTCCCCTTCGCCAACGGCGACCTCCGTGGTATCCCAGTCATATGTTGTGGTTGTTGCCGGAAGCGGAGCCGGGTTTATGCTGTACCACGTGGCGCCGTTATCGGGGGAATAGTCCACGTTGAAGCGAGCAGCACCGGCAAGCTGGGAGCTGGCCCAGGTAACCGCTACCGTGCCCCGGACAAAGACGTCGGGAGCCGTGGGGTAAGTCACGCCGAAGATTTTCGTCGGCGAGGTGGCAGTCACATCACTCGCGCCAGCGTAAGTGCTGCTGCCGACACTGACCAAGTCACTACCATCGATGTTGGTTGTGAAGGTGTTGCCCAGGGTAGCGTCGGCGGCAACCGTAACCACCACAAAGAAGGTCTCAGTAGTGCCATCAGCTATGGTGGCGCAGGCGGTGTCATCTGTGTCATCGCCTATAAAGGGGGTCGCGCTAGCTGCACTAAAGTCAGCCACGCTCCCGATCAGGGTGTCGCTATCCTGCCAGATGCCATCGGCATTGGCATCCTGATACACCGCCACAGCGCTGACATCGGCATCCATCGCCGTCCCGGCGGTGTTGTCGATGTCAAAGGAGTCCACCAATGTTGGATCAAGATCAACGCCGGAATCAGTAATGGTGACCGTCTGAACGGCGAACTGGGTGCCGGTCGTCACATTCTGAGGCCCCAGGTCAACATCAGCCATGGTTGCTTCAGCATCAGCGAACGCCGGTATCGCCATCACCAAGCTGAGGCTTAAGACCATCACCAAGGCGATGGCCACCCGCCCCATTGATCTAAATTTGTTTTTCATAGAATTGTATCCTCCTAAAATGGATTTATTTCGCTGATTAACCTTTAACATCCTCACATAGACATCACCCCCTTTTCTTTGGCTGGCCCTGCCGCTAAGCCCGATTACAGCTAGGGCTCCCCGCACGGGAGGGGATCTTTAGTTAATTAAGCCGCTCGGTGTTTGCCAATCCGGTGGCACCCTAGTTTCCCCCGGCAGGGCCAGCGAAATCCCACCATAAACAAAATAACTCAAAGGCCATACCTTGACCCCTGAGCCCTTTATTGACTTATCCTGAGTATTTGCTTTATAATAAAAATAGGTATTCATCATCAGTTTCTCTATCTCCGGAAAGACCTGTCCCCACAGGTCTTTTTCATTTTCCTCGATTTCCGGATACGTGATTTGTCACCCCTTTACGTTCTAAGATTTCCGTGGCCCTGTTGAGCCACTCCTGGTCAAAGTAGCGGACGCCATTATTGTCGATAAAGCTCGGTGGCGGGAGAGCCCCACGCTCAACCCAGCTTATCAATTGACCTTGACTCATACCAAAATGCTTAGCTGCTTGTGTTGTCGTCATCTGGCCGGTCACCCTCGGTCTAGGCATCTTAATCCTCTCTCTTATTTGGTAAGTATATTTAATAGCACATTATTTAGGGTTTGTCAAGGGGTTTCCGACAAAAATATCCACCACCATTGAAAAAAACTTTTAGAGGGGCTTCTTCCCCTGGATAAGGGGATTGTTTATTAACCCCATCCCGGGTGTCCCCCTCTCCTTTGAAGGAGAGGGGGAAGGTATCAAACCACTAGCCGCCCCGGAAAAACGCCTAGATTTTGATTACAGGGCGTCAGCTATGTGAAGCTAGGACCCCCGACCAGACAATTAGCTTTGAAATTTCTTTTTGCCCTTTTTCCGGCTCCAGCTTTGCCGGGGTAGAAAAGGGGCGAAAATTAGACCTGGTGAGGTCAGACCCCCACCGATTCCCCCTAAAAAATCACTGCTTCCCCTTAAAAATTGCCACCAGGGGGCTTGACTTTTCTCCCAAAGGTGTAATATACTATTTCATATATGGAGAGGGCAACTACAGCGGACTCTAATTTAGTCAACCTCAGCGAGGCTAGTCGGCGCGCGGGGATTAGCTATGTAACCCTCTGGCGACGGATAAAGAGGGGGAAGGTTATCCCGGTAAGAATCTTGGGACTGCCTTACCTAACCCTTGAGCAGGTCGAGTCTCTGAAGAAGGAGCAAAATAATCAGGCCACTGGGGGTAAACCAGTGGCCTAATACAGGGGTGATGAGGTATTGGCGGACTCACATCACCATTTTTATTCTAGCACTGCCTCAGCCCCCAGTCAAATTAAGAAAGGAGTGCGAGCTATTGATTATGTGAAGCCTAGGAGAAAAGTGCGAGCTATAGGTAAAGGAGTGAAGCCTATCCAATGAGTGTGAGCTAACAGATGTGTGAAGCCTAAAAGAAGCGTGCGAGCTATGAAATAGGTGAAGCCTATCAAAGAGGTGCGAGCTAAAGTGTGACTAACTCGGAAGGAGCAAAGAATAATGAAAGAGCAGGGTAGCCTCGGCCGATGGTTACAAGAGAGGTGCAAGACAGAGCAACTGTCGCTCCGGCAGGCGGCTGCCAAGACTCGATTGAGCCACGCCACCATCAGAGATATTATGAATGATGGCAGGCCTTCTCCAGGAACCATCATCAAGCTAGCTCATGGCTTCGGTGGCATCGGGACTAATGAGAGGCTGGCCTTGGAGGATAAGCTGCTTGTTCTGGCTGGCTATCGAAGTGAGCGACCTGAAGAAGAGCTCAATGAGCTACTAGCCCAACTCATGGATAAGGTGAGGCAATTTAATGAGCCACAGCTAGAGATGATGCGCAGTTTTGCTGACTTTCTTGCTGAAATAGAGGACAAGGGATAGGGCCAAGAGAATAATGAAAATAAAGAGCCATATCTGTACCAAATGCGGGGCGGAGATTGAGCTTCCTGATTTTGACGAGACGCAGCCAATTTCCGAATATTTCCCGAAGTGGGAGCGAGCTGTTCTAAAGCATGCTTGGAAATACCACCACGAGGACTTCCCCCCTCAATTCAAATCTTTTACCGAATTCATGAATTGGTTGCCGACTCCTGAAGGTAAACAATGGAATCGGAAACAGGGTAAGTGGAGAAATAAGATCCTCAACGGTTTTGTCACTCTATATTGCCGAGGAGTGGAGGATGAACCTAAGACACCCTGAGGGGATAAGAGCCAAGAGAAAAGGGGGAGCAATATGGCAGAAAAGCGACGAGTCTGGACAAACGAATCTATGGATTTAGGCTTTAAGATTGATAATCCAGAGAATGTAGAAAAGGCAAGAAAGATTTGTCTTGAGAAAGTACCTGCGATGCTTGAGGAAGGTGTGAAAGCCGGGGTCATCGTAATGGTTGCGGATGGTTCCATTGAGTGGAGTATCCTCGACTATGAAGGATATGGCAAGCTATGTCGGAAGTACGAACTTCGTCCTGGGATGTTCCAGGAAGTGATTGAGGCAGATTAAACATGAAGCGACACCCTGAGGGCACAAGGCTTTTAACTAGGCAGTGGGGAAGCGGGGACTCGAACCCCGACGCCCTAAGGCACCAGATCCTAAATCTGGCCCGTCTACCAGTTCCGGCACTCCCCCACGAAAACAACATGATCCTAAGTCATGTTGTTTTCCTATCCGTATTAAATTTGGAGGGAATACAACATGCGAGAAAATCGCACTAAAATACTATCACCCCCAGTACTAAAGCACCAGCCTCACTTGAGCATAGCGTCTCTATCCAACGAAAGACTACCCCGACTAGTACCAAAGTGCCAGTCAGCCCAGCTTTGGCCGGCTGGTTTTTTATTTGCTGACCTGGCTTGGCAATACCATACTATAGATGTGGGGAGGTGATGCCGTGAAGACACAGATGGCAGTCGATGATTTCCTTCGTTCGCGCCAAGCGCGAAATTTAAGCCCGATTACTATTGCCTGGTATCGGGAAAAGCTCCAGCTATTTGCTCGGTTATGCCCAGAACTCCCCGAAGAGCCGGGGCCTATCGAGGAGCATCTGGCCACTATCCAGGGTGTGCCGGAGACAAGACATGCCCACTTCAGAGCACTCAGGGCTTTCTTCAAATTTGTCAGCGAACGCTATGAGCCAGCATCAAGGAAAAAAAGGCTCCCCAACCCGATGACGAAAGTAGCCCCGCCACGCTGCCCCAAGAAGGTCATGACCACCTTGGAGCCAGATGAGACGATGAGGCTGCTTTTATCGTCCTCATCGAGCCTGCTTTTATCATCCTCCTCATCGAGCCTCAGAGACAAGGCCCTACTGACACTCCTGATAGACACTGGTATCCGAACCAGTGAAGCAGCCGGGCTCCGCAAGCAGGACATTAAGACAAGCACAGTAAGGGTGCGGGGTAAGACTGGTGAGCGCGAAATCCCTATCAGTGAGGAGACAAAGGGGTTGCTGCTCACCCTGAGTGCTCAGGATAAGGGCGAGTATATTTTTAACGGTCATAAAGGGCCTCTCGGCAGGCACGGTGTCTACAGGATTGTCAATGCCCATATGAAGAAGGCCGGCATTAGCGGACCAAAACTCGGTGGCCACCGCCTGCGGCACGCTTTCGGCAAGGGGTACCTGGTAAACGGCGGCGACCTTCGCTCCCTTCAACAGATTATGGGCCACGCCAACATTACTACCACTGAGAAATATGCTGCCCTCACCCTGGATGACACCATTAAAAAGCACCACCAGTTTACCCCTCTCCGGGCAGCTCACGCCGCAGCCCAGGAGAGCTTCCTGGATAAAGTTGAAGCCGTAAGAGAGGCAGAAGAAATACTAGAAAGGAAAACAAGATGACTACAAAAGCTCAAGTCCAAGGTCTCGGTGAATTTGCCCAGTGGGGATTTACCCTGGAGCATCCAGGCGACCATGTGCTGTTTCTAATGCACGATGGCAGGCGGATAGCTACTTTCAGTCAATTGGGAGCCACGCCGGAGAGCATTCAGAAGGAATGTGCTAGGCACCTCACCCTATACCATCACTGGAACGGATGCCTCTGAAGCAGGGACTTGAGGAGCTGGAGACTTAAACATTGCTATCAGAATATCAAAGGAGCTAGATGAAGCCCTACTTTGAAGAAAGCGCAGTAACTATATTCAAAGGACATGCTATTGAAGTCCTAAAAACACTGCCCGATGAGTATGTCCAAATGGCAATAACTAGCCCTCCATACTACGGCCTCCGAAACTATGCCGGCGGCACTGATATTGTCTGGGGCGAAGATGGGAACTGTGAGCATGAGTGGACTGAAGAAACACAGGGACTTCAACATGAGAATCGGAATAATCTCAGGGGCACACAGGAAGAGGTAGTTGGTAAAACAGGCACAGCTTTTATCCAAAAGTATGACCGCCTGCCAGCAGGAATTTGTGTGAAATGCGGGCGATGGCGCGGGCAGCTCGGGCTTGAGCCGAATGTCGGACTCTATATTTCGCACCTGATGATGATATTCCGAGAAGTCAAGAGAGTTCTCCGCAAGGACGGCTCGTTTTACCTGAATATCGGGGATACTTATTTTTCAAATCCTAGCAATCAACAAGGTCATGGCTTCGGTAAAAGTGGGGCCGGTGCTAGGGCTGCTTTTGAAAATCTAGGGAGGCAAAAACGAATTTTCACTAATGGTATTTTGAAGCCCAAATGCATGATCTGCGTCCCTGAGCGGGTGATGTTCGCCATGATCGAGGATGGGTGGATACTCCGCAACAAGATAATCTGGCATAAGCCAAACTCAATGCCCTCCTCGGTCAAGGACCGGTTCACCACTACTTGGGAGTATATGTATTTTTGGGGCAAGAACAGCAATACTATTCTATGGCGTAACAGGGAAACTGGTGAGTGGCGAGATACTAGACCAACTAAGGATGAGAACTACCCCTGGGGAGGGATATATCAGCATAAGGAAACAGGTGAGTTCAGCTGGACTAAGCCATCTGAGAAAGATAAAAATAACTGGATAAAGTATCAGCCCCTCTGGATGGGCTTTGATCATTACTTTGACCTTGACGCGGTTCGGGTCCCCCACAAGACCCTGAGCCTTGAGAGGTATCAGAGAGGAGTTAATCTTGACCGGCCGGCAATAGGTAAAAGCGCTGAGGTCGGCCCGATGCAGCAGTACCCCAGATATCCTCAATGGTTTGGAGAGCAATTCCCCCCTGATGAGGATTACAAAGGCAAGTTTGATGAACTCTTCGGTCACGGTCCCACCCCCCAGTCCTTCAACCTCCGGGTGCGGGATGTCAAAAGGGGCAAGGGCGGTGCCACTGCCCAGGGCGGAGAGCTGAAAGCATCCCAGAAGGAAATTGAGGAGTATGAGTATCCTGAGAAACTAACCAAGCACGACCAAGCAGTAGGCAGGACTGGGGATGTAGTTGAGGCATATGATAGTAAATATCTAGGAAGCAATTATGGGCAGCCTCTTCAAGGCTTTCAGCGGGATCAGACAATAGAAAAGGCCAGAGAACAATCCAGAAAGGATGCTGAAGAGTTATATCCTGACGACCTAAAGAGACAACAGGAGTATATAAACTTTATCCACGATCATAAATCTCACCCTAAGGGCAAGAACCCGGGGGATGTGATTCAAGCAACCTCAGTCCGCCATAAGTCCTGGATGAGCACTCCAGGACATCCTTACACCCATAAAGCAACAGGCAAGCCACAGAACCCCGGCGATTATTGGGAGCTGACCACCCAACCCTACAAAGGCGCCCATTTTGCCGTCTTCCCCGAGAAGTTGTGCGAGACACCAATCAAGGCAAGTTCTAGGATAGGAGATATAGTTATGGACTTCTTAGCCGGCTCCGGCACAGTAGGAGTAGTAGCCAAGAAGCTGGGTCGCAGAGCCATCCTTATTGACTGCGTTGAGGAATACTGCGCCATAAGCAGGGAGAGAGTAAACAAGGTTGAATATCAGCCAAGGTTGGAGCTGGAGGAGCTGGCAGTATAAATGAGAAAGGTAATAGTCAATTTTAGCGGTGGCAAGGACTCAACGGTGGCGATCCTCGAGGTGCTGAAACAGTACCCCAAGGATGAGATTATCCTTTGCTGGCAGGATACTGGAGCCGAGTATTTGGAGACTGAAGCTCATGTTCGCTTAATAGCTCAAACACTGGAATTGCCCTTAGAAATTCAGCGAGGTAATAGGGACTTTTGGGAGGAAGTAAGACACCGGGGATACTTTCCTACGCCTGTTGTCAGGCACTGCACCAGCCATTTGAAGCATGATGTATTAAATAAGTGGCTCACTGCCAACTTCAGGGGCAAGGGTTATGAGGTAATAGTTGTTTTTGGCATAAGGGCAGAGGAAAGCCTAAGCCGGTCCAGGTTGCATGAATGGGAAGAACCAAAAGACCATAGATTAGTGGGGTCAGCTACAAAGATATGGTATCCCTGCCTGAATATGTCTATCCAAGAGGTAAAAGATAGAGTCAAGGCTGAAGGATTGCCACTTCATCCCTGCTATGACTTTGCTACTCGCTGCTCCTGCTGGTGCTGCATATTCGGCAAATACAATGAGGTTAGAGCTTATGCGGAGGAACACCCCGACCTGTACGAGAAGGCTTGTCTGGTTGAAGATGAAATCAAGCACAAGTGGAAAGATGGATTTGGCTTTAATGACTTAATGAAACAAAGAAGGCTATTTTAACATTCTTTTGAGAATAGCGGAGGGCTGTATGCGAGAGCTAGTTAAACTACCAAATGCACTTCTAAGGCAAAAGTCAAAGCCAGTGAAAAGGATTGACTCTAAGATTAAGGCCTTGGCAAGTGAGATGGTACAGTTCATACGTCTTCGCCAGGCTGACGACCTCAGACCTATCGGCCTAACTGCCTGCGAGCTGGGGGAGCTGGTCCGAGTAATTGCCTTCAGCCGAAATCCGATGTCCACCGAGGAAGATATCCAAGTGCTAATTAACCCCGAGCTGGTCTATGCCAAGAGCTCCCATCTAGTTACTGAGTCATGCCTCAGCATTCCCGATAAAGAGTTTACCCTGCGCCGGCACAAGATAGTTAAGATACGGGGGCTGACACTGGATGGTGAGCTGCGAAGCTTCCGGGGCAGAGGGCTCTTAGCCCAGGTTTTTCAGCATGAAATTGACCATCTGGATGGTATACTACTCGACCAGATTGGGGAAAGGAGGAAAAACAGATGAGGTTGTTTATTAAGGTTGGAACCAAGGATAAGCTGGTTCGTAAATCGGAAGAGGGTGGTGGCTTTGTGATGGCTGAGGTTATGATCACCACAGACTTTGAGTTGATGGTTCCGGACCCCGAGGAAAGGAAATACTGGCTTGAGCTTTATCCTTCGTGGGACCCATTGTTTGCTGCCGCCCTTGATCTCCTGGGGGCATGCAAGGCACAACACCAAGCCATAGACCGGCTATTTGCCGAGCTCATTAAACGTGATGAGACATTCTTCCCATCAAAAAGCGGCCAGCCCTGGGAAGCAGTGGAAGAAGGCAATGCAGCAATCGCCAAGGCCGAGGGCCGAAGTTAAACAGTAGTCCAATACTGTTGAAAGGAGATTAACATGGATGAGGACAGTAAAATGCTTTACTGTGTAGGCTGTGGGAGAGCTGTGGCTGAGAGCAGGCCAGGGCAGGTTCTAGCTATCGCTTGTTCCTGCGGCGCCAATGCTCCCATTCTCCATACCAAAGATGGGCACTGGGCCCCCCCTTATTCCCTTGTGCGATCCACTGGTATTATGTTGCCTCATCTGGAGTACTACCTTGGCTTCTCGGACCACCAGTCACCCACCAAGACCGAGGTAACAAGGATGCTCCGCGCTCTAGGGTCAATTTCCTACACAGAGTGCACGGATACTCACTGTCGGGAGTCTTTTGAGAGGAGTAAGCAACGCCACCAAGAGTGGCTGGAGAGACAAAGTAAGGGCGTATAAGGGCTGTTACACGCAGAGGAGGCTATTAGATGAGTAAACCATTAAAGCCTATGACGAAAGAGGAGCTTGAAAGAAGGACAGATATCCCCGAAGTGCATAAGAAAGCTATCGAACACGCGATTTGGGAGGGTGTTGACCCAGATGACCCAGAAGATAAAGTATGGCCGGATTACTTTAGAGCTGATGAGGTAGAGTGCCAATTAGGCTGCCAAATAAGTGAGGATGATGAACTTGAAGACGATGAATACGAAACCGAATGCATCTGGTTTCAGGTAGGTTGGAAAGCTAGGGAGAACATGGAACAGGGGAAATTATTTTAATGCGTATAACCTACGTTACACGCAGAAAGGAGCAAGATGGTAACTGAACTAAAAACTAGGGAAAGAATAGAAATTCGCCGGCTTAATCTGGGGGAGCTCGGCGAGATGGTGGGGGTACCGATAAAGGTTCGCCCATGGTGGGGGTCTGTCCGGAGACGGTTTGGCACGACTTCAATGGTAGTGCGAATTAGAGAGGGAATAGTTGTTGATGAAGCCAGCATGCCTCTTAAAGCACATGTAGTGTGGGAGTGCCCTGCTGACGGGCAGAACCGCAAAAAGGCTCCCGAGGTTCAGGGTGGGGTGATAATTGTTTGGGAAGGGCAGTGCGGATACAAAGGAGCCTATGATAAGCATACCCATGCCCAGACTATTGAGGTTAAGAGTGTTGCCCACCAAGCCATGCTGATTAGCCTGCGACTGTCTGAAACTGCCCGGTCTTACTTTTTGCTTGGAGTTGATGGCGGTAGCCCGTTTGTCGTTCAGGTCACTAAGCGTCCACAAACTGTAGATGAGGCTTTCCAGTGGCTTATGCCAAAGAAGGTGAAGGAGGCTGTTATCCAGGGGCTTGATGTTAAGCGCCAGGGCGATTGGTTTTTCATCCCGACCAGCCGGGAACCGAGGCTGTTTGATAACGGTGTTGAGGTGCCGGCTAGAACGGGGCTGAAAGCAAATAAGCTCTATAAGGGAGCTAGACTTATTTATAACTGTGCTGAGACCAGGCATTGGGGTGCACGGGTGGTCTATGCCTCAGTCCTTGGCCTGCCTTGTCTCGCTCCGTTTGTGAAGGGCAATGTTAAGGCGCCAGACCATGAGCCGCTGCACCTTGATGGCTGGCATATCGGGATAAGGAATCGCAGCCATCCCTGGAGGAATACTCAGCCGGGAGTTGGTGATTAAGCAGTACTTACATACTGTTTGAAAGGAGGTAAGAAGTGAGGCAAGAGCTACTAGACCGCTTTGAGCAAATACGCCCAGATTGTTCTAAATGTCCCATTCCCCAGGAAGACTGCCAGTGGATGGCAGATACTTTCCAGAAGCCCAATAAACCCGAGGGCAAGGCGGAGAAATGGTGTCCATTGCTTATCACCATAGGGAATATCATGACCTTTCTCGAACCCGGGGCTAGCCAGACATCACCTATTAAAGAGTAGTCAAATACTATAAAAAGGTAGCGGGTATGCGGAGTGGACAAGTGGTTAAGTCGCCAGTGTCATGAGCTGGAGAACTGGGGTTCGAATCCCCACTCCGCTACCAATTAAGGAGGTAAACGATGGCGGCTGAAGTAGAAATCCTGGGACATAAAGCGAAGATAGAGAGTGTTAAGGGACAGGCAAAAGTGGAACCTTGGGAGAAGGACCGGCTGGAAGTCTGGCTCTCCTTTGAAGAGCCTGTTGACAGCATCCTATCCTTCGCTGCCTATCTCCCCGTGAAGAAGTATGAGAGGGAGGAGTTTCTGTATAATGTCCGCCGGCGGGGAGAGGAGGAGTTGAAGCGGCTCTTAGAGGATGACCAGAAGGAGAGGCGAAAATTGGAGGACAGGCATCAGAGGCAGGCTGCCATAGACATTGTGGCTGCCGCGGCGCAGCGCCTCATTGAGTGAGCTATCGCAGAAGTGAAACCTATAGGAAGGGTGTGAGCTATTGAACAAGTGAAGCCTATCTTCAGAGTGCGAGCTACGTCGAGAGTGAAAGCTACGGAAGGTGTGTGAGCTATTTAATGAGTGAAGTCTATATACAACGTGTGAGCTACGGAAAAGGTGAAGCCTATGTAAAAGGTGTGAGCTATTGTCAAGGTGATGCCTAAACAAGTAGTGCGAGCTAATGAAGGGGTGAAGACTATTGCAAAAGTGCGAGCTACTGTATATGTGAAGCCTACGAGAGGAGTGCGAGCTACTCAAAACGTGGAGCCTAAGGGTAAGGTGCGAGCTACCCTGGGGGGCCGGCGGGGTAGACTTCGGCAAGCTCAAGTTTGCCGGGTTCTGCCGAATAAAAGAATAAGGCAAGCGGCCCCCCAGGGACTAAAGAAAGGAGAAACTATGGGACTAAGAGAATTACTTGCTGAGAGACGAGCCAGGAGACTCTTCCCCAAGAAGAAAGAGAAATTTTGGTATTGTGGGGAAATCTACACCTACAGCCACGAACTCCTAAAGGCAGGGAAACCCCACAAGACGAGCGAAATGAAGCTACCCTGCGATAAGTTTATTATAAATCCATATAGCGATACGGGAGGGAGAATCCCTAAAGTGGGCGATATTATCCCTTGCAT
>JABUBL010000559.1_pt1 | contig 11404 bp, 12 predicted proteins | sample 7240371 | NCBI WGS metagenome assembly JABUBL01 (sample SAMN07256343, study PRJNA390944) | subsurface metagenome | isolation source: Methane hydrate marine sediment | place: Pacific Ocean: Eastern North Pacific, ODP site 1244 | collected 2002
TTTGCGGTATCCACAGGTCAATTTCTGTTACTGATAACAAAACAGTATTATAACAGAAGAACGTCCGAAACGTTATATAGTTAAGGAGAGAAAAGATGAAAAAGATTGTTGCGATCCTAATTCTGTTGTGTTTTGTGTCAATTGGTTGTGAAGGTTTGCGGTTTGCGCCGAGCCAGGCTCAAAAACAAAACGCCTGGCTGCATAATCGAACGACGGTAATAACTGCTGAAACTGCCAGAGGTGAAAACACCTCGGAAAGGCTACAGGCTTTGGCGAAACTCTCTGAGTTGCAAAGCAGGGCCTTTACCTCTTATTTCGGGCTGCCTAAGGAATTTCCGCAGGCTGAGACTGCTGAAGATATACTTGCACAATCGAGTTTTGCACTTGCAAGGCAGGCGTGGCTTCAGTCGGCAGAGCGACCTGATGCGTGGCAGTTGGCGGATTCGGCGTTTGAATTAGCTATCGGCATCTGTGCATTATTGGGCGGTGTGTACGGGACGAGGGCGGTGCGATTCTTAAAAGAGGCCCGAGCCAAATCGAAGGCTTTGAAGGAAATTATCGAGGGCAATGAGCTTTTCAAGAAACAAGCTGCTGCGGTACCAAACGACAAGCCAGCGGTCTTCGCGTTCAAAGAGGCCCACAAAAACCAGTCGCCCCAGACCCGCCAAATCGTTGCGGAAACGAAGACTAATGCAAACAGTTGAAATCCCTCTCGCAAAGCCTACAATATGGAATTATGATAGTCGGCGTGCTGATAGCTCAACTGCATTTGCAGGGGGTAAATTCACTCAAAGAGAAACGAAGCATTGTCAAAAGCCTTATCGGCAGACTAAAAAGCAGGTTCAATGTTTCAATAGCTGAAGTGGACCATCAGGATAATAAAGCGAGCGCGGTTATCGGCATCGCGGTGGTCTCCAATGACAACCGATTCGTAAATGAGCAGCTCGATAAGATAATAGATTTTATGCACAAAGACGGCCGGTTCTACCTTGGCACAATCGAACGAGAAGTGTTTTAGATTCGTACCCCAGTTTCTTTCAAAGTATCCTGTCGACGATGAATCTTGTGGCGAGGAAGATATCGACCGCCAGGGCTGAATAGAGAATAATCAGCCGAAGCGCGACGATACGCAATTTTGCACGGGCTATAAAAAATATGATTGCAAGTGCAATTGTGCCGACTGTATACATTTCCGCAGCTGCTAAGAAGAGCTTTGCGTATTTATCACCGAGGCCTGCGAACATCTGAAAGAACTTTGTCGCCAGCAGCAGCGTCACGATAGAAAGCCCAGCCATAAAGATTGCACAGGCCAATATCCATTTTCTGTCGGCAAAGCCAGCCGAGCAAAGTCCCTGCAGACCTGCGCCGATAATTACCGAGCAGCACAGCACAGGAAAGCTAAGCCAGATAATCGGACTTACACCGAGTAGCGATTGATAGGATGCCAATATTGTCCCGAGGCAGAAGATTATTAGTACGCCGAACCGCCGAGCAGCGAAGAGCATTGAGAGTCCCATCACAAGTGCAGCTATTGGGACATGATAGAATCCGACCAAAGTTACACCTTGCTGAGCCGCGACAAGTGGAGCCAACAGGCCCAGAAGGTCAGCCAAATGCAGCCGAGCTTGTATTGGAACTGTAAATACTCGGTAGTGAGAAGACACTTGAAAAAACAACAGTATTGCCAAAAACGGCAGAGCCGAAAGCGGCACCCTCAACCACCGCCACTTAGCCTTGAGCCCGAACACAGCCGGGCAGAACAGCCACGGAATACCTGCTGCCAGCAGGCCGGCTGTTGGATGAAATTTAGCCAGCGAGAGCATAAAGGGCCCAAAACCATAGATAGCTCCCGCGAATAGTGAACCCCAAAAGCTCGACACCCACCGCCGACTTAGCACAAAACAGCCTAGCCCTGCCAAACAAACGTTCACCACAAAAAGATACTGTAGCGGCTCGAAGTTTTTGAAGTGTGGAAGATAGAGGTAGATAGCGAAACCAGCGTATATCATCATTGCAGCAACGAACTCACCTGTGCTCTTACCCATTGAATTCTCTGTTTGAGGACTCCCAAACGCTACTTATCACATTTGGGGTCCCTGAGAACTAATTAGAATGGGACTTTTGTTTCCACTGTCTTCTTCTTCACAGACGGTTTCTTCATATCCACTATATCTATTGTTGGTTTCGGGAATGCTGATCCTGGACATTCGCCCGTCCAGCAGTACAGACAGAGCTTCTCTTTTGGCCGACCGATAGCCTTAACCATATCATCCACAGTCTGATATCTAAGTGTTGTGACATCTAAATCCTTGGCAGTCCATTCTACCATTTTTTTGTATTTTTCAGAATTGTGGTCTATATATTCTGACACGTCTTCCAGGTCATAGCCTTCCAGACTGCGAATGGCTTTACGGGCGGCAAGCTCGTGGATGGAACGTGTGGAAAGGTTGAACTTGCAGGGGAACATCAGAGGTGGGCAAGCGGGTCTTATATGTATCTGTTTGGCGCCGCAATCCCAGAGTTTTTTTATGGTGAAGTTCTTAAGCTGGGTTCCCCTGACGATAGAATCCTCACACACAACAATGCTGTTACCTTCAATTACCTCTTTAATGGGGATAAGTTTCATCTTTGCGATGAGGTCACGTTTTTGCTGTGAAGGTGGTGTATAGCTTCTGCCATATCCGGGTGTGTATTTGACAAGAGGGCGTCTAAATGGTTTGCCCGATTCCATCGCATATCCTAATCCGTGAGCACATCCGGAGTCAGGAACCCCTGAAACCACGTCAACCTTGATATCTTTATCGCATTTTGCAAGGAAGCGGCCGCATCTTTCTCTGACCGTCTCTACGTTTATTCCTTCATAGTTTGATGCAGGAAAGCCGGTATATATCCAGAGAAATGCACAGATTTGGTTGGCGTCCGTGCCGGGTCTTTTTTGCGCTATTCCATCCTCATTTATCAGGATTATTTCTCCAGGCTCAACATTTTTTACAACCTCAAACTCACTGTTTGGAAAGGCACTGGTCTCAGCGGTCACCGCCCAGCCATCTTCTCGCTTGCCAGCAATAAGCGGTGTATATCCGAGCCTGTCTCTTGCTGCATATATTCCATCTCTATTTAGCAATAAGAGTGAGCAGGAGCCGTCTATAACGTCAAACATCTTCTCTATACCGTCTACCAAACTGTTTCCCTGATTGATTAACTTTGCTATCAACTCTGGGGTATTAACCGCTCTTTCGCTTACCTCGCTGAAAGATATTCCTTTACTTAACAGCTCTGTTGCTAACTGTTCGGCGTTTTCTACAAATCCGCTGGTTACCACACAAAATGGCCCAAATCTTGAGTTTAGATAAATAGGCTGTTCATCATAGTCACTGATAACACCGATGCCTTTGTTGCCGTTCATATATTTATAATCATCATAGAATTTTGATTTAAACTGGCTCTGGTCCAAGTTGTGTATTTGGCGGGTGAAATCTTCCCCAAGCACTGCTATACCACCGTATTCGGTTCCCAGATGCGAATGATAATCTGTGCCATAGAAAAGGGTTTCCGCACAATTCCCCTTTGAGACTACTCCAAAAATACCACTCATATTCCACCTCCTTTGTGTTACGTCTTATGAATTTCCTTATTCTAAAAAAGCGGTTTATAACAGGTTGCTTTTTATTTGATAAGCACTTTACCTGTGCCGCTTGTTATCCTGCCTATCCGGTAGACTTTTTCTCCATAGCGCGAAAGTTTTTTAGTTATCGAATCAGCAAAATCTTCTGCTACAATCAGTACAAAGCCGATACCCATATTGAAGACTCTGTACATCTCAGCTTCTTCGACGGGACCTTTTGCTTGAAGGAATGAGAATATCTTATGCTTGGGCCAGCTTTCTTTTTTAAGGATGGCATCGTTGGTTCTCGGCAGCACGCGGGGGATATTTCCAACCAGACCACCGCCGGTGATATGCGCCATACCATGCACGACCTTTTTGACTTTGTACTGTGACAAAAGTTTCACGATTGGGCGAACATAAATTCGTGTTGGCTCTAACAATATATCGCCCAGTACCGCACCATCGAGTTCATCGAGCGCCTCGGTCATTTTCAAACTGGCTTTCTTAAAACAGATATTGCGGACAAGCGTGTAGCCATTACTGTGCAGGCCGTTCGATGCCAGGCCCAGTATCACGTCGCCCTTGCGAATGTTCCTGCCGGTGACGATTTTTCTACGCTCTACTACTCCGACGGCAAACCCTGCCATATCGAAATCACCCTTGGCATAGGTGTTGGGCATCTCAGCGGTTTCTCCACCTATCAGTGCACAATTGGCAGCTCGACAGCCGGCCGCGATGCCCTTTACCAGCTCAGCTACTGTATTTGGTTCGAGCTTGTTTACCGCCAAATAGTCCAGGAAGAACAACGGCTCAGCTCCCTGAACCAGCATATCATTGACGTTCATTGCAACCAAATCTATGCCGACGGTGTCGAACCTTTTTATTTTGGCGGTGAGTTGAACTTTGCTGCCAACCCCATCGGTACAGGCTACAAGTACCGGGCTTTTGTAGTTTTTCTTAAAGAGTCTTTCATCGTAGTCGAGCCTGAACATACCGGCAAAAGCGTTTTTCAATCGAATTACCCTTGGCCCGAATGTGCTCGAAACATACGACTGAATTTGCTCAACCATCTCGTCGTTAGCATCGATGCTTACACCGGATTGTTCGTAGCTGAGGTATTTACTCATCTGTCGGGGGCCGATCATCAAACATATGCATTTGATAATGCTCCAAAGCGAACTTGTTCATCGCAGTATCTACTGGTATTGGGTATTTGCCGCTCCAGCAGGCGGTGCAGTAGTGGTCGTCCGGCAGCACCGCACAGCTAAGCAATCCTTCCAGTGACATGTAACCAATGCTGTCGACTTCAAGAAACTGCCTGATTTGCTCAAGGTCGCGATTATGTGCCAGCAGCTCTTTTTTTGTTGGGAAGTCAACGCCGTAAAAACAGGGATATCTCAGAGGCGGACAACTCACTCGCATGTGGATTTCTTTAGCACCAGCCTGGCGAATCGCCCTTATTTTGCCTCTGGTAGTGGTGCCTCGGACGATTGAGTCGTCCACTACTATGACCCGTTTGCCCTCGACGGCTTCTTTTACCACAGCAAGCTTGAGCTGGACCTCCCTTTCCCTTAATTCTTGGCTCGGCGAGATAAATGTCCTGCCGATGTAGTGACTTCTGACCAGCCCCATATCAAAAGGTATGCCGCTGGCCTGCGAGTATCCGATTGCCGCCGAGGTGCCTGAATCCGGCACGGGTGTGACGACGTCGGCTTCGGCCGGATGCTCTATGGCAAGACGTCTTCCAAGCTTTTTTCTGAACTCATTTACGTTTTCACCGAAAAAACGCGAGTTTTGCTTAGCGAAGTAGATGTGCTCAAAGATACAATGGGCTGGTGTTACTGACCCGGGCTTGACGAAGAATCTGCTGGAGAGGCCTCTTTTATCTAGGGTGACGATTTCGCCTGGTTCGACTTCACGAATAAACTCTGCTCCAATGGCATCGAGTGCACAACTTTCACTGGCTACAACGTAAGAGCCTTCCTTTGTTTGGCCGACGCACAGGGGTCGGATACCATAGGGGTCGCGCGCCGCCTCAATGCGGTCGGCAAATAAAAACAACAAACAGTATGCCCCTTGTAGATGGTTCAGCACGTGTGCCAGCGGATCAGGTTTACTGACGTGGGTCGGCTTTGCAATCAGGTGAGTAATTACTTCGGTGTCGCTGGTCGTTTTGAACAAACTGCCATAGGCCTCATACTCATCCCGCAGCAATCTCGCATTTATAAGATTGCCATTATGTGCGACTGCCACTTGTCCGCGGGAGTACTCGGACAATAACGGCTGATTATTTCGAGGGGTGTTGGAGCCGGTGGTCGAGTACCGTACGTGACCGATTGCTATCGGATTGGCCAATTTCGTCAGAAGTCTCGATTCTCTGCGGAATACCCTTCCTACCGTGCCCATACCGGTGTAGCACTGGATAAGTTCGCCATCACTGGAGGCAATTCCTGCTGATTCCTGTCCGCGGTGCTGCAGGCCGTACAAGCCGACATAGGTCTTTTGAACAGCTTCGTCGTCGCCAAAAATACCGAAAAGCCCACAACTTTCGCTTGGCCCGTGGCACGTAACTCGTGGCTTATGCGTCATTTTTGCTTTTGCCTTTTTATTCTTTAGCTTTCTGCGATTAGTTTAGCGAATTGCTTATGGCAAGTCAAACTCTTGTTTGGTTGCAGCTCTGGTGGGTGTACTGTTTTGCCGTTCAGGATACATAAAATCAGGCATTCGCCGAATTTTACCTTGAGCATTTACGCACGCAAGTACGCTTGAGCCCTCAGCCAGGATTGCTCCATCACTGCAGCGACTGAGTTTATAAGTATGCTCAACCTTGCTTGAGGTTACCTCTGAGCAAGTCGTTTCGAGCTCCAGTTTTTCGTCGTATTTTGCCGGCTGACGATATCTTATGGCCAGCTCCACAACCACAAAGAGGACACCCGCGGCCTCGAGGTCTTTGTAAGCCAGGCCGTTTGCCCGCAAGAGCTCCGTCCGTCCCATCTCGAACCACACCGGATAAACGGTGTGATGAACCACGCCGCCCTGGTCTGTTTCGGCGTAGCGGGGCCTGATGGTTATCGTATGGCTCTGAATAGTTGTTCGCCCGGGAAAAGTCATATTCACACTTGTCCTGAAAAATATCAAAAAAGCCGACATTTGCAAGATAAAGCGTTGACCCAATTGCTTCTTGATGGAATAATGATGTTCCTTCCTTTTGATTAAGAAGGTTTTTTTAACGTTTTTGGCCTGTGAGAGGACAAAATTATGAAAGGTTATCTGAAGAATTTAGCCTGGGTAGTAATATTTTTTGCTGTTTTTTTTATTGGCTGTGAAGCGCAGCGTTCTGCCGAGGTTGCTCAGCCGATTGCCCCTGCTGAGCCTGAACCCGAGGTAGCTGAGCCCCAGCTCACTGTCGAGGCTGAACCTGAGACGGTCGAGCAAAAGCCTGCTTTGCAGGAACAGCCCAAAACGGAGGTTCAGCCAGCCAGTCCCGCTGAAATTGTTGCCGTTACTGTCAATGGCTTCGATATTACCGAAGAAGACGTAGAAGAAAAGATTAAGCCTCGGCTTGAGCGAATGGCTGCCCGCAACAAACAACTGCCGCCTGCTTTTATCGAACAATTAAGGACGCGGATGAGAAAAGAAGCCTTAGAGCGTATGATTGTCGAACGGCTGATAGACGAGCAGGTAAAAGCCGCCCGAATAGTGGTCACCGCCGAAGACGTAAATGACCTTATCAAGGCAATGGCAGCCTCTCAAAAAATGTCGGTAGATGATATGAAGGCATTGATAGAGGCTTCCGGCCAAAGTTTTGAGCAGTGGAAACAACAGATGCAGTTCGAAAAAGGGATAGCATATCAGAAGCTGTTCGAGTCCAAGTTCGATGACAAGGTAAACATTACAGAAGAAGACGCCCGAAAGTATTACTCCGAAAATCAGCAGCAGTTCGAGATACCCGAACAGGTCAGGGCAAGTCATATCCTCATAAAGCCGGATACCTCCGACCCTAATGTCGAGCCCGCTTTGGCAAAAGCAGCCGCCAAGGCAAAAGCTGAGGAACTGCTCAAGCAAATCAAAGATGGAGATGATTTTGCCGAATTGGCCTTGGCCAATTCAGGCTGTCCCTCATCGGCACGCGGTGGTGACCTGGGCTTCTTTTCCAGAGGTCGAATGGTACCGGCTTTCGATAAAGCAGCTTTTGCGTTAGAGGTCGGACAGGTCAGTGATATTGTGGAAACCCAATTCGGATATCACATAATAAAGGTTACAGACCGCAAAGACGCCAGTACTACAATGTTTGAGCAGGCAAAAGATGATATATTGAAATTGCTGACACAAACCAGACAAGCCGAACTTGCTGAGGAGTATATCGAATCACTCAAGGCGCAAGCAAATATCGTTTACCCACCCGGCGAAGAGCCGGATGTTGGTAAGCCTGGTTTGCCGAGATGACCGCCTTTGGTGTGTTCGGCGCATGTTGATTTATATCAGTGCAATTTTTTAGTCAGCTGATGAGCTCTTCTGCCCACTTCGTTGTGCTGGTGGTATAGTTCGCTGCTCTGGGCGGTGTCGATGCTCAGGTGAATACTGAATTAACTAATAATTCTTCAAGGTCTTCTGCGGCGTTTTCGACCTTAAGTTGCTTCATAAACTGCTCAGCGGTTTGAAGTCTGCACTCAGCAAGTTTGCGCACCGCTTCGAAACGAAAGCCTTTTTTGAGCCGAGCCTGCCAGTACTTATAATCTATTTTCCTCTTCCAGCTTTGCACAGCGTCGCCGACGCTTTTGCCGCCGACGGCACCGCGTCTAAACTCATTAAAAATTCCTGTAGCCCCCATATCATCTAAGCTGCGGGCGTCGGAGAGTATCATCGCCTCGACCATCCTCGTAAACCGGCTGCCGCTTTCTGTGATAATCCTGCTTATCTTCTCTACTCTTGCTTCTTCAACAGCACCTGCGAGTTTTTCCTCGGCGACATCGGCGGAAAACTCCAGTAAGCCGTTGCCGTTTTCATTAGCAGCCGGCAATCTGCCTGGGCCATCTGCTTTTTCCAGATAACCAACCAGACCGGCATCACTGAAGTACGTTGCTGCTACCAGACAGAGATGGTCTATTTGTGAACCGCCTTTGGTCAGTTCCGGCAGCCGGCAGATATGTTCGACGTTCCGCAATAGGCGCTGGGCACGGTCCCAGAGGTAATTGTCTAAGCCGTTCGGTAGTGTCGCCACTGTCAGGGCTTGCTTGGCTAGGTCTCTTATCGTGTCGAGGGTGGACATAGGTTTTTAGCCCTTTAAATTTTGTCGGCTGGTGTTGTAGCAGAACGCTGCTGTTTCGTCAACTGTTTTTGGCTGCGCAGTTATGAATCTGGACTTAGTCCTGCTTAGTTGGGCCATATATGTTCTGGGCTCGATGTTTCGGCTTTCTTTTAGCTTGCATCGTTTGGGCCTGTCGGCTGCGCAGGGCTCTTGGGTTTTTTATTCCTGGCCTCGTGAGTGTCTTGCAGCAGGTGTTCGAGCGTCGGCAAAGGCCTGGCGATAACAGCGATCTGATAGGCAAACAGCCCTTTGGAGAAAAAGATTAAAATGCGGTTTATCAGCAGCAGAAAACACGCCAGCCATCCGTCGCCAATCGCCAGCGGAAATGGCGCCGGCAGACCTCGCTTCTCGAGCACCTCGTAGCCGTTAATCTCCAGTGTCCTCTGCAGCGTTGAAAAGGTGAACAACCGTTTGTGATCCATATCGAGTATCCCTCGGTTGCTGTAGTGGAAACCGCCAAACAATAATCCAAACCTCACGGGGAAGAAAGACACGTTTGCCGTAGTAATAATCAGTTTTGGGTAGTCTCTCGAGAAGCGATGTCTTAGCTTGTGCAGCAATTTTTCTGGTGACTTAAGGTGCTCCAGGATATCCAGAGCCAGAATAAAATCTATGCTGCCAAATTCATCTTCAAAATCATATTGCTCAACATCGGCTTCGATTGATTTCCAGGAGTTTTCCCGCCTCTTCAGCCGAAGGTTTTTACATATAGATCCCCAGTTTGATTATCTGGGATAATAGGCACGAGCGGATAATCCGTATCCCGTATTTTATGCCGTTAACCCTGGAGATTTCGTCGCCGTAGAACGTGGGAACAGGAATCTCCTTGACACGCTTTTGCGTCTCCAGCATCTGGATAATTATGTCGGTATCGAAATCAAAATAGTTGGAATTGTGCTCAAACGGCACGGACGCAAGAGCCGGCACGCTGTAAGCTCGGTAACCCGTATGAAACTCCGACAGGTGCGACTTCATAAGCCTGTTCTGAATGAAAGTAAGGATCTGGTTTCCTATCCATTTGTACATCGGCATATGGCCTTTCAGGGCATCCAGCCTGTGTATCATTCGCGAGCCGAACACTACGTCCGCCTCGCCGCCTAAAATAGGCTCAATCATCTGTCCCAGATACTCCGGTGCATACTGGCCGTCGCCGTGCAGCAATACTACAGCATCGAAGCCCTTCTTGATAGCGTACCAATACCCGATTTTCTGGTTGCCGCCGTAACCCTGGTTCTTGGGATTATATAAGACTGTTAGGTTCCACTGTGGGTGTCGGCGGCGATACTCCTCGGCCATGTGAAAGGTTCTGTCCGGTGACTGGTTATCGATGATTAATATCTCTGTGGAGAAACTCTTACTTTCCCAGATATCTTTGGGGATTCGGTCAAGCACCGACTCGATTGACTTTTCGGCGTTATAGCAAACGATAAATATCAGAACCTTTTTGGTCTTGGCTGTCGAGGCCGTTTCGCTGCTATTTGCATTGACTTGTTGCATAAAAGCCTCCCGCCTTGCAGGTCGAATTACCAGCTGGCAGATTCGGGCATCATAACTTCTTTGTCATTATAAAGTTGCCAGACGGTTGTTTAGCAGAAAAGATGCAGTAAGTCAAGTTCCTTAGCAGCCAAAGCTAATGAGCGTCTTGGCTTATGGCAGGCAGACCAATACCAAAATTTTTGCCAAAAATTTGCAGTAATTTGCTGGCAGGTGCCGATGTTTACTATAAAATAACTCCATCCGCCAGGTGATTGACCATCAGTCCTGAGGGCTTTTTCAGGGAAGAAATAATGCCGAACCAGCCACGGTCAGTAAAGGTCTTAGCGGCGCTTTTGGTTTCAATGACAGCCGGGGCTATAGTTTTAATGGCCCTCGGCAATAACCCCCCCTCTGCGGGCCCGTTTTGTCTTTCCAGCTACTACTATCTTGACCAAATTGAAAAAGCAGTCCTTTCGCGAGCCCCTCAGCACCCCGGACGCTGGAACTGCATCGAGATTTACTATAGTGCCACCAAAGCCGGCAACATAGAACAGTTAGCCTCGCTCAGCGGCTTGGTCAGGCCCGACGACCTCAATTGTCACTTTGTTGTCTGTAACGGCCTCGGCGGCGGAGACGGGCAGATCCAGCCGACAGAAAGGTGGCAGAAACAGTGGTCAATCATACCTGGCCACACCTGGTATGGCAGCAGTCTGACAATCCGAATCTGCGTCGTAGCTGACGGTAAAACTGCATATTTAACCAACTTCCAGATGAAAAGGACCGAGGCGCTCGTGGAGATGCTGTGCAGGAAGTTTGAAATAACCCCCGACTCCGTCTACTATCCAAGCGATTGGCAGTAGCCACAAAGTCTGACCTCGCTCCGCCGTAGCGCTTCGCGAAGGCGAGTAAAAATCTGCAAAAACCTTTTTGATTGTTATGTCACTCCCAGTTGAAATCTTCCAGCGGCGTATCCTCTGTTAGCCCCTCTGTATCTTCCCGTGGCGGTGCATTCC